>JACCEA011179166.1_pt1 | contig 10188 bp, 10 predicted proteins | sample 7449851 | NCBI WGS metagenome assembly JACCEA01 (sample SAMN15323453, study PRJNA562643) | freshwater metagenome | isolation source: river surface water | place: USA:Blue River Watershed | collected 2017-08-18 | reverse complement strand
CGTCGGCGTCGATGCCGCTGATGCCGATCAGGCCAATGTCGACCTTGAACTGTCTGATGAAGTTCAGCGCCGCTTCACCCACCACGCCTAAGTCTTCAGAACGCACGGTACCGCCAGCCACCACCACCTCGCAATGCGGATTGGCCGCCAGGATGCGGGCCACATGCAGGTTATTCGTCACCACACGCAGGTCGCGGTGCTGGAGCAGTTCGCTGGCCACGGCTTCCACGGTGGTGCCAATGTTCATGAACAGGCTGGCGCCGTGGGGGATGGCCTCGGCCACTTGCCGGGCAATGTCTTGCTTGGCACTGGCCTGTGTGCGTTGGCGTTCGGTGTAGGTGATGTTGCGGGTAGACGAGTCCACCGCACGCACACCGCCGTGAAAGCGCTCCAGCTGGGCGGCTTCGGTCAGGCGTTGGAGATCGCGCCGGGCGGTTTGCAGGGTGATACCAAACTCTTGGGCGAGTTCTTCGGTCTTGACGCTGCCTTGTTCGCGCACGGATTGCAAGATGGCGAGTTGTCGTGGATTGAGGGACATTGGGGATTGTTTTTCTGTGTTCTAGGGGTCTTCAGCAAGTGGGCTGTATCGGATCGACTTTTGATTTTTCATCGATACAATCAAAAAAGAATCATTTTAATCATCCATTATTGATTGTTTGAGGTTTATTTTGAGTGAGTTGAAGATGGAAAACCGTTCGGAAATGTGTGATCTTCTGGTGGTGGGCGGAGGGGCCACGGGCTTGGGGGTGGCTTTGCAGGCCGCGCTGGAAGGTCGCAGTGTCGTGCTGGTCGAGGCGCGGGACTTTGCCAGCGGCACCTCTTCGCGGTCCACCAAGCTGCTGCACGGCGGGGTGCGTTATTTGGCGCAAGGTCGCCTGGGTTTGGTGCGCGAGGCCTTGCGCGAGCGCGCCACCGTGTTGGGTTTGGCGCCGCATTTGGCGCAACCTTTGTCCTTTGTTGTGCCTGCCAGCGGCTGGTGGAGCTGGGCCTTCACGGGCGTAGGGCTGAAGCTGTACCAATGGCTGTCGGGCAGTTTGAGCCTGGGCCGCACCGTGGCTGTTACGCGGCAAACGCTGGCCAGGGCTTTGCCTGGCATGGCAGGACAGGTCGGGCGTGCGGTGGCGGGCATGCGCTATTGGGATGGACAGTTTGAAGATGCCCGCTTGGCGCTGGCTTTGGCCCAGACCGCGCAACGCGCTGGTGCTCGGGTGCACAACCACACCCGTGTGAGCGCGCTCAGCCCGACCCCCAACGGTTGGCAAGTGCGTTTGCTGGATGAGCGCCTTGGCACATCGCGCACGGTGCAGGCCCGCTGCGTGGTCAACGCGGCTGGGGTGTGGGTCGACGAACTTCGCCGGATGGCCTTGCCGCCCGAGACCGGAGCGCCGACGCTCCAAGCCTTGGTCACGGCCAGCCAGGGTGTGCACCTGGTGGTCACGCGGGCGTGTTTGCCGCTGAAAGAAGCGGTGTTGATTCCCCACACCGCCGATGGCCGGGTGTTGTTTGCCGTGCCCTGGTTGGGCGCCACCTTGATTGGCACCACCGACACCCCGCGCACCGATGCGCCACGTGAACCGCAGCCCATGTCTGAGGAGCTGGACTTTTTGTTTCGCGAAACTCGCAACGCCTTTGGCCTGGCCCTGCAACCGGGCGATGTGCGCAGCGTCTGGGTGGGCCTGCGCCCCTTGGTGAGGGCCTCAGGACAGGGTGAGGCGGCACAGTCGACCAGCCAGATGTCGCGCGAACACCTGATCCGCCGCGAAGCCCCAGGACTGGTCACGGTGACCGGTGGCAAGTGGACCACTTACCGCAGCATGGCCGAGGAGGTCTTGCACACCCTGCAAGCCCACGGCGATCTTGCGCCTGCACCGAATGGGCCCGTGGACACGCGCCAGCACCGATTGGTGGGCGCACCCGCACCCGGTGACTCAACGCCGCAGCACCCTTTGAGCGATGCCCCGGGCTTGCACCTGTGGGGCAGCCAAGCGCACCGGGTACGGGCATTGCCCGGCGCTGATCATGCGCTGGGGCTGGGCTTGACCGAGGCGATGGTGCGCTATGCGGCGCGCCATGAATGGGCCTTCACGGTGGAGGACATGCTCGCCAGGCGTTGGCGGGCTTTGTTTCTGGATGCACGGCAGGCAGCGGCAATGGCCCCACAAGTGGCCGCCTTGTTGCAAGAAGAAACCGGGCTCGACCCCCGGTTGGGCGAATTTTTGTTGCTGTGTCAGCGTTACACCTTGGGCGATGGATGCATCGCCCAATGCTCAGAGTCAGCCTCGGGCCGCTGAAACCGCAGCGCGCAGACCCAGCAGGTAGCTGTCCACACCAAAACCGGCAATCTGGCCTTTGGCAATGTCGGCGATCACCGAATGGTGGCGGAAGGCTTCACGGGCGTGGATGTTGGACATGTGCACCTCGATGATGGGGCACTTGAGGATGGCCAAAGCATCGCGGATGCCGTAGCTGTAATGCGTCCATGCCCCGGCGTTAATGACCACGGCGTGCACGCCGTCACCATGGGCGCGGTGGATGCGTTCGGCCATTTCGCCTTCAAAGTTGGTTTGGTAGCACTCGACCTGGGCCCCCAGTTCCTGGCCCAAAGCCGTGATTTGGGCGTTGATTTCGTCCAGCGTGGTGGTGCCGTATTGGGCGGGGTCGCGCTTGCCGAACATGTTCAGGTTGATGCCGTGCAGGACAAGGATGTTCATGGTGGGGCCTTGGGCTAAAAGAATCAGGGAGATGGGTCTGCTTGCCAGCGATTGTCGGTGATTTGCGGCAAGATGCTCGACTTGGTTTGACATGAAAGTGGCCGATGACCCCCTTGAAAATTGATTTTGTTTCAGACATTGCCTGCCCCTGGTGCGCCGTGGGTTTGGGCGCCCTTGAAAAAGCGCTGGAGCGCTTGGACGGCGAGGTCCAGGCCGATCTGCACTTTCAGCCCTTGGAGCTGAACCCGAACATGGGTCCCGGCGGCCAGGATTTGGGCGAGCACTTGACGCAAAAGTACGGCTCCACCCCCGAGCAGCAGGCGCAAATTCGCCAGACCATTGCCGCACGCGGGGCCGAGGTGGGGTTCACCTTTCACCCTGGCGGGCGCGGCCGGGTTTACAACACCTTCAATGCCCACCGCTTGCTGCACTGGGCCGAAAGCCAAGGCGCTGGGGCGCAGCACGCCTTGAAAAAAGCTTTTTTGGACGCTTACCAGGGCCGTGCCGAGTGCGTGGAAGACCCCGAGGTGTTGCTCGCGGGCGTGGCCACAGCAGGCCTGGATGTGACAGCGGCCCGTGCGGTTTTGGACAGCGATGCCCACACTTTGGAAGTGCGCGAGCGCCAGCAGTTCTACACCCAGGCGGGCATCCGCTCGGTGCCTGCGGTCATCATCAACGACAGGCAATTGATCTCGGGCGGCCAGCCGGTCGAGGTGTTCGAGCTGGCGTTGCGCCGCATCGCCTCGGGCGAAGTTTCCTGAGTCATTTGTCATGAAACCCAACTTGCCCGATGCTTCTTTTGTTCAGCGCCGTTCGGTCTTGGCCCGTTTGGGTGCTGGCCTCATGGCGCCTTTGCTGGCCAGTGCGCACACCCTGGTCGGTGCACAACCATCCCAAAACACCTCGCGGGCACAGTTGCTGGCCGTTTGGCGTCAAAGCGGCGGTGTGCTGCTGATCCGCCACGCGGCCACCGAGTCGGGGCTGGGCGATCCACCGGGTTTTGTGATCGGCCAGTGCCGCACACAACGCAACCTGAGCGAGGCAGGCCGTCAAGCCTCGCGGGCCTTGGGTGCTTGGTTCCAAGCGCAAAACTTCAAGCCCGATGCTGTGCGCAGCAGCCAATGGTGCCGCTGCCAAGACACGGCGCGTTTGGCGTTTGGTGCTTATGAAGACTGGCCCGCGCTCAACAGCACCTTTGCCGGACAGGGCGATTCGGCCGCTCAGCAACAGGCTTTGCGCGAGCGCTTGCAGGCGCAGCCTGCCGGGCGTACCGAGGTCTGGGTCACGCACCAGGTCAACATGACCGGTTTGACCGGGGCTTATCCCGGGATGGGTGAAGGCTTCTTGGTGGACCGACAGGGCCGCCTGTTGGCGCGTGGAGACTTGGCCGCATGAATGCCACAAGCGCTCCCTTGCTGACCGTTTATTTCGATGGCTCCTGCCCCCTTTGCCGCGCCGAAATCGCCATTTACCGACGCTTGCCCGAGTCGCAGGCCATGGACTGGGTGGATGTGAGTGCCGGACAAGACTTGGGCGGTTTGACGTGCCAGGAGGCCATGGCCCGTTTTCATGTGCGCGACAGCCAAGGCCGTATGTTCAGTGGTGCGGCGGCGTTTTCGCATATGTGGCGCTTGTTTGCCGGCTGGCGCTGGCTGGGCTGGTTGTCGGCTTGGCCACCATTGTCGTGGTGTTTCGAAGGCGGTTACCGCTTGTTTTTGAAGGTGCGCCCCCAAATGCAAAAGTGGGTGCGGCGCTGGTCTCAAGGCGAAAGGGTTTGAACATGTTCAATCGCGTGATTTGCCGTGTTTGGCGTTGGGGCTCAGTGTGGGGTGCGGGCGCTTTGATCGCTGGTTTCTCGGGCTTGGCGTTTGCGCAAGTGGGCGACAAAGTGGCTCTGGGCCACTGGGCGATTGACCGCACCGAAGTCACCATTGGCCAGTTTGAGCGCTATGTGCGCGCCACCGGCACCGTGACCCGCGCTGAAAAAGAGGGCGGTGGTTTTGAATATGTGGGCGGATGGGTTCGCCGCCCCGGCTGGTCTTGGCGCCAACCGGATGGTGTTCCTGCTCCTGCTGATTTGCCGGCTGTGCACCTGGACTTTGCCGAAGCGCAGGCTTACTGCCGCTGGGCAGGGGGCCGCTTGCCCACCGGCTCGGAATGGCAAAAGGCGGGTTTCACCGAGTTGCGTGACAACCCCCCAGCGCCTTGGGTGAAGGGCAAGACTTATCCTTGGAGCACCGGTGACAGCCCGCAAGGCGCGAACACCAGCGATCCAGACCCTTGGCCCCGTGCAGCCCCAGCGGGCGCCACGCGTCAAGGCGTGAATGGCCTGTATGACATGGGCGCCAATGTGTGGGAGTGGACCACCGATGAGCAGGGCGGCCAGCGCCGCACCGTAGGGGGCTCGTGGTGGTACGGCGCATACAACATGAAGGCCGACGTGCAGGCCTTCAAAGCCGCTGACGTTTATGTGGTCTACCTCGGCTTTCGCTGCGCGTATGACCTTAAACCATTGAACACTGAAAAGCCTTCCAGTGCCCCGGTGCCTGCGGGCAAGGCCCGTCCATGATGCATTCCCTGCCCGAGGGCTACCGCGCCTTGGTGTTTGGCGCGAGCGGCGCCATTGGCAGCGCCTTGCTGAAGCCCTTGCAAAATGACCCGCGCTGCGCCTTGGCGCTTGGCGTGTCCAGGCAAAGCACGCCGGGCTTGGATTTGCTCCACGAGGCCAGCATCGCCGCCTGTGCGCAGGCTATGGCGGCGCAGGGACCCTTTCATCTGGTGCTGGACGCCACGGGGGCCCTCACGGTCAATGGCCGTGGCCCCGAAAAACGGCTCGATGAACTCGATACCCAGCATCTGTTGGATGCCTTGCAGCTCAATGCCGTGGGGCCGGGCCTTTTGCTCAAACATTTTGTGCCCTTGCTGGCGTCGGGTCAGCGTGTCATTTGGGGCAAGTTGTCGGCGCGTGTGGGCAGCATCGAAGACAACCGCAAAGGCGGTTGGTACGGCTACCGCGCCGCCAAGGCCGCGCTCAACATGTTCTTGCAAACCGCAGCCATTGAACTCGCGCGGCGCAGACCTCTGGCCGTGGTGGCAGCCTTGCAGCCTGGCACCGTGCAGTCGGCCCTGAGCCAGCCCTTTGTGGGCCACGATGCGCTGCGCCCCGAAGAATCTGCCCAGCGCTTGCTGGCGGTGCTGGACGCCCTGCAGCCCACAGGCCGTGCGCAGTTCGTGGACCACCAGGGCCAAAGCATTCCTTGGTAAGCTCCACGGGCCTTGATACGTCAGGGCACGCAGTCGCGCACGGCGTTGCCACATGGCTGGGCAGTTTTTGGCGCCAGTTCTATCCCAACTCTCCCGCCGAGGCACCGAACCCGTAGCAGTCGGCGGATTCGCTGGGCTTGCCGTGCGAACTGCTGGGCGACTGATGGGTTTCCCCATTGCACATCTGCGGCAAATCTGAGCCATTGGCCCAGGCTGCTTGGGCCAAGGCCAGCAGCAGAGCGCACAGGCACAAGAGGGGACTTGTGATGCGAAAACGCATGAACAAACAGGGCCTGTGTAGGGTGTCAGGCCACATAAGACAACACCCGCTTGATGAGCAAATTGCGGTTGAAGGGTTTGAGTATGCTCTCGTTCATGCCACACGCCAGGCACCGCTCGAGTTCGTCTTTGTCACCGTTGGCGGTGAGCGCAATGATCGGGGTCGAGCGCTGGGGCTCGGGTAGCTCGGTGCGGATTTTTCTAGTCGCGGTCTGGCCATCCATTTCCGGCATCAGCAGGTCCATCAAAATCACATCAAACCCCTCGCCATCGCGCACGGCTTCAAAGGCCTTCAGGCCGTCCTCTACTTCGGTGATTTGCGCTCGCGGCAGGTGTCGGCGCAGTTGAAGTGAAGCAATTTGGCGGTTCAAGGGGTTGTCATCGGCGATCAGGATGCGGATCACTTGGTTGCTGCTGACCTCCTCGGGTGCAGGCTGGGTGTGGGATGGGGCTTGGCTGAGCGGGCAGGGCAGCAGGACATCAAAGGTGGTGCCCACACCCAGTTCGCTGTGCAGCCCGATGCTGCCGCCCATGGCCTCGACCAAACCTTTGGTGATCGACAAGCCCAGCCCATTGCCTCCAAAGCGACGGGCAATGCTGTCGTCCACCTGCGAGAAACTTTGGAACACCCGGTGCTGCAAATCCGGTGCAATGCCTATGCCTGTATCGCGAACCGACAGCCTTAACTGCACGGCCCCCTCTTCATGGCCTGGTTCGTCTTGGACGCTGCAATGCAATTCGATCTCACCCTGTGCCGTGAACTTGATGGCATTGCCCAGCAAATTGACCAAGATTTGAGTCAGCCTGTGGCTGTCGCCTTTGACCCATGGCGGCACGTTGGGGTCCACCCGCAGGGAGTAACTCAGCAGTTTGGATTCAGCGCGGCGCTTGAGCAGCTGGAAGGCCGTGTTCAAGGTGTCGTGCAGGTTAAAAGGCTCTTGCACAACCTGAAGCCGTCCGGATGCCATCTGGGCATGGTCCAGCAGGTCGTTGATGATGGTAAGCAGGTGTTCACCCGATTTTTGGATGTCCTCCATCTTGGTGCGCACCTCAGCATCCAGTTTTTTGTCATGCTGAATCAGGTCGGCCAACCCCATGATGGCGTTCATCGGAGTGCGCAACTCGTGGCTGACAGAGGCCACGAACAGGTCTTTTTGTTGCTGTGTTTGCTGGAGTTTTTTGGTGAGTTGGCGCAATTGACGTCGTTGTTGTTGGGTGCGTTGCAGCCGCTCGTTGCGGACGATGTTCAAGCGAAACAACAACGCCAACTGCATGCCAAAAATCACAATGGCCATCATCAAGTGCCAATGGATCAGGTCCTGCGGCATGATTTGAAGTGCCATTTCGCCGCCCAACAGGGCATACCCATACAAGCCCACAATGAGCAGCCAGCCTGCAGCCAGACCGGCCATGCGAGCCCGCGGCTTGGTGGCCAGCACTGCGGGCAAAGATGCCAAGGCCAGCCAACTGATGGTGGCCGAGTAGATGCCGCCGGTCAGCCAGGTGATGGCAAAGGCCTGCGCCAGTGTCAGCACCTGCAAAGCAGTGATCAGGCGGCTCAACCGCACACCGGCCTTGCGCAGCCCCCCTAAGATCACCATGGCCAGGATGCCCAGCGCGTTGGCCAGTAAACCGTTGTGGAACTGCAAGCTCCAGGACACCAGGGCAAAAGCGGCATAGCCGACGGTCAGGATCACCAGGAATGAAAAGAACATCCACTCGCGCTCGTTGTTCATCGGCTGACGCCACCAGTGACGCAAGAAGCCGTCAGCAGATGAGCTCAGGGATGGATCAGTGGAGGGGGTGGTCGCCGATAACATGATGTGAATGCCAAATGCTGCATGGGATCCATTTGAGGCATTCAGCGACTTGTTATCAAGCTCTAAGAGGCTTGGAATTGACGAGGCACAATGGGAATGCATTTTTAATGGTTTTTTTCAAGGCGCTCAATGGGTTTGCAAACGTGGTGGCTTTTTGTGCTCATGACTTTTGTGGTGTCGGCCACACCGGGGCCCAACATGCTCTTGGTCATGAGCCACGGTGCCCGTTTTGGACTGCGACCCGCCCTATGGACCATGTCCGGCTGCATGACGGCCTTGATCGGTATGGTCAGCATTTCAGCCGCAGGTGTGGGGGCTTTGCTGCACAGCTTTCCTGCAGTTTTTGATGCGCTGCGCTACCTCGGTGCGGCTTACCTGGCCTACCTGGGTTACAACTTGTGGCGTGCTGAGGTGCCCTCTGGTGATGCACCGGCGCTTGCTGATTTGGCCGAGACGCCTTATCGCAGCGCGGGCTCTTATTTCCGGCAGGGACTGGCGGTGGCGGCCAGCAACCCCAAAGCCATTGTGTTTTCAGCGGCTTTTTTTCCGCAGTTCATTCAGCCCGAATTGCCCGTGCTTTTACAGTTCAGCATCTTGCTGGTCACTTTCACCGTGATCGAGGTCGGTTGGTACCTGATCTATGCCCTCAGCGGCCACAAACTCTCTGAGTACCTGCAGCAAGGGCATGTGCTGAAAAATTTCAACCGCATCACGGGTGCTGTGTTCATGGGATTTGCCGTCTTGATGGCGGCCAGTCGTTGAGCCAGGTGTTGCGCAGGCTGGCGCTGGCCGGGTTTACCCCCGTCAACTGTGCGCCAAGCTGTGGATAAGCCCATGAACAAGCCTTGAAAGCCGCATTTCTGTTGACTTGCCAGCGGCTGCTTCTTATTTGAGCAGGGGTTCAGCCGAGCGCCTTGGCGATCTTGTGACGCGGCACGGTGGTTTTGGGGCATTGCCCCTTGGGCAGCTCAAACCACTGGCGCACGTCGTTGTCTACCCCCACGCCGTGCATGAAGTTGTAAATGGCTTTTTTCAGGCCCTGGCCCAGCAGGTCGTGGTCCACGCCAGGCGGCATGGGGGTCGGGTCCACAAAGCCCACATCGTTTTTGGCAAAAGTGCCCTCGGGCAGGGGCAAGAGCGTGACGCCATAGGCCTCGGGGTTCAGCCCCACGGGTGAATGCACGGTGCAGACAAAGCGGTGGAAAAAGCCGCTGTGGATGCAGCCGTTTTCAAACAGCTGGCGCACGTATTCGAGCGCGTCCACCGTGTCCTGCACGGTCTGCGTTGGAAAGCCGTACATCAGGTAGGCGTGCACCAGCACGCCCGCGTCGGCAAAGCCTTTGGTGACCTGCGCCACCTGCTCGACCGAGACGCCTTTTTTCATGAGGTTGAGCAAGCGGTCGGATGCGACCTCCAGCCCGCCCGACATGGCGATGCAGCCGCTTTGCGCCAGCAGCTCGCACAACTCGGGCGTGAAGGTTTTCTCAAAACGGATGTTGCCCCACCACGAAATCTGCACGCCCCGGCGCAACAGCTCTTCGGCCAGGGCCTTGAGCGCTTTGGGCGGCGCGGCTTCGTCCACAAAGTGAAAACCCGTCTGGCCCGTCTCGGCCACGATTTGCTCGATGCGGTCCACCAAGGTGCTGGCCTGTGCGGTTTCGTAGCGGCTGATGTAGTCCAGGCTCACGTCGCAAAAGCTGCACTTCTTCCAGTAGCAACCGTGCGCCACGGTGAGTTTGTTCCAGCGCCCGTCACTCCACAGCCGGTTCATGGGGTTGAGCATGTCCAGCAAAGACAGGTATTGGTGCAGCGGCAGGCCGTCCCAAGTGGCTGTGCCCACCTCTTCAAAGGGGATGTCGGGCTCTTGCAGGTTGATGTACTGCACCTGACCTGCATCGCTCTTGATGAAGGTGCGTTGCAGGCGCTGTGCGCTGCGCTGGCCTTGCAGGTGCTCGATCAGGCTGAGCAGCGGACGCTCACCTCCGTCAAGGGTGACGAAGTCCACGTGTGAAAACACGCGGGGGTCTTTCAACTCGCGCAACTCGGTGTTCACAAAGCCGCCGCCCAGGGCAATGCGGATGTGCGGGTGAAAACGCTTGATGCACTGGGCGATG
>JACCEA012170157.1_pt1 | contig 10193 bp, 4 predicted proteins | sample 7449851 | NCBI WGS metagenome assembly JACCEA01 (sample SAMN15323453, study PRJNA562643) | freshwater metagenome | isolation source: river surface water | place: USA:Blue River Watershed | collected 2017-08-18 | reverse complement strand
GATTTTTTCAACTTATGGTTTTGTAGTTACCGTAAAATTACTTATTAATTTAATTAATTGTGAAGAATGAATTTTCCTACAAACTATTTTTATCTGGATATATTTCCCGAGACAAGCGAAGTGCTACTCATAATCCACAATGCTACAAAAAAAGGGGAAAAAACTAACTAATAAACATAAGTAGTCACATCACAGCATCTCCAAGGGAAATAGTGACAGAAGAGAGTGTTGATGTTGCTACCTATTAGATGAATGCTGGTGCATTTGATGGATTACGATTGCTAATGCAGTATTAGAAGTGATATGAGTGCATTCTATGTTAATGTATTTAAAGCTAATAACTGGTATGACGACGATAGGGCGGTAACGATGATGAGGTGATTTCACAAAATGAGACGTGGTAATTATAGCTACTCTACACTATCGCACGATCCCTCACAGCAGTGTGTAGCAGACACACTACAATGAGGGATACAAGGAGAGTATAGCAGTTAGCAATAACAAGACTAACAGACTAAAACAAATAAATATGCATAATGATAGATAGCACGGAAATATTCATAACAACGCATGATTTACTAGCTACAGTGAGCAAATAGAGACGGAAACACACATGCACACAAACACAAACCACATGATAGTAGTTTGAAACGTACTTACCTTTATTTCATAACTGAGGGATCGTATCACTTGACAATTGTGCCTTACGCAGTTTCAGAAGGATTGGTCGATGGAGGTACTGAAGATGACGATGGTGGCGGTGATGGTACAACAACACGGAAATCAATCGCTTTGATTAGTTTATGTTCATTAATATGCATATAACACAATCCTTGTACACGCAATGGTGATACTTTAGGTGCAACGGGTAAACCTGATATTTTTTTACGCATTGCAATAGGATCATAAAAATATGATGGCAATTGATTTAATGAACCTTTCATATGCTCAATTGGATCTCCTTCACTGGGTACATCAGTTCCCCGGTTGATGCCACCATCACGCCTCCCTCCGCCTGAATCTACTCCCTCACCCTCTTCTACTCTCTCACCCGCTGACTCTCTTTCACTACTAGTAAATGATTCAGATAATGCTTTATTTAAATCTTCTAATAAATCATAATAATCTAAATCATAGATCTCTGTACCAATACATGAAAAACTACTAACGAGATAACAACCATTAGTACCAGCACGTGTCACAACTTTTACATCATCTACAGTTACTAATAAATCAGGCATAATTTGGGCTAATATTCCCCAATATCTAGCTATTCCTTCACTTCCAACTAAACATATACCATTATGTTGTAATGGTGGTAAGATGGCAGAAGAGACATACTCATTTTCATAAGAAGTAGGTAGAGGGTGGGGTCCAAAGTGTGTCTGATATGGTGGCCATGGCTTGACAAACTTTGTTTCAATCTCTGTTTCAACTTCTAACACAACATCGGATGGATCAATCGGTTCAATCATAGGTGTAGTAGTATCAATATTATCTTCTAATGACAGAGAAGAATTGGTACTAGAATCGGATGATGAACAGACGGAAGCACTGTCACATATTGCATGAATTGATATTGCACGACCTGCTACTTTACGTTTTTTACTCACTTTTATGCCTGAACTCTTTCCTGTGGGTGCAAATAGCATTTGCTTGGTTAAGACGATATCATTTCCATTTGAACCTTGTCCAAATTGTTTTAAGAAAGATAAGAACCATGGGAAATCTCCAGACATTCCATTGAGCACATTAGCAAACATTGTGAAGTATTGGCGACGAATATCTCCTTTGACAATACGAGGAAGTATGACAGTTTTCACATCACCTTCTTGTGTGACAGTCAACATACGTCTGTCATATTTGCGCTTTCCAGGAACAGCAGCAGCTGGAGTAACGGTTGAAGCATTTTCTTGCTCCTCCACATCTGGTGTGGAATTTCTGGAGACCGTCGGACCGGATTGTTTCCTTCTTCGCTTTCGCTTTTCTACCGCCACATTACTGAGTTCATCATTTTGGAATGGATTCACTGGATTCAAATCCCACATATTTATTACAGCACTATATCAGTCAGCACAATAATTTAAAGAATGGTGGTGCGTATGTGGTTTAATACTTAAATATAAAAGGAATCTTTTGTTCTTTCTCAATTTTCAAAATTTCGTGTCATCTCGCTCGCAATACTTATTACTAAAAGAGATAACAAGATAAGGCCATGGAGCAGACCTCAGTCTCGATAGTTGAATGTGCCAATGGTTCTATTTTTTTTTTTTTTTCTTGACTTTTTGAGCAAGCAGGTGCCAGTATATGTACAATAGTAGGCGCTGTTGTTGTTGCATCACACTGAACCAAACCGAGAATCTTAACCGAGACCGTTTTTCGCCTCTTTCGTTTTTCACCTCATTTTTCCACCTCCATTTTATCAAATAAATTAAATTGTTAATTTTTTTAATTCTTGGTACTGCTTTCATCGGTGGAATTTAGTTTTCGCTATAGTCCTAAGATTCCATTTTTGGACTCTTGGTTGCTTGGTAGTATTGGTGAAAGAGATAACGTTTGTTTTTTTTTATTGTTGTATTTTCTTAATTTTTGTAGGACATCATTGTATATATTTGCGTGTGGTCCCCAATGAGATAATATCTCCTTTCAACTCACACAATAAAATTGAATTTTGTATCGCCTATTGTCGTACTCTCTCATTCTGTGTTGATTTGAATTTGTGAGTAAAGGCGAAGAATCATTGTTTGGTGAGTCTTTCTGAAGGACGTTTGAAGTCTACATGGTCTGTCTTGACAAGTCAGCTTCTACTTAACCTTTTTCGTTCCTAAAACCAACTTTCAAATACTGTCTACACTAACTTCTTTTCTTCTACTGTCTCTCGTATTTTCTTATTTTTTCTTCTCTCGTTTACTGTCTGTGTCTTTGATCGTATTTATTTTTATCTCTTTCATTGTAAAATTCGCTCAATTAATTTTTAAAATATGTTGTTGTGGGGATCCTCTTCATCAGGAAATAATTCTTCCTCATCTGTACCATCTTCTTCGTCAATACCTGGAATGAGTGCAGGTGCTGGTCGATTGAGTCGAGCAAACAGTCGATTGGCAATTATCGAAGAGCGTGAAGAACAGGATCAGTCATTCCGACAGCAACCAACCGAACATCCACCATTCCATCCGCATCGATTGAGTGGTACAACATTACCGGGTGGAGTTGGGAATGATGTCGAAAATGGTTTACCACCAAGGCGGAAGTCGCATCAAGACACTGCTCCTCCCTCATCCAGTAGTGTCGGCGGTGGAAGATCATCCTCACCACCGCGTACCAATACCATCACCGTTACCAACAGTAGTAGTGGCGGTGGTAGTCATGGGACTCGTTCGAATACTCGCACAACGACAGGCAATACAAATAGCTCTTCTACAGATCGAAAAGAGAAATTCATGTCATCGAATTCCTATCTAATGGGCCAAGTACAAGGTGGACAGGGGCAACAACAATCGTCAGATATACCTGAAATACCCTCAGAAGATCCATACAGTCATTTGAATCAACAGGACTTCTCAACAATCTCTGTCTATCCCGGTGGTATGCATGTCCCAACTACTACAGGCCCTAGTGGGTTATTGACCGGTCCAATACACTATCCAAACAATCACAACGATACAGAAACTAGTTATAATCGACATCCATTCCCAGGACAAGCTCCCTCCACCCCAAAAGCTATGGGAACAGGAACCGGTTCACCATCAGCTCGACGAAATAGTGGACGTGGATTGAGTGCATTGGGATTCGGTTTAGGACTCGGTCTCGGTGGTGGCAATACACCTAATGGTAGTGGCAGTAATGGACAAGGTTCATTCTTTTTCATCTATGATCATTTAATTGCATCCAATTCTTTATTATCAAAACATTATCAAACATATCGTAAAAGTGAATTTTCATTTATTACATTATTAATTTATGTTTTTATTATTACAACATTTTTAATTATTTTAACAATACAAGCAAAACGTGAATTACCACAAGAAAAAGGACCTATAATATTAATTGTATTGTGTATATTAACGATGATCATAGGTTGTATTATGGTAATTGCAATGTATTATTTTTGTTTTGTGAAAATATTTTTAATTTCGAATAATAATAGTGTTTCGGGACGTACAAATGTAACGGTTAATACGAAATCAACGGGTGATACTGATAATTCCTTAACACCAAGAGCTAAAACAGTGTTTGGTGCATGGTGGATGTCATGTTCATGGTTATTTAGTTGCTTTTGTCCATCGTATGCCAAACAAGCATCGTATCCCACTCAACTACGGAATTGGTCGTGGTTGGGATTAAAACGACGATTTAAAAAGGCAAAACGCAGTACAGTTGGTAGTAATGGTACGGCAAGTAGTGGAATAGGTGGCGGGAATGGTGCTGGTGGTGTAAGGTATAGTTGGGGTACTACTGTTGGTGATAATAGTTTGAATGAAGACGATTCCAATAGTTTCTTGCCAGGATATAGTACGCACGGACAACGCAATAAATTTACATTTTTAGGCGATGATTCGTTGGAAGAAAGCTTTGATGAAGATGGATTGGAAGAAGATGAGCACTTTCAACATGGTGAGAGTGGAATGAGTGGACCATCCACTAGTAAAGGTTTATTGTCAAGTATGTTGGCGAGAGGAAATAGTATGACATATCATACGACATCTACTGCGGCACCTTCCATACTTCACACTTCATCCCGTGATAGTGGTAATGGTAATGGTGGGAACCATAATAACAGTGATCGTAGTAAAGAAGTTGAACATGGTGAAAAACGTTTAGCAAGAATAATTAAAACATATTCTGCGAATAGTTTAGATCAACCGATACAAAGTGGGATGAGAGATTTTAGTATGAAACCTGGTGTGAATGGTGGACCTGGTCCATTAGTCTCTACTCCATCGGGGATAGTCTCACCAAACCACCACAAGCTAGAACAAACGACCACTGCCACTGGTGCAAATGCCAATACTGCATCGAATCCATCTGTTAAGCCCACAATGCCAGCATCCCAATCATCTACCACGTACCTTCATCAACACGAACATCATCGTCATCGAAGTAGTTCCAGCGCAGAAGAGAGTATTGTTGCCAATGTACCAAAATGGATGGATCGTGTACAAATGTTTTGGATATTTTTATTAACTGTAACATTACTGTTTTATTCATGGTTAGCTGTTGATTATGCCTATCAGGTTGAATTAGGCATACATAATAGACAAGACTCACCATTATTGCCTAAACCCGATCGTATGACCGATGGTACTCTGATACTCTCTTTAATCCTACCACCAATATCTTACATGGTATTAAAAGCAACATCATTAAAATGTAATTTAATTGTATTTTCGATGAGTGTTTTGATGAATGGGTTTTATATCGGTAGATATGACTTGTATCGCTCTATTCCTATGTATGTTATTATAACCTTTCTATCTCTATTCGTGTTAAGTGAATATCATCGACAAAATTGGTTAGCATATATAATAAGAAGAAAATTAACCAAATTAGTCGAAGATAATAAACGTTTAGCGGAAGAAGTTAAAGCGAATGAATTACGTCATATGATTGGGAATGTCGCACATGATTTGAAAACGGTAAGTTTCAAAAACCATCCTAATTTAGCCTGAATATTTACTAACTGACAATATTTCTCTCTTCCATGTAGCCATTATCATCATTTGTTACAGGTATTGAAATAATTTCATCAATTGCAATTGAAATCAAGACTTCCTTGTCAAAATTTGTCAATCCACCGTCTAATTTGCCACTTTCAATGAGTTCTTCAATGGATGCCTATGGATCAACCTCACTATTCTCTGCCTTACCAACTGATGATAACGATGCTACCAGTCGTCGATATCTCAATGGTTTAAGCACAGCAGCATTAAGTGGTGGTGGTTGTGGTAATCGTGAAGAGAAACAACTAATTCTCGATAAGTTAGAGACAATATTAGATATTACGGATAGTGTTACAAATGCTAATTCATTTATGATGATGACAATCAATCGTTGTATTGACTATAATAAGACTATCTATGGATTGAAATTGATTCCAAGGATGGAATGTTGTTTGTTGTATGATACTATGCTATTCCCTATCAATTGTCTGAAGAGTATCTCGAATAAAGTTCATATTGACATGTTGCCATTCACTACTGCCGCATCGACAATGGCTGCTTTAACTGCTGCCACTGCCTCATCTTCTTTACAGAGTATTCTTGCAACATTATCTATTGTACCTGCTTGTGACAGTGGTAGTTTGGATAGTGTTGATATGGAAGGGATGGGTGGAAGTGGTCAAAAGGCATTGTTGGGTGTGTGCAATGGATTAGTGACATTAGAGAGTAACATTGCTATCTTAACCGATAAACAATGGTTACAAGAGAATCTATTGTGTCTATTAGGAAATGCTGTGAAATATTCGAATCAACAATATTCACATCTTCACAATGGTGAAGAAGTCAGTCCTGATGTTCATGATGATAGTCGTAATGTGACATTGAGAGTATCATTGATTCCAAGTGCTAGTTATCCTATTGGAGGGGTTGCTGATCATGTGAATGATGTCATACACGAATCATCCACGAAGTTTACAAATGGGAAGAGTGGTTCATCAACGAAGTTACAAATTGTTGGTAAACCAGGTGAAGATATTCATCCTAAGACTGATGTGATGATGGATATGTCTGATTTGGACAGTGCAAAGATGTTGCCAGATGGAATAGTTGATGCCCCTGGTGCTGCGTTGAATGCTCGCAATAAGAATGCTTCTGGTCGTATTATTCCACTTGCTGGTTCGATGTCGTCACTCATATCTCCTCAAGATAGTGAACGCATTGGTGCACCAGGTGCAGTAATGGATCTTTCAGCATTAGAAGCTGGTCTGAATGTTGGCGCAACAACTGTAACTGCTCCTCCAAAGACTGAGACTGCGAATGTGATGCCACCTGCATCGTCACGTGTTTCAGGGGATAGTCTGGCGACACCTCTGTCATCTGGATTGAGAACATGTACACAACAACAAGCAGCAACAACAGGATTGAATCTTACGTCATCATCATTCTATCTGTTGTTTGAAGTTGAAGATCATGGTCCAGGTATACCAACTCATGAAGTGGATAGCATCTTTAAAGAACCAAGACAGGCCGCTCGTTTGACTGGTGGTACAGGGTTAGGACTATATAGTCTCGCTCGTCGTATTGAGACATTGCAAGGTGATTACGGAGTACGTCGTCGTAGAGATGGTAAGCAAGGGTCATGTTTCTGGTTTACTATTCCATTCCATCCTAGTAATGCGAATCAAACTTGCAATACTGGTATGGGTGGAACAATGTCTACCACAATGGCTGCGACTTACTTATCTCCTTATCAACAACAGCGCAAGATGTCATTGTCATCATCAAAGACTACAACATCCAATGCACCGAATGGATTAGCGATAAGTGGATTGAATCGACAAATGTCATTCTCTCAATATGCGATTGCAACCAGTCGTCGTGGTAGTCGTACTTCTAATACTGGTAATCCATCAGTGAATAATAGTCGACGACCAAGTAATAGTGTCGCAGCAGTTGGTAGTCAAGTATCTGGCAATGGAGAAGGTGATAATGTGAGTCAAAACGTTGAAGATAATCTTGTCGTACCATTTCCAGGTCCTTTGACATTTGCCACACCAAGAGATAATACAAATGAACACGACAAGCTTATCTCATTATCTCCAACAGTTGCAGATACAAAGAAGAATATGCCAGGTGACACACGCAAGCGTACTACCAGTGATAGTAGTGGCAGTAGCGATGGTAGCAGTGATGAACGTGCTCGGAATAATGCGACATTAGCAAAATCCCCCAGTAATCTCACTCAAAGCCAGAGTCAACCACCAGTTACTGGTCGTAGAGATAGTCGAGTTGGTTCACATCAAATGCAAATGCAAGAAATTGAAAAAGAACGTGAACGCGAACAAGAAAAAGAAAGTCAAAAACGTCGATTATCACTTGGTCCAGTGTCAACTATTGGTTTATCAACTAATCCTACTAACATTGTATCACCTACTGTTTCTAATAGTACTAGTTTATTACAAAATCAACGTAATAAATTACATGTATTACTTGTTGATGATTCTGCTGTAATTCTTAAAATGGCATCAATGTTATTACAACGACATGGTCATATTGTTTATACTGCAGAAAATGGACAAGAAGCGGTAACTTTTATGCGTAAATTATTAGATAATCGTAAAAAAAGTGTAACATTAAATAATAATATTGATAGTAGTAATAATAATAATGGAATAATAGTAGATAATAGTAATAATGTTATGATTGTTGATGTAATTCTAATGGATTTTCAAATGCCAATAATGTTAGGAATTGATGCGATTCGTGTAATACGTGAATTAGAATATGAATTTAATCAATCGCGTTGTTTAAATATGTTAGCGATAGGAGGTGTAAATCCTAATGATAATAGTGGATTTGGTGCGAGTGGAAGTGGGAAAGGTGTTCCAAAGGTTGGTAGTCGTGATCGCGATGATGAGAATTTGACTCCAAATAGTCCGACTTCACCGTTTGAAGGTTCTCTAGAGAAGACTGCATCGCAATCATCGTTTCCTTCTGATCACGGACCATCTGCTTCCAATAATGCTGTTGCTACTACCACAGGCGTTGCAATGTTTCCTCCTGTTCAACCACATAAGATCATTGGTTTCTCAGCAAAATCTGATCATGAAGAAATACAATCAGGATTTGCTGTTGGAATGGATGCATTTATGCCAAAACCATTTACAATTCAAATGTTTTATGAAATTGTTGATGAATTAGATCGCAATGCAATAGCAAAACAACAACAAGATCAAGAACAACTCTTATTGCAACAACAATAATTGCAATCGACTACAAATAGTCAATAAAAGGTAAGTTAAAAATTCTATCATTGTAAATATATTCTTTGTCTATCTCTATGTCTGTGTTCAACAAACTAATCTACCAATGTGTAAGTAGTTAACATGGAATAGAGATAGCATTGTATTCGTTTGTATTGTGAATTATTGTAAACATTAATGACAGTCATATTGGTTAAGACCTTCTGTATTTGTCATGCATGCGTTCCCCACTCGTATGATGACTATACTGTTTTCTTTCACGCTCAGCTTTCATGACTGTCTCTTTCAAATACACTGTCTGTATATAATTAAATTATCTGTTTCAATAATGCGAATAGGACTGTATGTATGTATCTCATCCAACTTAATTAACGTTCATTAACCTTGTCATTACCTGTACAACCCTATTGTATTTCATTGTATGAAAATAAACATTGAATGCCGTGGTTATGTTGTGTCTTTTCTATGTATGAATATATATTTGTAATAACAAGGTGAATTGACTCTATGTACAGATAGTATGAGTCTAATAATACCCTTTTCCACTGTGTTAATATACAAATACTTTCATTAACCCTTACTTGCATTTTCCTCTTTCTCTTACTAACGATTACTTATCTTTCATTGTATGATTGTGTGTGTATGATATTGTCAATTTGTTTAACAACAGCAATAAATACTATGTAAGTCATCATCATACATTAGAATGATAATGAATTCCCTCCTTTGATGTGCGTTATAATAACCTTCGTTTGTATGTATTCTATCCATCTCCTACTTGCATATACTATCATCCAATACTATGTACTATCTCCAAACTACCATCATCTCATATTGTCTACATATCCGCATATCCACCACATCCTTTCCCGCCCAATAACGTCACATTCATCATTCATCACTCTCACTTGACATAGATGGTACGCAGGCCATACCACCATATCACTATATATGTCATACAATACCATACCATCAACTTTCACACTCATATGTGCTCAGTAACTGTCTATCCATTGTCTGATTGTTTGTATGTATGTTTGTCACAATCTGTCTCTGTCACGTGCACACTCACTGCTGCACTCACTCACTTTCGCATATATACGCACTATTCCCCGTACTCACGCACATATGCACACTCTATTTGCAAGGCCATCCTTTATCATCAACTCTCTCTTTCTCTCTCTCTCTCTCTCTCTCTCTCTCTCTGTTGTACATCACTTGATAAATTCGATTGATCAAAAAAAAAATTGCATCAGCGATTGTTCGTGAT
>JACCEA011924505.1_pt1 | contig 10194 bp, 17 predicted proteins | sample 7449851 | NCBI WGS metagenome assembly JACCEA01 (sample SAMN15323453, study PRJNA562643) | freshwater metagenome | isolation source: river surface water | place: USA:Blue River Watershed | collected 2017-08-18 | reverse complement strand
GGTCGAAAAGATCACGCCGGGGTACGTCACACCGCCAGCGATGCGTGCGGGGTAGCGGTTGACCCGGCCCTGCAAGCCTGCGAACACCTCGGGGTCCACCTCGCGGGCTTCTTCCACCCAGGCCGAGCTACATTCCAGCGACAGCAGGCGGCGCACGTCGTCCGGTGTGTCGGCAGCCATCAGCACGAACTCGGCGTGGACGATGGTGTAGTCGGGCAGGCGGAACTTGGCCTCGAACACGTTGTCCGACAGCCGCCACGAACCCATCGTGCCCTGGGTCATCGTGACAAACCATGTGTCGATAAGTGGCTTGACCGTGGCCTTGAGCTGCGCGATGGTGTTGCGCAGGATGATGTGCTTGGTACGCCGGACGTTGTTGAACGGCTCCTGGCGCACCGAGCGGTTGAGCAGCTCCATGATGCAGACGGTGGACTTGCCCCCGCCGATTGGCCCCATGATTCCTTTGATATAAGAGCGGCTGTCGATGAACCGCTGGCCGGTTGGCCCTGGTACGTATGTCAGAGCCATTGCCACCCCTGGACGAGCGACTCGTCAAACTTGTTGCGCTTGGAGCAGTTGTACGAAGCGGGTACTACCTCCAGGTTGTGCGCGTTGTGGAGCCCACAGACTTGCGGGTTGGTCAGTGGCACGACGTGATCTACGTGCCACTCGTAGCCGGTTGCTTCCGTGCGTAGCTTGCGCAGGTCGTAGGCTTCAGCGATGACCAGGCTGTCCAGCTCCCGGTCCCACTCGGTCACCGCGTTGCGCTCCTTGGCTCGACGGCGGGATTCCCACACACGGACCTTTTCACGATTGGCCGCGTTCCATGCGCGTGACTTTGCTTTCGAGGTGTCGGGGTCTGCCGCACGGGTGCGGGCTTTCGACTCCCGGCTAACGACCTTGGCCGCGTCCGGGTTTCGACTTCGCCACGCGGCAGAGTTCTGTCGGACCCTGGTTGAGTCTTTGGCGTAACGCGCACGTGCGCTGGCTGCTGCCTTCTCACGGTAGGCTTCGCGGTCTGCATCTCGTCGTGCTTTTATCTTGGCGTTGTTGCACGGTCGGCAGTACGAGCCAAGGCCATCACGCGCCGTCTTGCGGGGGGTGAAGTCGAGGTGCGGCTTTGCTTGCCCGCAGCAGGCACAGACCTTTGTGAGCATGTCAGCGTTTGGCAGTCTTCTTGGCGAAGGGCTTGGCCTGCTTGCGGTCCAGGGCTTCCTCCTTGCGCGAGCCCTCCTTCATGCCCTTGGGCTCCTTGTCCTTGCCGGACTTCTCGAACGGGGGGAACGGAAACTTCTTGGTAGCCATGTGCTTGCCTTTCAGGGGTTGAGGCCCAGGACGGCGTCGATCTCGTCCAGGGTGAGGGGTTTCATCGGCACGGTCATGGTGCGGGGCTTGACGTCCTCCACCTCCAGGGCGGGGGTGGGGTCGTTGGGCAGAGCAGGCTGGGCTTGCGTGGTCACGACGTTGTCGATGACCTCCTGGACCTTCTCCAGCACTGCGTTGGCCTGGACCCCGCCGTTGTTGAAGACGAAGTTGAAGATCGGCAGGCCCGCTCCCGCGTCTGCCTTCTTGTCCGCCTCGGCACCCAGCGTCTTGGTCACGTGCTCCAGGAAACGCAGCATGTCCTTGGCGTCGCCGCTGGCGTGCAGCTCTGTGACCAGGCGCGTCACCACCTCGGGCGTCGCCGTCCGAAGTAGCTGGTGGTAGTGGTCGCGGAACTCGGCGTTGTCTTTCATGGCTGTACGGCAGCTTCGCGCACGCCGGGGCCGGACAGCGAGAGCCACATGCCCTTGCCGTTCCAGCCTTCACGTGCAACACGGCGTCCGGCCTTGAGTGCGACGAGTGCATCGCCGAATGTCAGTCCGCCACTCATACGGCACTCTCCTGCTCGTACAGGCGCTGGCGCAGCAGGTAGCCCTCGTGGCCCCAAATCTTCTCGCGGGCGTTGCGGTACGCAATCTCGCGGCCCACCTGGGCGTTGAAGTTGGCCGGGCTGGCACAGGCGCTGTCACCCGTGACGGTGAAGCCGTTGGGCAGCTCGATGCAGCACACGGTGGTCGTGGTGCCTGGGAAGACGTGGTATCGCACAGTCTGGATCAGGCTGTCGATGTAGTTTGGGGTCAGGCGGGGGGCCTGGGCGGTCTGCTGGAGACGCGCTTCGAGGATGTCTTCGTTGGTCTGGGTGATGTCGGGGTTCATGGTCGGCTCTGGTAGTTGCGCAAATAGGGTAACACGTTAGACTGCGTTGGGACAAGCTGTTAGGTATTTAACAGGGGGTTTGAAAACACCGACCAGGATTTTTTGGCGGTGCTTCGTGTTGCTATTTATAACAATGTTTTGAAAACGGGGTGGCGGTGCGTGCGGAGACGTTAAGCGGGGTATGGGTGCCAACCCCCTTGGGTCCAGCCCCCCCCGGCACCCCTGGTTGACGCCGTCCTATATGTAAGGGCAACGAGAGTTCGCCCCCCGGCAACGAAAGTTCGCCATAACTGACTCAGCTCAGATAGCTGAGAGACCGCTTAGATCCCACCGGTGGTGCCTGGTGGAGTCCCTTTAAGGGGGGTTGGTGCAAGCCAGCCTAGCGCGAGACTGGAAGTAGACCCCTGACTGGGAAAAGGGGAGTGCTGGAACCGGCTTGGCCGGGATATGCCAGCGGAGTTACATCCTGAGCGAATCCGTCAATGGGTTTTCTCAGACCTGTCACTCACTCATTCAAAGGATCAACCATGTCAAATGCTGTCGCTCTGTCTGTCGGTGCACCCGAATTCAAGGTCGTTCGTGTGTCCAAAGCTGGCAAGGAATCGTATCGCTCGGTGCTCGGCGTGATCTCGTCGGGTAATCGCGCCGAGCGTGACCAGCTCACACACACGGCCATCGTGTCTCTATGGACCAGTGCAACCTATAAGCCCCTGCTGGCCGAGATCCGTCGCGTCTTCGGTGAAAAGAGCTTTGATAAAATTGTCGGCTTCCTCGGCTTCGATATGTCCAAGCCGAACAAAGCTATGACGCTGGCTTTGATGCGTGGTCTGTCGAACGCTCAGAATCTGAAGGGCGAAAAGCTGCTCTATGCGAACGCCCTGCACCAGTGCGTCGTCGCCGAGGATGCCCGTATCGCTGCACTCGAAGCCAGCAAAGCCCCTGAGGCACAGCCAGCCATCGAAGCCTGACCCCCGGCCCGGCCACTGTGCCGGGCTTTTTTCATTCCCTGCTCACTTGGAGCATGTCATGCAAGCTGTTCACCCTGCCCCCGCTGGGCTCCAACTGCCCACAATCGTCGCGTCCAAGCCCATCCCTAACGGCTTGGCGTTCGCCATTCAAGACTATCTCGGCACCATCGAGTGCCAACGACGCGGCCTGACAGGACCGGGTGCAGTGCGGTCACGTGCTCAACGCTTGCGCCTTGTGATCGCAGCCTACAAGGCAGACGGCGTGCTCTGACGAGCAAAAAGGAAAGGTACGAATTCCGCCCAACCCACCACTCTACACAGGAATCCTAGTATGCACGACCGCTGCACATTCATCGCTCAAGAAATCACCCTAGCTTTCATTGACGACTTCATGGCGCTGCCCGCCGAGCCGATCATCGGCAACGTGTATCAGGGCCTGCCCGCTGCCGAGCAGCGCCACGCCGACGCGTTCTATCTGACGCACTGAGTGACCAGACCCCGTGGCCCTAATGCTAGGAATCCTAGCTTTGGGGCTATCGGTTTGTTCATTGCTAGGATTCCTAGCTTTTTGTAGATATCCTAGCAATCCTGGCTCATTTCTGTATAAGTGAAATGGGTCATTTTGCGACACCTAGGATTCCTAGCTTTTGTAGATATCCTAGGAATCCTATTTTCAAAACGGCTACTTTGGACGGGACCGCGAAACTGGCCGAGCTGACTTCGCCGTCGCGGCGAGTTCGGCACTCATGACGGGGCGCCAGCCCGGTTTGTAGGAATCCCAGCTTTTGGTCTAGGAATCCTAGCTGCCCACCTAGGATAGCTAGATCCGCAAACAAACACAAACCACCAGAAATGCACGTGAATGCACATGAATTTGGGGCCTTTTTTTTATGTATGTATTGTAGAAATCCTACCTATCCTAGCTATCCAATCCCATTTTAGCAAAGCTCGATGTTTGGAGGCCCCCCCTGTTAAATAAAATACTTAACCTCACTCACTCCCATACATTCGCCTTTGCTAAAAACACATTGGAAAGCTAGGATAGGTAGGATATCTAGGCGAATAAACGCAAACCAACAGAAATAAACAGCGTTTTAGCCATCCACACCATGGATTCCTAGAAACGCCGGGCGACGCTGGCACCGAGCCAGCACAGCATGGGCATGGCGACCCCTTAACCACCCCAACCCAGCCGACTCAACACTCATTCAATGGAGCACACCATGCACCACGCTCACTTCTTGCCCGTGCAGTTCTTCCGCTACCTGAACCTCGTGGCGACAGTGCTGCGCAACCTTGAGTTCGTCGCCAGCACTGTCGGTGCCAACTCCCCGCGCAACTTCACGGAGTTGCGTGCCGCCCTCCACGAGTACCTGTTCGACCGCGCCGTCGAGTTCGGCTGCTACGTGCCACAACAAACATATGCCGATCTGGACGACGCCTTCCTCGCCATCGACCCGACACCCGCCACCGCATAACCCGGAGCACCCCATGAACCCCACTCTCGCCTGGAAGAAAGCCGCCGTGCTGGCCCTGCTGGCCGACGCCCCCTTTTGCTGGCTCACTACCCAGCAGCCCGCCAGCATCGCTGGCATGGAGCTGTCATGCTGAGTCTTGCCGTCACCCTGCGATACCTCGCCGCGCTAACATTGTTAGCCCCCTCGCACAGCTTCGCCCGCTCCCTTCAAAACGAGATGACCGACTGCGAAGCCCCGGTGGCGGACTACATCGCGCCGATGCACACCCTCACACCAGACGAGCAACTCTGGCGGCGCACCGCCGAGCGCATCACATCCCCCAACCCCACTCTGGAGTCCACCCCGTGAACCACAAGCACTTCTTACCCCCGCACTTCTTCATGTACTTGGTCGTGGTGCAGGCGCTGCGCGGTGCGTGGCAGGTCGGCATGGCCGAGGCTTTCCGGGAGCCCACCAACGAGACGGTGGGTTTCGTCATGGAGTCCCTGCACAACCTCAATGAGTGCATGGGCGACGCCGCCCAGCTCCTGGGCATGGAGGCAACCGACGAGACGTATGAGGCAATCGACGACACGGTGGCCGAGCTGCTGGCCCGTCACGTGCAGGTCTACGGCCCCGACGACCCGCCGCCTGACCCCGCGCTGGCAGCCCTGCTGACCACGCCCACCCACATCGCCCACTGAACGAGGCGCCGCAGTGCGCCGGAAAAGGATCGGTACGAATGCGCCACCTGATCAACGCCATCAAGCCCCGCCTGATGAACCTGGCTTTCACGCTGGTCTACATCGCCGGGTTCGCCGTCACCGCGCTGGACGTGTTCGTGTGGCGCCCCTGACCAGCGCAACCCCTCACGTGTTAGATACTTGACACGGCAAGCGCAGTGTTAGACACTGCACAAACTAACTGAATCAAAGGAGATGAAATGACGCTGCAAGAAATCTTTGACAAGTCCGTCGCAGGCATCAAGGCACAAGGGCGCCTGTCGCAAGGCCCGGTGAACCACGGCAACGGCAAGCCGGGCGTGTGCTACTACCGCCACCCGGACGACGCGGCTGTGCGCTGCGCAGTAGGTCACCTGATCCCCGACGAGCTATACAACAGCGAGACGATGGAGGGTCGCGGCGTGCGCAGTGCCGCCGTGCTCGGGACCGCGATGCGCGAGCGCCTGGGCATCCCCCGCACTGCTCCGGGGCACCGCTCGCCCGTCGTGTCGATGCTGTCCTGGCTTCAAACCGCCCACGACAGCAGCAGCACCGTCGAGGAGTTCCTGACCCGCGCCGCCGACGTGGCCCGCCAGTTCCACCTCGACCCCGCTGCGTGCGGGGCCAAGCCATGAAAGACCCCGCCGACGACAAGACCCAGGAGCTGCCGTTCCCCACCCCTCAACCCAACCAGTGAAAGGAAACCAGTGGACAAGTTCACTATCCCGCCTGTGATAACCAAGCCCCCCTCGTTCAAGGAGTTGATCGAGGCCAAGCTCGGCCCCAACCCGGACCCGATGCAAGAACTGCGCGACCTCGTGCTCTCCGAGATCACCACGGCTTTCGGCGGCGGCCACGCCCGCAAGCTGGCCAAGTCACGCGCCCTGGTCGGGGGCCTGATGACCAGTGCAGCGTCGAACACAGTCAGCAAGCCATTCAACCTCGCTGACGTCGAGCGGTTCTCCACCTACATGGATGAAGTCGCGTCCGCCCCGACACGTGACTGGTTCCTGCTCGACACACCCCTCATTCGTGGTGAACTCGGTCGCCTCGATGGCGTCCGCTTCATCAACGCTTTCCGCTCTTACCAACCCCCAAAGAAGGAAACCCCCGTGAACACCAAGCCCCTGGCCATCACCACCAAGACGTTCACCTACGTCAACGGCGTGGACGTGAACAACTACAGCGCCAACGAGCTGTACGACATGATCGCCCGCGAGGAGTCCAAGATCCGCGCACTGGAAGCCATCGACCACAAGCCGGTGATGCTCCAGCAGGAGATCGCCCGTCGCAAGGATGGCATCGCCGCCCTGGTGGCCCACCTGGACGCGGTCACTGTTGTGCCGACGCCCACCCCCGTTGTCACCGACACCGACGTGTCCAACGCACTGGCTACCGGCCAGTGATCCCCGGCGAGGAACGGTACGAAACCCACGCACCCGCCCTCGCCACCCAGCCAGCAGCGCACCGCGCTGCCCGCTTCACTCTTTTGTCCTTTCCCAACCACCTAACGAAGGTAAATCATCATGGCCCAATTCGCCAAACTCTCCCTCGCCCTGGCTGCTGCCATCAACCTCGCCCGCCAGCACGCTGGTGACGACGACCGCAAGGCCGTCAAGAAGGAAATGTTCGCCGCCGCCAAGGCCCAGTTCGGCATCCCCGCCGCCGTCAAGGTCAAGTGCGAGACCTCCAACACGGTCAGCCCGGACTACCTGGTCCTCAAGGCCAGCGCCACCGGCCAGCCCTTTATGTTGGACGACGTCGGCCTGTGGGTTGATGCCCCGCGCCAGCAAGCCGCCGCACCTGTGCGCCCCACCCGGTGGTTCAAGCTGGACGCCAGCGAGCTGATCGACATTGCCAAGGATGCGGTCAACGGCGACGGCGCGGACTGGGACGACGACAGCTACAACAGCATGGCCGCGACGGCTGACGAAGTGACCCCCGGCCTGCGCAAGAGCAGCGACGGCACCTTCTACGTCGAGATGACCGAGGACGAGCTGATCTAAGCGTCCACCCCACAGCCCCCGTCAAGCTCAACGACGGGGGCATTTTCTTGCATGATTCATACCCAACTCACTAACTTGTTAGAGGCACAACATGAGCACAGAGAACAAGACACCCGAACGCGAACTGACTGAAGTGCAGAAGCTGCTGGACCAGCCCATCACCAGCCGCAACAAGCTCAAGGAAGTGATCGTCGAGCTGGAAGGCCACAACATCTGGATCGACAGCCCGGACGTCACGTCCCACTACATCAACCACAACAAGGACGACGCCACGCGCCTCGCTCGCGTCCGCGACATTGGCTACCTCTCTGACGCGCGCACGTCATCCTCGGGAGACGCATGGTGGCTGCTGCGCGAGTGGGTCCGCGAGAAGGTCGGCCTGTACCCCGAGGCGACCTCGGTCCTCACCCAACTGCGCGGTGCGCAGGGCCTGGCCGGGCACTACTGGCCGCACGTCAGCAAGTCGGACCCCACGATGGTGGCGTTCACCCCGGACCACACAGCGGGCGTCAACGACCGGCAGGTCAAGACGACGATCGGTAAGGTTCTGCGCCGGTTCCTGCCACTGCTCAGTGACGAGCAAGTGGCCCAGCTCGAAGCGCAGCACCGCGCCGAGCTGGTCAATGAGTTCCTGGTGGCTGAGTCCATCGAGGAAGTCGAGCGCATCTACACCACGATGGCCGGTGACTCCGGCTGTATGCGGTACAAGAAGTCCCAGTGGGAATTCACGGACTACCACCCCTCGGCAGTCTACGCCCGCCCCCAGGACGGCGTGCGCGTGGCCTACCTGGAGAACGGCAGCGGCGTGCCCATCGCCCGCACGGTGATCTACGACAACCCCGACGACCCCGACGACAAGCGTTATGTGCGCCTGTACGGTGCCCACACCCGCCTGGAAGCAATCCTCAAGCGCAAGGGGTACAAAGTTGGGGGCCTGCTGGGTGCCAAGCTCAACGCCCTCATCGACGGACGGTTCAATAACTCCAGCTACGCCTCGACCTCGTGGAGCTACTACGTGCTGCCATACCTGGACAGCCCAGCCGGTGGGACGTCTACCGCCTTCAAGGGCCTTGAGGTTTACAAGCAACAGGGCGAGGACTTCCTGCGCGTCATCGACCGCAACACGTCCAGCAAGCTGCGCACCATCGGCGAAAACTTGTGGGGTGACAGCAGCTACGTCTACGCTGGCGGTCAGGGCACGGGCGGCCACGTCTGCCTGCGTGAGATCCCCACCGAGGGGCACACGTTCACCTGTGCCATCTCCGGCGAGGAGTACAGCGCGATGGATGTGACCCGTGTTCAGTGGCTCAGTGACGAGGGCAAGATCGTCCACGTCGCAGCGACGAACGTGCCTGCCTATACCAAGCGCGTCAAGGTGCTGGCCGAGGACGGCAGCCTGGTGACCGTCCAGACAACCCAGGAAAACCCTAGCCCCATCTACGCTGGCGTGTTCGGCTGGCTCCGCAACACCCCCGAGGTCTTCCAAGCCTGCGGCGTCCAGATGCTCTCGACCAAGCACTACCCAGACTATTACCTGGACGGAGTGCCGTCGGAGTATGCGTACACCACGGTGAGCCGGGTCCGTGAGACCCTGGAAGGCGAGACCATCATGCGAGCTGATGCTGTTGAGCTGTTCGACGTCACCGAAGACGGCGACGAGGTCACGACCTACGTCCACAGCAGCGAGGTTCGTAAGCTGGGCAAGCGCGGCTTCGTGTCCACCCCGGTCAAGGGTGGCGAGCGCAAGTGGATCAAGAAGGGCCACAGCCTGCACGTGACCACCAGCCGTGGCCGCGACGCCATCAATGGCGTGCATGACCTGACGAAACTGTCCAACGGCAAGTGGGAGTTCACTCGCAACGCCGATGATTTCCAGGTCAGCTCGCTCACGTTCGCCCACGACAAGGAGACCTCGGTCCTCGACGCGGAGTTCGACACTGTCGTGCTGCGCAACACGTTCCACTGGAGCGTGGTCAACAACCTGCGCAGCTCCACCGCCGATGCCACCGGGGCACGGAACCACGAAGAAGTCCTGGCCGCGTCACTGATGCCGAAACTGCGCATCGGGTCTCGCTGGTCTGTGGCCGTGAGCCTGCGTGACGACGGCACCCTGGTGGCCCTGACCCGGTACGGGCAAGTCACAGCCGAGCTGTACCGCCGCACGGTAGCTGCTGCCCGCTTGGTCCTGGAAAGCGACGCGGCCCGCCTCACCGAGCTGGGCTTCGACGGCGCGACGCCGCAAGGCGGCCTGCGCCTGTGGTCTCGCCTGGTCATCGCCACCGACACCGCTGCACGCGAGACCATCGCGGACGTGGAACGGTCAGAAGCCGAGGCCCGTGCGCGTGTCCTGGCTGAAGACGAGGCGCTGCTGGCCCAGGTCACCCCCGACGAACGGTTCGCCGCCGCAGCATGACGAGAAGCGTCAACCCCCAGGCCGGGGGTCAAACCGGCCAACCTCCCATCTCTCACTCAATCGAACGAGGAATCACCATGTCTGTCACTGAACTCAAGCCCACCGCCGCACCCGCCAAGCCCGCAACGACGATGGCACCGACCGCGACCCACAAGGCCACGCCGCCCACCAAGCCCCTGGCGACGCCCCCCGTGCCGAGCAAGGAGTCGGTGATCGGCGCCCAGCTCACCATCCCTGAGACCGTGGACCCGCTGCTGGTCACGATCCTGTCCTGGCCCCGCACCCACGGCTCGCTGGCCGAGCTGGCCTTCTGCGAGTGGCTGACCAAGTCCATCTGCGACCTGGGCCACGTCGTCACCAAGTGGGAGGAAGGCTCCATGTTCGTGGACATCCTGGCCGAGGGTGGGCGCAAGGGCACCACGTTGTTCT
>JACCEA011303050.1_pt1 | contig 10194 bp, 7 predicted proteins | sample 7449851 | NCBI WGS metagenome assembly JACCEA01 (sample SAMN15323453, study PRJNA562643) | freshwater metagenome | isolation source: river surface water | place: USA:Blue River Watershed | collected 2017-08-18 | reverse complement strand
GTATTGATGGTTTGTGCTTTTGCAGAAAAGCCTGTACAAAAACACAATACAAGTATAAACTTGTATAAAAGCGAAAAGATTTTCATAATTTTGTGTTGATTAAGTTAAATAGTATTTATGGTATTTAATTGACTAACCTGTTATGTTACAGCATAACAGGTTTAGTTTTATTGTGTGTATTGCATATCAAAACGCCCTTCTCTTATTTGGTGTATTACACCATTTTGGTCTTTTACATCAAACCAAAAAGTACCAGATACAGTTTGACTTATTTGATCTAATTTACTTATTTTTAACTCACCAGTTTCAATTGTTGAAGTGTAAAAAGTGTTTGTACTAAGGGAGTAAACTCCGAAAGCGTTTCCTGAAAATTCATCTAATAGGTTATATGTAAATCCTTGTTCAATTTGAAGATTATCAGTTCCAATTGCAATAGTAACTAAATTATTGTTTTGATTTCTTTTATTTCCTTGCAAACCAAAATTATACCCGCCATTTACATATTGATACACACAATCTAAAGGGTTTGTACCACCGCTTGGTATAAAAGCTTGTCCATCTAACAAACAACCAAAGGTGTTTGCGCCAGTTTGTGTTGCTGGTGGCAGTTTGTCTATTTCTGACAAGGTTTTGTCATCATCTTTATTACAAAAACTTAAAGTAAGAGTAGTAAGTAGCAATAAAAGTAATTTTTTCATAATGTGTTGTTTTAGCTTCTAATTTGTAAATCTACAAAAAAAAAAAAAAAACAGTTTTGCAAGTTTTTTATTATAAAATTGAATGTTAAATGTTAATTATTAGTAAATACTTATATTTGTAACACAACAAAACAGAAACAGATGAAAAAAACACTCATTTTTGCAACTTTAATAAGTTCAGTCGGAATTATGGCTCAAAATAAAATTACGTATCCAAAAACCAAGAAAATAGATCATAAAGATGTTTATTTTAATACCGAAGTTTCGGATCCTTATCGTTGGTTAGAAGACGACAGAAGTACGGAAACGGAAAGTTGGGTAAAAGCTCAAAATGTGGTTACTTATAACTATTTAGACCAAATTCCATTCCGTAAAAACATCAAAGCTAGAATGGAAAAATTATGGAATTACGAGAAAATTTCTGCGCCATTCGTAGAAGGAAAATACACGTATTTCTATAAAAATAATGGACTTCAAAATCAATCGGTTTTGTTTAGAAAAGACGCTTCTGGAAAAGAAGAAGTTTTTTTAGATCCGAATACGTTTTCAAAAGACGGTTCGACATCTTTAGCCGGAATTAATTTCACACAAGATGGAAGTTTAGTAGCCTATCAAATTTCAGAAGCAGGTTCAGATTGGCGAAAAGTAATCGTTTTAAACGCTGTTACAAAAGAAAAAATTGGAGAAACGTTAGTCGATGTAAAGTTCAGCGGTGTTTCTTGGTATAAAAATGAAGGTTTTTATTATTCTAGTTACGACAAACCAACAGGAAGCGAATTGTCTGCCAAAACAGATCAACACAAATTATATTATCACAAATTAGGAACGGCTCAATCGGAAGACAAAGTGGTTTTTGGTGGCGATATAAAAAGAAGATATGTAGGCGGAAGCGTCACAGAAGATAATTTATATTTAGTAATTTCTGCTGCCAACGCCACAAGTTCTAATGAGTTGTATTTAGTAGATTTAACAAAGCCAAAATTTGAGATTAAAACGTTAGTGGATAACATGGTTTACGATTATGATATTATTGACAATCGCGGAAGCAAATTATATGTTTTAACAAATAATAATGCGCCAAATAAAAAAGTAATGATTATTGACGCAAATAATCCAGAGATGCCAAATTGGCTAGAAGTAATTCCTGAAACTGAAAATGTATTATCGGTTTCAACTGGTGGAAATTATATTTTTGCCAATTATATGAAAGATGCGATTTCTGTAGTGAAACAATACAATTATGATGGCGCTTTAATCACAGAAGTAAAATTACCTGGAATTGGAACGGCTTCTGGTTTTGGAGGTAAGAAAGAAGAGAAAACGTTATATTATTCATTTACGAATTACACCACGCCAAGTTCAATTTATGCCTTTGATGTAAAAACAGGAAATTCTGTGGTATATCAAAAACCTAAAGTAGATTTTAAATCAGAAAAATACGAATCGAAACAAGTATTTTATACTTCAAAAGATGGAACTAAGATTCCAATGATTATTACACATAAAAAAGGCTTGAAATTAAACGGAAAAAACCCAACTATTTTATATGGTTATGGTGGATTTAATGTGAGTTTAACTCCGGCTTTTAGTATTTCAAATGCGGTTTGGTTAGAAAACGGTGGTGTGTATGCTGTGGCGAATTTACGTGGTGGTGGCGAATACGGAAAAGAATGGCATAATGGAGGAATTCAATTAAAAAAACAAAATGTATTTGACGATTTTATAGCTGCGGCCGAATTTTTAATCGCACAAAAATATACATCTTCTCAATTTTTAGCGATAAAAGGAGGTTCAAATGGTGGTTTATTAGTAGGAGCAACGATGTTGCAACGCCCAGAATTATTTAAAGTGGCATTACCAGCCGTTGGAGTTTTAGATATGTTACGTTACCACACTTTTACAGCTGGAGCAGGTTGGGCTTACGATTATGGAACTTCGGAACAAAGTGAAGAAATGTTTCAATACATCAAAAAATATTCGCCAGTACATAATGTGAAATCGGGTGTGAATTATCCTGCAACAATGGTAACTACTGGAGATCATGATGATAGAGTAGTGCCAGCGCATAGTTTTAAATTTGCTGCCGAATTACAAGATAAATATTCAGGTTCTCAACCTATGTTAATCAGAATTGATGTCAATGCTGGTCACGGAGCAGGGAAATCAACGGATGCTATTATTAATGAACAAGTTGATATGCAAGCTTTCACGTTGTTTAATATGGGAATCAAAAAAGTAAAAAAATAAAATTTATTTTGTTATTGAAAAAGGCGGCCAATGGCCGCCTTTTTATTTTAAAAATTATCTCCGTCTAATAATCTCCCAACTCCTCCTAGTAAACTTCCTTCTTCTTTTCCGCCTCCATTTTGTGGAGCATTGGCTAAAATTCTACCTGCTAATCTGCTAAATGGTAACGATTGTACGAAAACTGTTCCTGGCCCGCGAAGTGTCGCATAAAACATACCTTCTCCGCCAAAAATGGTGTTTTTTACTCCGCCAACAAATTCAATATCAAAATCAACATCTTGTGTATAACCTACTACACATCCTGTGTCAATTCGCATTACTTCTCCTGGTGCTAGTTCTTTTTTTGCTAAAGTTCCTCCAGAATGTACAAATGCCATTCCATCACCTTCAATTTTTTGCATGATAAAACCTTCTCCGCCAAACAAAGCTCTTCCAATTTTTTTAGAAAATTCAATTCCAACAGAAACGCCTTTTGCCGCACATAAAAAAGCATCTTTCTGACAAATAAATTTTCCGTTGTACGCTTTTAAATCGATAGCAATAATTTTACCAGGATAAGGTGACGCAAAAGAAACTTTCTTTTTTCCATTTCCTTGGTTTTGAAAAGCGGTCATAAATAAACTTTCTCCAGTTAAAACGCGTTTTCCAGCGGAAAGTAATTTTCCCATAAATCCAGATTGTTGTTGTGTGCTTCCGTCACCAAAAATGGTTTCCATTTTGATGCCATCTTCCATCATCATAAATCCACCCGCTTCGGCAATAACAACTTCTTGTGGGTCTAATTCAATTTCTACATACTGCATTTCTTCTCCATAAATATGGAAATCTATTTCGTGAGCATTCATAATTTTCTAGTTTTAGTTTTTTAAATTAGTAGAAGAATTTGTAAAATGTTACATCTGTAAAATAACTTTCAAATAACAATTGTTAAATCCTCAAAAAGTTTATTACTATTTGTTATATTTGGGGTTATTTAACTAAATAATAATTCATTTTGAAGAAGATTTTATTTTTACTGACTTTTTTGTCAATTACTGCCTCTGCACAAGAAAAAAAATATCAAAGTTTATTTTGGGAAATTTCTGGAAACGGATTAACCAAAAAATCTTACATGTACGGAACTATGCACGTTTCCGACAAGGTTTCATTTCATTTATCGGATTCTTTTTTCGAAAAATTATTAGCTTCGGATTATATTGCAAATGAAAGTGAACCAAATACTTGGACAGAATTATACGATTTGTTCAGCTTTTACAGATCAACCAAAACCAACGGAAATTTCTATTCTAATTTTTATACTTCACCGATAGAAAAAGATTATTTATATTCTCTTTTCAGAGGTTCTAATTATAATTTAATTGGCTTGTTATCTCGTACCAATCAAGCCAATCAAGAATATCAAGAAGATACTTATTTAGATATGTTCATCTACAGAACTGGAAAAAAATATGGAAAAAAAACGTTAGGCTTAGAAAATGTAAAAACGACGACTTTAAATATAGAAAAAGCGCAAGCGGAAATGGATAGAAGTGAAGTGGATGGAAACAAGCAAGCCTTTTTGAAAATCTTAAAAAAACGTTCGTATGCGGATGTTTTAAGAGATGCATATAGAGAAAAAGATTTAGATTTAATTGATACGTTAAACATGCTTTCTTCGCCAAAATCATACAACAAAGCCATGCTATTTGATAGAAATGAAGTGATGTCTAAAAGTATGGATTCTATTATGAAAACAGGAAGTTTGTTCGCTGCTGTTGGTGCCGCACATTTGCCAGGAAAAAACGGAATGATTGAAATGTTACGCAGAAAAGGATATACCGTAACACCGATTATCTCAGAATACACTGAAAAAGGGAAAAAATTAAAAAAGCAAATTGAAGATTATTTTGTAAAACCTGTTTTTGAAGTGAATACAACTTCAGATGAAATGATTGCATTGCCGTTATTTCCTTTAGTATTAAAAAACGAAGAAAATTTAGAATCTCCAGATTTAGGGAATGGTGGTTATATCAATGTAAAACGCATGTTGTTGAAAGATTTCATCAGTAAAAAAGATGAAAAATTCAATCATAAAACATTAGATAGTTTGTTTTTCGAAAACATACCAGGTGATATTTTAGAGAAAAAAGCGTACCAAGAAAAAAATAATTTTGTGTACGATATTAAAAGTAAAACTAAAACTGGAAAGAACGAAAGATATAGATATTACATTACACCACTTGAAATCATAGCCGTAATTATGAGCGGTGAAGGTGATTATGTTAGAAAATATGAAGATGAGGTGTATAACAACATCAAAATCAAATCGTACAAACAAGAATTTGTAAATATTATTCCAAATAAGCAGAATTTCAAAGTGAAAATGCCTTCTTATTATTCTTTCGTGGGAAATAAAAATGATAATAAGAAACTAGAAGATACAGAAATTTACGCTTTCGATGAGCAAGAAAACGCGCACTATTTTTTAATGGAAAGCACGTTAATGGATATTTCCAATTTGGAAGATTCGGAATACGAATTGAAAAGAATGCATTACGAGTTTTACAATACTCATGAATTAGATTCTACTCAAACGCATTTCGATAAAAATAAGTTTGAATTTACTTCTCAATCGAAATTGAAAGAGAAAAATATTTATTTAAAATCGGTATTGAAAGGAAACAAATATTATTTGTTAGGAACTGTAAATGCTTCTAAAAACAAGGTTGATATGTTCTTTAATTCTTTTGAAATTACTCCAGCAAAAGAAGAAATCGTGTATAAAACATTTAAAGATTCTACGGCTCATTTTTCAGTGGAAATTCCGAAACAACAAAACGAATATTTAGATTTTAAATTCGATAGAAAAAAACGATACGATGATGCCGATAAAACCAATCATTTCGAAGTAAAATTTAAATCGTTCGAAATTTTTTCTCCGAATAAAAATGTAGTGGAAATTACCTATTCGCAACCACATAGATATGAAAGTTATGCTGTTTTAGATTCATTATTTAATAGAGTTAAGAAAAACATTACAACAGATTTCGAATCCAGAAAATTCTCTCAAAATAACGATTACAGAAATGTTGATTATGCGACAGCTGTTGTAGATGCGGTAGCGGCTAGCGATGCCTCAAGTTTTGCTTCAGTAGCCAATTTAAATGAGGAAAAAGAAGGAGAGAAATTCAATCCGTTAGATTATGAATCTACAACTTGGGATAAAACATTAGCCTTGTCTCATGATCAAAAATTAGAGCTAACCAATGAAAAATTCCTCAAAGACGAAGCAAATGATTATTATGTGTTAGAAGTTTTAGCTACGAAACCTAAAAGTATTCAAGCTATAAAATATAAAATCGTACTTAAAAAAGGAGAATATTACACGTTGGCAACCTTAGTTGATAAAAATTATAAAAATGACAATCCTTTTGTTGAAAAAGTGTTTAATAGTTTTAAAGTAGATGATAAAATTACATCTAGAACCTTTTTTGAGAATAAATTTAACCTTTTTGAAGAAGATTTGAATAGCGAACACGACAGTATCAGATATTCGGCAATAAAATCATTTAGTGATTTAAGAATTGAAGAAGCTGATTTCTCTAAATTGAAAGCCTTAATTGAAAATTTCGAATTCCGTAAAGAAGAAATGGAATTTAAAGGCGACTTGTATGAAAGCATTGGAGCTCTTAAATCATCAGAAGTTATTCCGTTTTTAGAGCAAGCTTATAAAGCACAAGATGTTTCTACGCAAACACAATTTTCAATTTTAAGAGCATTAACGTTTCAAAAAAGTAAAATAGCTTACAAAAAAATTGCAGAATTATTAGAATACGATTTACCTATTTCGGATAGTTATGTAATTTCAGGTTTGTTTAATTTGTTCACTTCGGATCTGGAAAATTCACAAGTTTTATATCCTAATATTCTGGAGTATTACAGCATTAATGAATATCATGAGCCTATCGTAGATTTCGTAAAAGTGCTGTTAAATTCTGAAAAAGCACAATCTAAAAAACTAAAATCATACAAAAAGATGTTGTTGACGAATGCTAAATTAGAATACAAACGTTTGCTAAGTTGGAAATCTGAAGATGAAGCCAGTGAGGATGATGAATATAGCTATAGAGATGAAGATGGTGCGCCAGTTGATGCTTTAAACAGTTACTTGTCTATTTTATATCCGTTTAAGAATGAAAAAGACATCAGTCAATTGTATCAAAAAGCAGAGAAATTAAATATTGACGATTTAAATATCGCTATCGCCAATAGAGAATTGGCAAGAAATAAAAAATTAGATAAGAAGTCAATTGAAAAATTAATTGAAAACCCAAAAACAAAATATACGGCTTTTCAAATGTTATATCATAACAAACAATTTGATGAGTTGAATAAGTTTAGTAAAGATACTATCGTGAAAACGGCCATTCATTATTATGAGGATTTCAATGAAAAAAATGATTCAATTGTAAGGTTAGAGGAGAAAGTAATCACTCTAAAAGATAAGAAAATTTCATATTTCTTCTATAAAAAAATAGATATTGAAAATGATTCTTATGGGAAAAATTCTGAAAAATTAACGGCAATTGCTTTCGTTCACGATGAAAATAATAAATTGAATTTAAAAGCATTTAGAAGGTTTGATGATGAGAAAATTATTGATGACAAAGAAATTGAACAGCTTATGAAAACAATGATTAACGAATCGTTAAATGACAATCATTTGCGTGTGAGTTTTTCAAATGGTCGTGGAAATAGCTACGAGGAAACAGATTATTACGAAGAATAAATGCTAAGAACTAAAAAGGAAATAGTATACATTATTTTAGCAGGAATTTTCATTACCAACGCCATCACAGCGGAACTTATTGGCGGTAAACTAATTCAAGTTGGTCCTTTTGTTTTAAGCATGGGAATTTTACCCTGGCCAATTGTGTTTATTACCACGGATTTAATCAATGAATATTTCGGAAAACATGGGGTGAAACGATTAAGTTATATCACGGCGGGCTTAATTGCATATTGTTTTATAATTTTGTTTTTTTCGATGAAAATTCCAGAAGCTAAAGGAATAAGTCCAGTTTCTAACGAACAATTTATTGCCGTTTTCGGACAAAGTAATCTAATTATTATAGGGTCAATTCTTGCCTTTTTAGTAGCGCAGTTTTTGGACGTAACCATTTTTAGTTATTTCAAAAAGAAAACGGGCGAAAAAATGATTTGGTTGCGAAGCACGGGTTCAACTGTGTTTTCTCAATTAATTGATTCTTTTATCGTAGGTGGAATTGCCTTTTATTTACCTGGAATTTGGAATACCAAACAATACATAGAATTTTCATTAACGGGCTATTCTTTCAAATTAATGATTGCGATTTGCTTAACACCTTTAATATATTTAGGTCATTTTTTAATTGAGAAATATATTCATAATAACGAAAAACCATTAGTAAATGACTAAAAAACGTTGCGCTTGGTGCGAAAAAACCGATTTGTATAAAGACTATCATGATAACGAATGGGGAAAACCAGTTTATGATGATCCTACTTTGTTTGAGTTTTTAATTTTAGAAACCTTTCAAGCTGGATTAAGTTGGTATACGGTTTTGGTAAAACGTGATAATTTTAGAAAAGCATTTGCAGGTTTTGATGTGCAAAAAGTAGCGAAGTTTACCGATGCAAAATTGCAAGTTTTAGCAGAAGATGCCGGAATTATAAGAAATAAATTGAAAATAAAAGCTGCTGTTACTAATGCACAAGCCTTCATCAAAGTACAAGAAGAATTTGGAAGTTTTTCTAAATATATTTGGGGATTTGTTGACGGAAAGCCAATTGATAATAAACCAAAAACTCTAAAAGATGTTAATGCCACAACTGAAATTTCAGATTTATTAAGTAAAGATTTGAAAAAACGTGGTTTTAAATTTGTAGGTTCAACTGTCGTATATGCACACATGCAAGCCACTGGAATGGTTAATGATCATGTAGAAGATTGCTGGACAAGAGAGTAGTGTACAGTTGCAGTTTTCAGTTAAATAAAATCGTAAATCTCAAATCGTAAATAAAAATGGATCCACTTCACGGTATAACTTTAAAAACAATTCTTGAAAAATTAGTTGACTATTACGGATTTGATACGTTAGAAGAATTAATTCCCATTAATTGTTTTAAAAATAATCCATCTATAAAATCAAGTTTAACTTTTTTACGAAAAACCGATTGGGCGCGTAAAAAAGTGGAGGAATTGTATGTAAGAACCTTGCCAAAATTTAAATAATATTACAAACAAAAATGGCTGTCAATCGACAGCCATTTTTTAAAGATTGTAAATATATATAGATAACAATGCTAAGAATATATATAATATAAAAAGCAGAACTTCTAATTTATATTTACAAAATAATTTCATTAATTTTTAATTAATTTATGAGTTTCAGAATTCCCATTGTTATTAGTAACTTTTAATAAATAAACTCCAGTATTGAAGTTTGAAATATCAAAACTATTTGTTCCAATAGATAATTTTTGGTTCATAATTAGCTTACCAACAACATCATATAATTCAATTGAAATACTTTCTTGAGCAAGAATATTAAAGATACCATTTGATGGGTTTGGATAAATTTTAATTTCTTTTCCTGCTTCAAAGTCAGTACTATTTAATACGATACAAGTGTTACCGCTAGTTATTGTAGAACCAGCAGCCCAGTTAGAAGTTGCTCCACTTAATGTAAAGTTGGTTAAAGTTCCATTATTTCCATTACCTGAACTATCTGTAGCTGTTGTTACTGTTGGATTAGCTGTAATATCAAAACCTTGATTTAACTTATAATAAGCAATTAGTTCTGGTTGTGTTTGCGCTTCACAATTCATGGTATTCATTATATCTGTTGGCGTTAATGCCGTGTTCCAAACGCGAACGTCATCAATATCACCATTGAAAAATTCTGAACCTATATTACCACTACCAATTCTTAGTCTATTATCGGAATTTCTTAAAGTTCTATTTCCAATTGCAACAGAAGCTTCTAAGTTACCATTTAAATATAAACGTAATGAATTGTTATTTTCAAAAACAAATGTTACATGGTACCAAGTGTTTGGATTTAAAATTGTTGTTCCAGTTAAGAATGTGTCTGGTGTAGCACTAATTCCAGCACTTAATCTTCCAGTTGAAGTTACATCAACTTGAACAGACCATCCTCCAGAACCATCACTTCCTCTTTGAATTATTCTATCTGAGTTTGTTGGAATTGAAGGAATTCTAAACCAT
>JACCEA010467882.1_pt1 | contig 10194 bp, 5 predicted proteins | sample 7449851 | NCBI WGS metagenome assembly JACCEA01 (sample SAMN15323453, study PRJNA562643) | freshwater metagenome | isolation source: river surface water | place: USA:Blue River Watershed | collected 2017-08-18 | reverse complement strand
GTTTAAGTCGCACGCCTGGAAAGCGTGTATAGGTTCATAGCCTATCGGGGGTTCGAATCCCCCCCTCTCCGCCAGACAGTCAGGGCCCCTGAGACTCAGGGGCCTTTATCATTTGGAAGCGCCGGTTCTTGCGGGCTATCCGCCGGTGATGCCAGTCTCAGCTTGACCACAGTTGGCGAATTTCTCGCACAATCCCGCGCCAGTCTCTGCGACCACCAATAACAGTCGGCCATCAAGTCGAAGCCCGGTTGTTACGGTGCCAAACGACAAAGAGGCGCATCGCGCCTCGGCATAGGTTGTCCACCATTGTGGGTCGGGCTTTTCTGATTCCGATTATTTGAAGCCCCATACCCGACGCTGCTCATCCCAGTCCAAGGGCAGCATCCCCTGACGTACCAGGCTGTGAGCCGTCAGTGTCGCCGGCTGTTCACCTTTCAGAATTGCCTGAACCAGGTCCGGGTGACCTGGTCCACTCAATACATGCTCTCGTTGGGAGGGTCGTTGAACAGCGCGATGTAGGCTGCATACCGGAACCGCCGGTTTCGAGCATAGCCAGTCATCTCATGAAGAATCCCATGTTCCACCAATCGCGCCACCAAGGTATTGGCTGCGGCGAATGACGTGTTTGTCCGTCGCTGCACATCTGCCACCGAAACGATGGGGTGGTCAAAGAGAGACTCGAGCACCCTGTGGCCGTTGCCTGCCGATCGGCCTAAATGCTCGGTGATAGTTGCGCGATGCTGCTCACGTAGTTGGAGGATGTTTCGCGCAGTGTTAGCGGCTTCTCCCGCCACAGCGATGACACCGCGCAGGAAGAATATCAGCCATCTCTCCCAGTCTCCGCGGTCACGCACTGCTTGCAGATGCTCATAATAGGCATGGCGGTGCTGTTTGAAATAATGGGACAGGTACAGAACAGGCTTGTGGAGAACGCCACGCTCGGTAAGCAAGAAGGTAATTAGCAATCGACCTACTCGGCCGTTGCCATCCAAGAATGGATGGATAGTCTCGAACTGCACGTGAGCTAGTGCAATCTTGATCAGCGGTGGCAGGCTATCGTTTTCATGCAAGTAGCGCTCAAGGTCACTTAGCGCTTGAGGCACTTCATGATGTGGCGGCGGTACAAAGCTTGCGGTAGCCAAGGTACAGCCAGCCGGACCGATCCAGTTTTGGCTGGTCCGCAGCTCGCCAGGCTGAAGGCGGCCACCGCGCACGTCTTTGAGCAGCTCCGAATGAATCTCGCGGATGAGTCGGACAGAGACAGGCAACTCGGCCAGACGGCTCAAGCCGTGATTCATCGCCCGCACATAATTTAATACTTCGGCCACATCCCGAGGCAAGCCAAGATCGAATAGTTCAGCTTCGGCAGCCAACAGATCTTGCAGTGAGCTCTGCGTCCCCTCAATTTGGCTTGAAAGCACGGCCTCTTTGCGCACGTACATGAAAACGAAAAGGTCCGGATTCGGTAGCGTTAGAACCGACCCATCCAAGCGACCGAGGGCCCGGTCGGCTGCGGACAACAAGGCGGCGATGTCCCCAGCCAAATTCAGGGGTGGCTGTGGCGGTAGTGGAGCCGGCATAAAGGCCCGGTAGCCAGTTGGCTGGCGTATGTAGCGACCTGCCCGTGCTTGCAGGTTTGAGGATTCTTCCTGTGAGTCCATATTTTGGCCTGCCTTGCATATGGAGTGGTTTGGCATCCATATGATATCCAGCGTTTAACACAGGTGCAATCGGAGCCCATATTGCCAGCAGAATTTAACTTGAAGTTGCCTGAATCAGAGCCTTGTCCATACTTTCCACTAAGGCAACGTCCCCCCTACGAATTGGCTCGGGAGCAACGTTTCCTCTCGCCTCACAGGCTAGGGTCATTCGACGAGTAGTCGTTGGTTGGTCTGCATCGGGAGCTACCACTGACCGGTAGCTTCGCAGTGCTTGCGTCGCGACAGGGTTTGGGTTGTGCTGCTTAGGCTTGCCGGAATGCGGACTTCTCGTGGGGTGAAGGCGGGAATTCGCGCGGCATGCCGCGTGCCGCCGTAACCGGCATCGCATGCAAGCGGTGCCGTGGGGAGGGTTCGGCTTGCAAGCCGAACCGCGGCCTGCGGGATCTCGGCGAATCCTCCCTCACCGCCAAGTATGCAAGGCCCCTGATGCTCAGGGGCCTTTTTCATTTCTGAGTCACGAATGCTGATGGCTATCCGCCGGTGATGCCAATCGCGTCCCCGCTGGCATGGCCGGATTTTCCGCGCCATGGATGCAGACATCCACGCAGCATCCAATCGTGCTGGTCATTCATCTGCAGACGGGTTGTCACGGTACCGCGTGTGGGATGGTCATGGCCGGCAGCGAAGTTTGTTCAACTTCGCCCATGCGATAATGCATATGACATTTGGCATGAATTGAGGTCTCCGGTATTGATAACAGCCGCGTCTCAATTACGTATAAAAAAACGATAACAGGCGCCGCCACCAGAGGCATGTCCAACACACTTGTTTCAGCCATCGAATTGGCGCGTCCGCGTCGGGCGCTTTTCACCACATTCACGTTCAGTCTGTCGTGGTTCGAGGCCCTTGTTCTGAGGGTACTGCGGCAGAGCAATTGCGAGCAAATCGACGTGCTGGTCGACGCACGTCAAGCTTGCAAGTCCACCGATGAAGCATCCAGCCTGTACGCGGGTAGTGCCTATCGCATCATTCCGGTGTACATGGAGAAGACTTCCGTCTTCCACCCCAAGCTCGCTTATCTGGAAGGCTGGGAAGACGTGGATCATCTCGTGGTGGCCAGCGCCAACCTGACCCTGTCCGGCCACGGGCGCAATCTCGAAGTCATCGATGCCGTTAGCTCAGAGACGGAACCGGCTGTGTTCGGGGAGTTTGGCGACTTCCTTCAGGCCGTCACTGACAAATACGTCTTCTCTGCAGAAAATCTGGATGTGCTTCAGGGCTACCGCCGCCGCGCTGCCGCCCGTCTTGCGCGTGCGGGCGCGGTAGAGGAGACCGCGCGCCGCACGTGGCTCGTGCATACGCTCACCACGCCTGCCAGCGAACAGCTTCTGAGCCATGCAGCACGCATCAATGATCCACATTGCCTGACCGTGCTCTCGCCCTTTCATTCCCCCAGTGGCGCGCCGGTCCGCAAGCTGGCGCAGGACATCGGTGCGGACAAGCTGCGGATCGGATTGGATGCCAGTTTGCTTGTCGCGCCATTCACCGACAAGGATGTGTTCGACACGCCGCCGGACTACGTCATTGCCAAGCGCGAAGATGAAGATCCGCGCCTTCTGCATGCCAAGTGCTTTGAACTCGAAGGCAGCAACGGCTCGCTCGTGATGACCGGTTCCGTCAACGCGACCGGCCAAAGCCTGAACACCACGGACAACGTGGAGGTATCGCTGGTACGCCTGCTGCCCAAGTCGCCTTTCGAATGGAGCAAGGTCACGCCGGTTGAATTCACGCCCTGTGAGTTCAATGTCGACGCCATGACCGCTCGAAATCCGGCCCTTCATGCCACATGGACGATAGAAAACCAGCTGGTGGGTCAGATCGAGCCCGCCGGTGATACGGATCGGGTGGCGCTGACTGTTCGGGATGGCGACGCAATCGTAGCGCGGGTCAGCGAGGTCCCGCTGCAGAAGGGCAGGTTTGCGGCCGCCATGGGCCAGCCCGTCAATGCGCGCGGAGCCCTGCGCCTCATCGTGGAAGGGCTGAACTTGCACGCCGAAGGCTGGATCAACGTCGAACTCGACCTGACCGGCGATGAAAGCCAGCGCAACCTGGCCAAAGCTTCCAGTCGCGTGATGGCCAACGAATTCCGGCTCGAGGATCTGGACGCCATCTTTGGCTGGCTCTCGCGTTTGCAAACCCATGTCCGGTCGAAGGAAAACCGCAAGCCCGATGGTTCGGACGCCGGTGGTGCTGGCGCTCCATCGCAATCGCCCCGGCGTGCTGCCGCCCCGGCTGCTGCCAGCAAGATGAGCTACGACGAATGGCGCGCGAGCGTCGAGAAACCCCACGTTGCCCAAACCCCGACGGGTCTGGTTCGGAATTCGGTCGAAGCCGTACTGTGCTGGCTGAATCGCGACCTGACGAAAGAGGCCGTGCCTGCTTCAGCCATGAAAGAGAAAGCCTCTGAGCGTGCCGCTTCCTCGGAGGAGAGAACCGCCGACAGTGCGTCGCCCCCGGTCAAGCGTACGCTGCTGGCCACGGAGAAGTCCGAGTTCGCATCGGGCGGTGGCGCAGCTGAAGAAGAGCGTCGGCAGCGTACCGAAGCGATGTATCAGGCCCTTCTGGCGGCCATACCGAAAGGCCTCGTGCTGGAAGCCCGATCGTCCGTCACGCCCATGCTGGTCGAGCTCTCAGGCTGTGCGCAGCTCAAGCACGCCCTTGCGCTCGGCGAACGCGGCGCGCATGCGGCCGACCATCTGGCGCTGGTGCTGCAGGGGTGGCTGACCAGCTTTGCCACCTTCGACTATGGTGAAGACAATCGGGCGGCGCTGCTGCCTTTCTTCTCTGCGATGGCCTGTCTTGCCGCTGCCCATTCACAGGCTTCGCTGCCGTCGCTCAAAGAGGCGCTGGAGCTGCTTGCAGGCCGGGTACTGGAGCCGGGCGAGATTGAAGCCGGCGCGCGCCTTGCGCTGCGCACAAACCGGTTCGACCGTATTACGGAGACGATGAAGCACACGGCGCTGGAAAAGGCCGCTGTCATCGAAGCCGAGCAGACACAATCCCAGCAGCTGGTGTCGTTGATTGAGCAGGGCTTGAATCCGCTCGCCAAATCGCTGCCGAAGGCACCAGCCCGTTATCAGAAGGCCTTTGAAGCCCTGTGGCAGCACCGCAAGAATGCGCGCGGTGCTTTCGGCGTCGTGGCGAGGAGCATGGGGCCGCTCGCATGCCCCTGCTGCTATAACCGGATGCAGGCAGGCGATGCCTCCCGCTTGCGGGCGGATCAGGTCGCTCTGTGCCTGAACTGCCAGCGCCCGATTTTCTATGCGCTCGATACCGCCGCGCTCGACCAGGGCGGACTGGCCGGCCGCTACAAGAAGAACTGACTGCCATGCTCCAGCAACTTGATCGTCCGTACTTCACCGATCCGCTGACGGACAATTTCGTGGTCGACCCGCTGGGCACGAACGCCGTGGTGGAGTCGCTCTATCGCTCGGTTTTCCCGGGCATTAACAATGTGGTGTCCTTCATTCGGGTGTACTCCGCCATCAGCTGGATGGTGCGCCAGATTGATGAAACGGCCCGACAGCAGACCGAACCGGATATTCAGGCCCTGTCACGCGAAGGCCTCGAGAAAATCCAGTTGCTGCTGGGCTGGTACAACGTGAGGCAGAACGTCAAAGGGCTGGCGGGTGGCGGGCGTGTCTTCCCTGGGGGACGCACCCAGGTCAAGCTCAGCATGAAGGTCATCGTCGGCACGCAGGACAAGAAGGCCATGGATAACGACCCGGACTTCGAGCCCGGCTCAGGCGCCAATTTCCTGCAGGCTGTGCAGTACGGGCCGAGCATCATCAACGGCATGCCCTGCCTGAAGGTCACAGGCATCCAGGGTGCCTATCTGCTGACGGATGCTGGCGAAAAGCTGGCAGATGCGTACGAGACGGCCATTGCGAAGCACCCGCGCCGGGACTGGCTCGCGGATATCAGCGCGCTGTACATCTCGGATGAAGAAGTGGCGGAGCTGGGAGGCATGCTGGACCTGCGCCACCCGTCGCAGGCCGAGATTGACGCATTCATCGAGCAGTACTACCCGGAAGCGCCGGACGGACTCGCCCTGGGACCCAACTGGGAGTACCGCCAGCAAGGCCTGACCCTCGCACTGCGCGCGATCCACGCCGAGCAGATGACGCCCCTGTACCGGGACGGCGTGCCCGAGAACGTCATCCGGTTTGCGATGGCGCGTGGCTGCACGCAGGATGGCAGCTGCGTACTGGCGCTCGATGATTGCGCCCAAGCCCAGAGCTGGTGGGCCAGTTTGCAGTTGCGGCAGTACCTCAGGATTGCCCAGGGCGTGCTGCTGCGGCTATGCGAATCGTGGGTACACCGGGCGGTCATGACGAACCAGCCGCGCGCAATTCGCGACTGTGCGCAAGGTCTGGGCGACAAGCTGCTCACGCTCCTGCCCGAGAACAGCCGCGACGCTGTGGCTAGCTTCGTCAACATGATCGAAGCGTGGCGCGGCGAAGCGGCGACGCTTTACGCTGCCGGCCCGCAGCTCGAACACGCGCAGCGTATCGAATCGCTGCTGGATCAACTGCATGATGTGCGCTACTTCGCGCACAACTCGGACGAGGAAGCGCAGGCATTGCGCAACGCCTACGTTGCGCTGATTTACTGCGCGAGCGAGGCGAAGAACTTCCGGAACGACCCCTATTTCGACCAGGCGCTGGAGAATGAACAACTCACGCTCGGCAATCTCGCCGAGGTGATGCAGGCCCACCTGCACGATTCGCCGGCAGCATTCATGGCCCACATTGTTCAGCACTACGTGTTGCTGCAGCATTTCGGCATCGTGCAGGAGCGCGCCGTTCGGGATGGCCGTAGCCGCTATGTGCTGTTCAAGGGAGACCAGGGCCTTGAGCGCACCGGCAAAGGCGAGAGTTTTGTCGGCATCGACCTGCTGACAGACCGACTACGGCAAGCGCTGCTGCTTTTGGCGCAATGCGGCCAGTTGATCCACAACGAAGATGCAGGGACGTTCTCGCTCACGCCTGAGGGCATTCGGCGCTTGCAGATAACCGTCTCCTGATCTGCTCGATGCCTTCGGCTTGTCATTTGCCACGCAAAGCGGCGGGTAAAAAGCCAGATTGTCCTTCGCTTTTCCTTGCCACGCTCCGCCATTCGTCGATGATTTGCGACTCCGCGCATCGGGTATGCATGTCGGCCTGTCCTTGAAGCCGCCGCCCTATGAGCAAGGGACAATCACAAGAGGCAGGTCAATGGCGATCAAGGAATTCTGGGTTTCGATGGCTGTCCCACTTGAATAGCCGATGTTGCCTCAGATTTTCATGCTATCGAATAGCAACACTTTATGAACCTTATGAAATTTATGTTCGAACAGGTTTAAGCAATCCAAAGTGACGAGGCCTGCGGGTGAGTAATACCGTTCTGATCATCACCAGTGACGCAAGCGATGCCAAGGTGATTTGTGAAACGCTGGGGACTGCGCGCGACGGTCCGTTCGTGACTGTGTGGGTAGATCTTCTGTCGGCAGGACTCTCCCGTTTAAGTCGCGGGGGCATCGATATTGTCCTGATCGATCTGTCCTTGCCGGACAGTCAGGGCATCGCCAGTTTTCAAACTTTAATTCAGGCAGCGCCTCTTGTCCCCATCCTCACCCTCGCCTCCGAGGAGGATGACGCGCTCGCCATCGAGGCCGTGCAGCAGGGAGCGCAAGGCTTTTTGACGAAGGGGTATTTCCGCACTTCATTGGTGCCACAAGCTTTGCGCAACATTATTCATCGCAAGCGCGTGGAAGATGCCCTGTTCAACGAGAAAGAGCAGGTGCGGATCACTCTCGAATCCATCGGCGATGGCGTATTGAGCACCGACATGTCGGGCAACGTCACTTACCTGAACAAGGAGGCCGAGCGCATGACGGGTTGGTCCAGAGTGGACGCGATCGGCCGCCCGGTAGCGGAGATATTGAAACTCATGGAGGGCGGAGGCTTGCAGGATGGCGAACAAATGAAGCCAGCACGCAACCCCGTCGAGTTGGTGATACAGCAAGCAAAGCCGATGGGGCTCTACGCGAATTCCGTTCTGGTTCGCAAGGATGGATATCAAACGCCGATCGAGGATTCTGCAGCGCCGATCTTCAATCAAGCCGGGCAGGTGACCGGTGCCGTGCTGACATTTCGCGATACATCGGAAATGAAGGCGATGGCTGACAAGATGGCTCACCTCGCGCATCACGATTATCTGACCGGCCTGCCTAACCGCATGCTCCTGAGCGATCGTCTTGCGCAGGCAATTTCCTATGCCGACCGCCATGGGACCGGCATCGCCTTGCTGTACCTTGATTTGGACAACTTCAAGCACATTAACGATTCGCTCGGACACACCGTGGGAGACATGTTGTTGAAATCTGTCTCCGAGCGTTTGGTTCGCCAAGTGCGCCATTCCGATACGGTCAGTCGCCTGGGTGGGGACGAGTTTGTCATTCTTGTGCTGGAAGACGAGCGAGCGGAAGACGCCGCCATCGCTGCCGAGAAGATACTGAACGCACTTGCGGCACCCCATCATCTGGGCCTCCACGAGCTGCATGTCACCACGAGCATAGGGATCAGCCTTTATCCGACTGACGGGGTCGATGCCGATCACCTGATGAGGAATGCCGATATCGCGATGTACCACGCGAAGGAAAAGGGGCGCGGGACCTACCAATTCTTCAAGGAGGAGATGAACGAGCGCGCTATCCAGCGGCAGTCCGTCGAGGCTGACCTGCGGCGTGCCATAAATCGGGAAGAATTTGCCGCGCATTACCAGCCCAAGGTGAACCTGCAGTCTGGCGCAATTACGGGCGTCGAAGCGCTTGTTCGTTGGCATCACCCTCTTAAAGGACTGTTATTGCCGGACGAATTCATTCCCATTGCCGAGGAATGCGGATTGATCGTGCCGATAGGCCGAATCATGCTTCGAAAGGCCTGTGCAGATGTCAGAGACTGGTTGGCCAGCGGCAGGGTCCCGATCTCCGTCGCTGTCAACGTGTCGCCGGTCGAATTGCGCAGCAAGGATTTCCTGCCGGGTTTTCTGGAAATCCTGAAAGATACCGGGATGAATCCCGACCTTCTGCAGCTTGAAGTGACTGAAACTGCGCTGATGGGGAATATCGGCACCAGTCAATGGATTCTGGAGGCATTGAAAAAGGAAGGGGTGCATATAGCGCTCGATGATTTCGGTACCGGCTATTCCAGTCTCAGCTATCTGAGAATTTTCCCGATCGACGTCTTGAAGATCGACAAGTCCTTCATGCAAGACATTCACCTCGGATCGGATAACCACATCATCGTCAAAGCAATCATTGGCATGGGCAGCAGTCTCAGTCAGCGAGTCATCGCCGAGGGGATTGAGACGGCAGAACAGTTGGCTTTTTTAAGTGGAAATCAATGCGAGGAAGGGCAAGGTTACTTTTTCAGTTTGCCGTTGCCCGCTGACGAGCGCTTGAAATTCCTGGATTCGCGCAGTATCTCCTGACGAAGATTATCAAGCGCCGAAAATGAGCAGGGTACCCGCGGAGGAGAAACGACCCACATCGCTTTGCTGATTCGCCAGCCGCTACTTTCAAATTTCGCGGTGAGAAGAGGCGTTCCCGAGGACTTCGCGTGCGGGTGATGTTGATCCCAGCGTGCCCGATCTGGGTTAACCTTGCTACTTGCAGCCCTCACATCGCAAAATCAAGCACCCGAAGTACTTCTGACCAAGGTTGGAGATTGGCTGGCGTCAAAAGCACTTAACGATTGAAAGGGGCAAGCATGCACAAATTCTTTTATGGCCTGACTGCGATTGCATCACTGACGGCGGGAGTGGTGGCGGCTCAGCAGGCGGGCTTCGCTCGCATTCCACTCCAGACGCAGGAACTTTCCACGCCAGGTAAGATCGCCGTGCAAGTACGGGGTGATTTCGATCCGGGCTTTGGCACCGGCCGGCACACGCACCCCGGAGAGGAACTGGCCTACGTGTTGGAGGGAGAGCTTGAAGTGCGCATCGACGGACACGCGCCGCGCATCTACAAGGCTGGCGAGTCGTTCTTCTTCCCTGCCGGTGTCGTTCATGAAGGCATCAATTCGAGCAATACCAAGGTAAAAGTTCTGGCGACCTATATCGTGGACAAGGGACAGCCGCTGGCGCAGCCCGTCAAATAAGGCCGGCGACGGCGATCACACCAGCTTCGACGGCACCGAACGCCATAAAAAAGCCCGCTTGAAAGCGGGCTTTTGTCATTCACACGTGGCTTGATCAGGCCTCCGGATCACCGGCCTTCACTTTTTCCAGCCAGTCGCCAATGCCGATCACGCCCAGTTCACGGGCACGCGCGGCATCCTTCGCCGAGATCACGTCCTGCACCAGGTCGGTCTGCTTCCAGGCCGCCAGCGGGGTCTCGCAATCTGCGCGCGGAACGTAGCGCGATGCCGATTCCTTGACCTGGCGGTGGATGTAGCGCGGGCAGTTCTGCCAGAGGTCGGTCAGCTTCACG
>JACCEA010399419.1_pt1 | contig 10198 bp, 5 predicted proteins | sample 7449851 | NCBI WGS metagenome assembly JACCEA01 (sample SAMN15323453, study PRJNA562643) | freshwater metagenome | isolation source: river surface water | place: USA:Blue River Watershed | collected 2017-08-18 | reverse complement strand
TAATGCTTACTCGCATATGGCATCGTAAATTTTATTATTAAAATTAGTACCTTTTTCCATTGTTATTAGCGCTATTCATGGTAGCTAATGATATGATCAAAACACTATCATACGTGGTTATATCTCTCTTTGTTAGTAGTGAGATTGGTTGAGTTATCCTCTTTCTTGCATTGGTGTAGTGATCAATATGGATACTCTCTCTCTCTCTCTCTGTTTAAACTCAATCGCATAATTCAGTCTTTGTTGCTGTTGTTGCGTGTTGAAATGAACTGTATTCTTATAAACAGAAAAAAAGTTTCATTCTTTGCACATACAAATATCTTCAATTTCTATCTTGTTTAACAATAGATAAATTTTATTTTTGTATTGTTTACTTGTATTATTATATTGTTAATTATGCTGTATTAAATAAATTAATAATTGGTGTTTTAATATTTTCTATTCAATCAATAAATACGATCGAAGTAAAGAACAATGGCAGCAGTTAAAAAGGAACTCGCCATGAATATGATTTTTAATAATAATTGTTTCCAGAAGTTTCTGAAAGGCATTCCATTCTGACAACTCATTTTTGTAGTGAAATCATTGTGAATCAAAATCACACATTTGCTCGAGCTTCGTCAACTTTTTGTTTGTAAATTTTATGTTTTATTTTGTTTTTTCATAGTATTTTCAATTTTGATATGAATGAAGCATGCAGATAGTATGGTATAATATTAGTTATTTGTAGTAACTTAAGACGAGTTGTATCTTTTAATTGTGGTTGGAAAATACTTGAATGGTCGTTTGTTGATTAATTGGTTTAATTACGAAACAATATATATGACTTTTATATGGCCGTACAAATGTACTGCTATAAAGATAAATTTGTAACCTACGAAATCTAATTTAAGGTAAACCTATCAATTACAGTTCGAACCGCAATGAAGACGCTTTCCGACATTGTACTACCTACCATGTGAAACATTTAATCGTGAACATAAATATTGTATCAGATAAACATATTTCTAACAAATTCGACAGCTCTATTGAATTATATTATGTTGAACACAGTTCCCATGCGGCACGAAAAGCAGCCCTATATGCACCATTATTAGAGCAATTTTTTTTTTCAGGTAAAGTATACCGGTTTGATTTGTCGGTTATATAACGCCTCATCGATGTATCCAGATGCTCGGCTGGTGGCTCCTTCTTTTATTAATTTATTAACAGACACACAATTCTTTGTTGATTTCCTATCCGCTGCTAAATTTGTCTATTATTGCCCATTATTATTAGTGATAGAAAATTTGCATGAATTAAGTTGTGGGAAAGAATTTTGTCCCAACAAGTTTACAATGACATTGAGGAAAGAAAATTAGCTGATGGATATGCGTTGTTCAACGTCAATATTGACAATATTTTTTAACGAAACAATATGTCAATCATTTTCAACATTCAATTCAAGGCATCTATAAAATATTGACGAGTTACATTTGAAGGTATATAACAAAGCTTCTTTAATTTGAGAAATGGTGAAAATCCGCAAACACTTCCCCCAAATTCCGTCCATCAAATTTCAAAAAAAAAATTCTGAAAATTGAAATTTGATCCGTCGGTTTTCCGCAAACACTCTATTTGTGGCACCTTTAGGCAATTTGTGTCTTGTTATTTTTGGATGGAAATACTTGAATGTCCGATTGTTTATTTAAAAGCTTAATTACGAAAGAAAATATGGCCCATAGACATGTAATGTATTGCATTCACGGAAGAGAAAATTCGTAACCTATGAAAGCTAATTTACAAGATAAAACTATCATTAACAGATCGGACCGCAATGAACATTTAATTTCAAACATAAATTTTGTATCGATACAGTAGAGCAAGATACTACATTTTTCTTCAAATTCTTTATTTTTTCAACACATTCACTCGCCTTTGGTCTTTTTTCCCGCTCTTCAGATAAACACTTTTCTAACAATTTCAACATGTCTTCCGACTCCTTTGAATTATATTTTGTTGAACACAGTTTCTTAGCTTTATCAAAAGCAACCATAAATTCATTATTTTCATGAATCCCTCCATTAATAACAGTCAACCAAGTCACTGCATAACTAAAAATATCACTTTGTAAACTTGGTCCTTTACGATGCAATATCTCAGGAGCGTTATACCCTGGTGTGCCACCATTATATGGACACGTCTTAATACTCTTTGCTCCCGTATCATTCACTGAATTACTTCCTTCTTCTTTCTCTGCTTCCGTATCATTCACTGAATTACTTCCTTCTTCTTTCTCTGCTCCCGTATCATTCACTGAATGTAGATCACTAAGACCCAAGTCACCTAATTTAACATGTAAATCATCAAATACTAATATATTCTGTGGTTTGATATCTCCGTGACGCACAAACAAACGATGCATATATTCTAAACCACTCGCTATTTCATACATCCATCGCAATAACAATCCAAATCCATGCTTCGTTTTTAAATGATTAAAAACAAACTTATTCCTAATAACTTTCGATAAATCCCCATATTTTGAAGCTTCCATAATAATGTAATGGTCGTGGCCAATTATAGTATGACCATAACATTGTACAATATATTGTTTACCTGGTGACAACAATTGCATATATCGCAATTCCCTTTCTAAATCGTCAGCACTAGTGGTAGAAATAGTGGTAGTATTTGTAGATGATGTGAGGAGTGCTTTTTTCATTGCAATTGTAATTACATTTCCTGATAATGATTTAAGTTTACCCAATCGTACTTCACCAAATCCACCATTGTTACTATCAGCACTCTCAATACATTGTAATGATTGTATATTTAAATGTGAATTAAAGATTTTACACGAATTACGATTAACTCCGATTGTTATATTATATGAATTAGATGTTTTACATATCATACATTTCTGATTACAATTACTATGAGTAATGGATCTATTTCAAAAAGCAAAGGTGTTAATGACATTTCATATAATAATCCAATCTTTTCAGCGGACCAGAGTTGATGCAATTCTATTGTACTATGAAATGATAATAATTGTAACCAAGCTTCACCAATTCCTTTTTCGGCAGCTTCAATTAAATATTTTATTTGTTGTTTTGGTTCTGTAGATAGTGATGCTAATCCCATAAATCTATATGGACATATTTCCTTATCAATACTTTCAAATAAAGTATTTAATTTATTTATATCAGGATTGGGTAATTGTAATCTAACTACACCATATCTATATTTTATCATATTATAAATCCATTGATCATGAGACGATAGTATTGAAAAAGATGAATTGTATCGTTGTAAACCATCGTTATACCGCTGAGAAGCTTTTTGTAAACTTATTGAAACTCCATTAATTCCGAATTCATAATTGTAACCTATATTAAATATTGCTGCTATATTATTGGCATTTGCTGCTTTTTCTAACAATTCATTCATCAGTTTTAGATTTTTTTTGATACCACCTAATCCTTGTGAATAGATTGTTGCTAAATTAGCCATTGCTTGTGATTGGCCTTGGCTAGCAGCAATTTCATAATACTCAATGGCCTTTTGTGGATCTATCATGCTAGATTTCCATTTGCCAGTATGATATAGTAAACCTAATTGATACGTTGCGTCAATATTTCCATTATGAGATGCTTGGTTCAAGTAAGATATCGCTTCGTCCAAAGCAATAATGTCCGGTTGCTTTCCATACATCATCCCAAGATTGAACATTGATTTTACATGACCCATTAATGCGGCGCGGTGATAGTAATAGCATGCTTTATTGTAGTCGACAGGTGTATTATTGTTACCAAATGTATAATTGACACCCTTCCCCCAAAAAAAGTCCAATGACGATGGCTCGTGGTTTTCAACCACAATTACGTTGTGATCGTCGCAACACGAAGTCGAAATGTTCCCCATGATAGTGACACAGTTGGAGATTTATTTTAATAGTTTTTGCCGATACCAACATCAGGCAGAGACATTCAAGGATTTAACCGATATCCCCAACCATTTAGTTAGGAACTGTCTGGCGTGTGGCGGGCGAAGCGATGACTTTGTTTTTTGCTCGTTGTTTGCCGTTGTAGCACCATTTGGTATCGTAAGTTTTCTTTTCCTGAAATGCCTTCTCCGCAACCTTGTTCAATAGAAGTTGAAGAAAGTGGCGAACGCCATATTCAGCACCACAAGGAAGTAGAAAATGTCTCTGCTGATTCATCATCTTTTTATGATGTATGTAAAAATTCTAAAAATATAACACTCAACTCCCTTATACTTTAAATATAGAATGAAGTATTCCCGTTGCATGCAGCAACTAAACGTGGTGATTTCGAATTTGTACGCAAATGTTTGTGTGACAATAGCCTGCAGATCGACTTTTCTGAAACAGAAGAGGTATAGTTTATGTTGTTTAATGAACATCATGTGTGATATTTTGTAGGAGGTTGGTATGACGCTCATCGCAGTTGCCATAGTTTGTGGACATGATGAAATCGTTGATATGTTGATGAATGATGATCGCATGTCGGCATCATGTCTGAATCTCAAAGATCGTGTAAGAAATACCACCCTATTTTAGATTGATGATGTGACCTGTTTATTTAGATTGGTCGTTCATTATTGCATTTAGCGGTTGAATCGCGGAACGTGTTGATGGTTGAGAGATTATTGAATGATTCGAGACTGTCAGTACCAGAAGCACTAGAAGAATGCTCAATGGTAAAGGTCGATCTTCTATTTTTAATAATGTCGCTTAACCGTCTTTTATATATTTGTAGTTCCAAATTTCCCCTTTAGCTGCTGCTGTGATTTCTGGAAGTACTGAAATTGTTCGAGTTTTAATAACGAATCCTCACATGACTTCGACGATGATCAATACTACTTACAATGTAAGCCTATGGTTACTTTTGTATTCTGATCCATCATTAAGAATACTGATCGATAGGATGGAAGAACACTCCTGCATGTTGCAGCAGATATGGGACATATTGAGATGGTATGCATCTTTTTACAAGACGAACGCTTTGACTTATCTCCCACTCTTAAACAAACTAACTATGTCAGTAATTTAGTTATTGTTTTGAGCTAACAAATGATTTGTAACGTAACTGCTGCATAGTTTGGATTATTTGGGATGCTAGTCACAAATACACCATTGACACTTGCTGTAAAAGGTGGACATGCTGATCTTGTTGATGAGTTTTTAAAGTATGATCAAATTACTACTGAATGCATCAATCAAACTGATGAAGTAAGTATAACACTGCTGATTGCAAGTGTTTTCATTGTATCTTTGATGGTAATTTACATAGAACGGAAACACCTTACTGCATTTAGCTGTAGAATGTGGCAAGGTCTCTATTATCAATAGTTTGATAAATAATAAAGCCTTTTCTGTTGAGACTTCATTAATGAGCAAGAATAAAGTAAGATTATTACATATCCATTACATTATTCATAATCTTGTTGCATTGCGTTGTTAGAATGGAAGCACTCCACTCTCACTGGCACTCAATAAACAAGGAACAGAGTTTGATATTTGCTTTGAATATATATTAAAGAATTGTCAACTTACATCGGAGTGTTTGAATGAGTTAGATAGCGTAAGCACAACTTGTAATAGTGATGTGCTCTTTACTTTTAATTAATAATTCTGTTATAGTATAAACGTTCTTTATTACATATCGCTGCTAAAGGTGGTAATGTAAAGGCAGTAACTTTATTATTGGAAGATCAACGCTTTTTGGCAGAGCAAACACTGACTGCATTGGATCGTGTAAGTATGCTACGTATTACATAGTGTGGTATGGTTTAAGTGTTTTTTACGTTGGTCATAGGATGATCGTACTCCATTAATGATTGCTATCGCAAATCGCCATTTGGATACTGTTAAAGTATTGACGAATGATCTTCGTTTAGCAAACACTAGTTTCACAACTCTTGATAAGGTAAAATTCTTAAACTTGTTTAGCAATTCGTATATTTACAGTCATCTTTTTAGAATGGACGAACCTTATTGCATCTATCAGCATTAACAGATGATTGTGTTGATATATTAAAATATTTATTGACGTTACCCGATGATCGATTCGATATTACTAATGCACTAAGCATTCGCAATACGGTTAGTGGGCAATATTGGTTGTTTTAATAGATGGTCTTACAATAGGATATTAATAGAATCATCAAACCCCATTGTTAATGGCGGTAGCAGAGGGTTCAGAAGCGATTGTCGATGTTTTAATTAACACTCAACGTATTCTTTCTGAACAAGTTAATACTATTCATACAGTAAGATCTATTGATATTTTATTACAATCGTACTGATGTACAATTTTGTTATATAGGATGGAAAGACTTTATTGCACATCGCTGTTGATCAAAATCGATGGAATATTGTGGAAAAGTTACTTGATGGATATGATGGTAGATTTCACGCTTCAAAGGCTTTAGAATTACAAGATACGGTAAGTAGATCACCTTTCCTTTCGTTTAGATACAAATGATTATTTGGTGGATTAATAGAATGGTCGTACAGTGTTAGCAAATGCGATAATTCGAGGACAATTTAGTATTGTGGATTTAATAATGAAGTCAAAATCGTTGACAATGAACTGTCTGACTATGATTGATAAGGTTGGCCGGTTTGATTGAAGTTTATCATTGAATCACTTGTGATAATTGTGATATTAGACTGGACATTCGCTTTTACATACTGCCGCGTTATTAAAAAAACATGAAATTATGCAAATATTATTAAATAATGATCGATTTTTAATGACTTTAGGTTGTAAACTCTCAATGTTTAATAATTGCTCATTGAATAAAAAGGTAGAATTGTGAAACTTTAAACATGATTCTACTGTGCTAATAACATTGTAACAGCTAGCAAATGAAGTAGCTAAATGTGTTAAATACTTTACTAGCAGTCATGCATATCAAACTTGGGTGGTAAGTATTCTATCAATAATCTATTTGTAGTGTATTTTGACTTCATCGTAATTTGATTTCTAGGTTGTTGTTTTTAGATTTTTCTATAATCCACCATCGAATTGGAATGAGTTTGTAAATACATTAAAAAATGATTTATTACTGTGTCTTATTGATGCACCTGTGTTTAACGATTATTCACATGGTTTACAATTACTACGTCCATTGTTAAATGATTCTAAGCAAGCACAAGTACTTCATATCCATCTTGTGGGCGATGGTAAAGCTGGTAAATCGGTTGCAGCAGAATGGATGATTCAACTCTTCAAATCATTTACACGACCGAATTCAAAGTCTATTTATAGATCAAAGGATGTACAACGTGGTCGTACAAGAGGAGTTTTAACTACATCCATTAGATTTCAACAATATGAACAAGATGGTAAAACTATTTTAAATGACTTTGTAGTAGTTGTTCATGATTATGGTGGACAAGAAGAGTTTCTATCGAATCATGCTAATTTCTTAGCAACTGATAACTCTCTCTATGTCATAGTAGTGCCATTGTTAGAGATTGGGGATAGTATTCAACAATATCGTGTTAGAACTATCACTGAAATGTTAGAGCGATATCTTTTTTGGTGTCGATTTATTTTTTCAGTGGTAAGAAAAGAACATGCATTTCCACAACTCGATGATAGTACTAATAATAGCTCATGTAAAGGTATTCCTATGATAACAGTAATCAATAAATTTGGTCAATTATGTAATGGGGATCAATATAAAACATATATCCAAAGCGCTATTGTTGTATTAGAACGTCAACTTAAAAATGAGTTTACTATATCAAATAATATTGATGATTCATCTTGTGACTTTGTTGTTACTAAAGATATATTTCATATTATAGATAATGCTTATGTACACGATATGTTTCATATAATAACGATAATACGAGAAATGGTTGATAATACATCAGTCAAAGGTGAACAACGTACTTGTGCAATTATTGATCATGTTATAACATGCTATGATTCTGCTAATCATCCAGTGTTCATGACAGAAAAACAGTGGATTCAATGGATTTATAATACAATAGTATCATTCCCGTCTATGAGATCTACTAAGAACACTCTATCCAAACAACAATCTAATGATTTAATACATTTAGTAATAGATTATTGTAAACAAACGTTATTGACTATGAATAAATTAATGATATTACAATATCCAGTGAATGATATCAAATATGTGACTAATCCCTCCGTGTTGTCAACTGAGATATTAGGTGATTTATTATGGTGGTTTCATAAGTATTCAGATCTGGCAACCCGTAGAGGTAACTTGATAGATATCGATACAAATGTTATTGTTAAACGTTTAAAGATGATAGAATATGCTTTTCGATCTATTCCAGTAGAATATCTTGTGACATCTATGGAGGAGCAATGCGGTAATTCAAAGAATTCTTTTCAACGGACGATTGTGACTGAATTGTCTTCATTGTCAACCGTGATTGATTTGCAACAAAGGTTACCGTTGCTATACAGTTTATTTAACTGGACTCAAGCCGCTTCAACGGAAGTATCAGAGAGAGAAGATGTTAAAGGCCTCGTGGTTGTTGCCAAAACAATGATAATGCTGTCTATATCAGATATGGAGTTAGTTATATATCAATCATCAGTTTCATTTTTGAAACTTCGAAAACCTTCTGTTTTACTACACGTCAACGCGAGTACCATTGAGCAATCATTATACAACATAGGATATTCCCAACTATCAAATACCAATATTCATATGGTACATACTGTATTTGCATGTCTATTTCTGATTATATCATACCTACTGCAATGGATATTTGAACGAATTGATCGCCAGGATAGAGGCCTATCCCAACTATGTCTATCGCAAACCAACATCATCAATAAATTACAGCAAGTACATAGCGATCGTAAGAAATTTGAAGTAACTGAATTAACTGCGATTGATCATTTATCCAGGCTAAATGGTGGAATGCAATCGTTGCCCTTGGTGAAGTTGCTTATTAAGATGGGTGTTGGACTTCACATCTATGACGAGAAAAGGAAAGAAAATCAAGCTTGGCTTCTGGGATTAGCACCGCCATTCCCTAAAGGAGAACGAGAATTACGATTTGAATGGTGGCCAGATCATGAGATTAGGAGATATTTCCGTCTACCTGATACGAGAGCATGTTTCATTCCAGGATATTTCCTTAGATTATTTGTGAATATGGTGAATAACAAGGGCTATGAATTACTTGAAGGCTATGGTAATGCTGCGAAGATGAGGAAGTCATTTTATTGTGGAGGGATAAAATGGTGTGAAGTGCAGATTATATTGTGTCAGTTGTCTGATAAAGATCAAGATGCATTCATTGTATCGGTAGCTGCAAAGGGTAGTCAGGCAGGCAAGCACGCATATCGCGAATTGAATGTATTGCGATCTTATATCTACACAGATAGTTGGGGATTGAACTTTCAAGAATTTTGTTTGCCGTTAAGTCATGTATCTGATCAGCGAATGGCGAAAGTAAGAGAAGATTTCTTAGAAGGGAAACACGCTTTGGATGAAATTGAACCCCTTATATGGGGTGTACCCTCGATATGTGAGGATGTTACAATACAAGATTGTATCGCTCTTCCATGTCTATATCTATCAGTTGTATGTGGTCATCAGCCTATCTTGCCTCTTAACGTTTCCAAACATGATTTGGAAACGCACATTATTGCTAAGCTCCGCCAAAATGCTGATGTGAGACCTCCGTTGGATGATGTCAAAATGTTGAAATATGTTTCTACATGTTTGTCCGTAACGCTACCAGCTGATATCAATAACGAAATTGTGTTTGGGTGTTCTGATATTTTTCAACAGTATGCTCAATCATGTTATGATACCAGCTTACATGATATTGCCACTAAAATCGAAAGCTTTGATGACTTACTGCAACGCTACTTTGGTGACTTCGATAATGAAGTTCGCGGTGTTGTTCTTGTTCGTGAAGAGTGCTATCGCATAATCAAGTTAGCATCAAGATCATCAGATAAATTAAAAGATGGCTTTTCACTTTTAGTGCTGAATGAGAATCAAAGCCACAATTGTTTAACCGAGAGAAAAAGAGTTGTGACTGATAGCATATCTAACGAGGAAAAGAATAATATTCGAGAGGAGTGCAGCATTCTCTTTCGTAAAAAATATTATGTTTAGTTAGTTGGTTTAGTTAGTTGTTTAGTTAGTCTTCATTGAGGTACAATTAGGATGAGAT
>JACCEA010321048.1_pt1 | contig 10200 bp, 7 predicted proteins | sample 7449851 | NCBI WGS metagenome assembly JACCEA01 (sample SAMN15323453, study PRJNA562643) | freshwater metagenome | isolation source: river surface water | place: USA:Blue River Watershed | collected 2017-08-18 | reverse complement strand
CGGCTCTGAATCTCTTCAGGTGAGACTGACGTTAAACTCTTATTTTTAAAATATTCTGATATCCATGCTAATGAAATTTTCATCGATCAAACCTCTATAAATATCTTTTTACACACGTTCACCATAGAACTCTTCATTTCAAAATAAGCATAGCAATAAAAGGAGCGGGATACAATCTTAAAAATTCTTGTATAGCAACAATCTCTTGTTCAAAGCAGTTCAAAAAAATTATTATTAATAGTATATTAAAAAAAGGCATAATGAAGTAAGGAAAACAGACATGCAGATTCTCAATCAATCATGGAAAGTAATTCTTGGTGGAATTGGAGCACTCATCATAGCACAATTTTTCTTCTTAAGTCCTTTTTTTCTTTTAAAAAAACAGAAGTATAAACCAAAAAAACAGATCACCTTGCATGTTTTTATTCATGGAACATTCGGAAGCTCTTTAGGGCTTCTTAGCTTTTTTCCTGTTATTAATGATGATTTTAAAGGTTCTCATTATGTTAAAACCACACGACTTATGCGCAAAGATCCTTTTTTTTACAAAGATCAACCGATGCTTAATCGAGGACTTTTTCATATCAATCCCGACTATACCATGCCAATAAATGATCCTTTTAAAAAAATTGCTCCCGCTTTAATTAAAGCATATGCCGACATCAATTCACTCATGAAACAGAACAATGTTTCACAGTTTTATACCTTTGGTTGGAGTGGACTTTTAAGTCGTCAACGACGCCGTCAAGAAGCATTGCGTCTTTATAATGCATTGTCTGAAGAAATAACAAAATATGAAAATCAAGGATTTAAAACAAAAATTATTATTGCTGCACATAGCCATGGAGGCAATGTTGCTCTCAATCTTGCAGGCATCAATCAAGCTCGATCTCTGCTTGTCGCAAAACAGAAACCTGCAGCTGAGCTTCATGAAGAAGCACTCAAAATGTATCACTTCTTAGAAGAGTGCAACCCAAAAAAAATACACCGCGCTCAAGGAGAAAAAAAATTTAACTACTTTCCCGAAGGAAGAATACTCTCTATTGATCGACTCTATCTTTTAGGAACCCCCATTCAACCAGAAACTGATCACTATGCAACTGATGCAAAAACCTTTAAACGGATCTATAATTTTTATTCTGATAATGATCCGATCCAAAAAATGGATTGGGTTTCAACGTCACGTTACTATAGTGATCAACGTTTTAAATGTAGTGAAAAACCGACACACATTATTCAAATAAAACTAAGCTATGATCTTACTAAAAAAACAACCGAAGACAAAGCTAATCAAACGTGGGTATCAAAAATTATTCCATCACTCATAGCAGGCCCTTCACATACCTTAGATCCATCGCATCGTGATTTTTGGTTTATTGCGCATCAACAAGAACAGAGTAATCAATCATTTTTATATCCACTTCCGCTTTTTATTTTTTGTCCACTCATGCACACTATAATCAAAAAACAGACTCTTAATGATCTTGATATTAATATTTCTCCCATGCACAATCATGTGCGCTTTGTTGTTTCACCGCATCAAGATGAAAAACAACTGACTACAGAATTATTGCCGCTTTCCTTTATTAAAAATATACAGAACAACATTCTTCCCTGGCAGCCAGATCATACCTGTAAGAAACAAGAATTTGATATCATTGCAAATCATGTCAAAAGAGCAGCTTCTTTAAAAGAATAACAAGAGATCCTTGCCCCAAAAAATAATCTATGGTACATCATAAATAGAATAAAAATATGAATACAGAAAAAGGAGTTTTATGTACCATCTATTTTTATATGTCTGTGTTGGCGCTACCGCAGCTCTTGTTGATTTTGGAATATTCTTTGCGAGTCTGCCGCTTGTTCAATACAATTATATTCTCGCATCATTTTTTGCCTTTATTGGCGGTGTTTCTACTAATTTCTTTCTTTGCAATTTTTTTATTTTCACGCGCAACAACATTTCACTCCCACTTGCTTACGCACGACATGTCACAGCAAATATGTGTAGCTTTATTGTTGGACTCGGCATTTTAAGTTTTTTCATCAAAACGCATTACTTTTCATCATTTGTTATTCCTAAAATTTTTACCACGGGAATACTAATGATTTTTAATTACAACGCTGCTCGCTATTTTTCTTTTAATAACTCTTGGAAAAAATAAGGAACTATAATGGAAAAAAAAATTGTTCTTATCATTGGCGCGGGTCCCGCAGGACTAACGGCTGCCTATGAGCTCCTCATTAGAACCGATTATCAACCAATCATTCTTGAAGCGACAAATATGATGGGAGGACTTTCCAGGACGGTTAATTATAAAGGAAATCGGATTGACATTGGCGGACATCGTTTTTTTTCAAAATCAGATCGTGTAATGAACTGGTGGTTCTCCATGATGCCGCTTGAAAAAACAGCAGAAAATTTAACCGGCCCTGAAGCAAAACAGACTGATCATGTTTTGATGGTTAGAAAAAGACTATCTCGCATTCTCTTTTTAAGAAAATTTTTCGATTACCCTATTTCAATAAGCTTACGCACCATCACCAATCTTGGTTTTTTTCGCATGCTGCGCATTATCAGCAGTTATCTTAAAATCTGTATTAAACCGATCAAAAAAGAAAAAAGTCTTGAAGATTTTTTTATCAATCGATTTGGCAAAGAATTATATAAAACATTCTTCAAAGATTATACACAAAAAGTCTGGGGAGTTCCTTGCAATGCTATTAAACCTGAATGGGGTGCTCAACGAGTTAAAGGCGTTTCCATAGCAGCTGCACTCAAAGATGCATGGAAAAAATTATTCACCAAAAGCAGTTCCCTTTCCCAAAAAGAAGTTGAAACAAGCCTCATTGAACAATTTTTATATCCTAAATTTGGCCCAGGCCAGATGTGGGAACATGTAGCAGAAGAAGTAAAAAAAAAAGGCGGCATTATATATACTGATCATGAAGTAGTTGCCATTCAAGGAAATGGACAAGCAATCACTTCAGTCATTGCGCTCGATAAAAAAAATAACAGCACCGTTACTTTTAATGCTGATCTCTGTATTTCAACGATGCCAATCAAAGATCTTGTCCATAATCTTCATGGCTTTGCAATTCCTGAAGTTGTGAGTGATGTTGCATCAAATTTAACCTATCGTGATTTCATCACCGTCGGATTATTGCTTGACAGCAACAACAGCGAAATGCAAGCAAAACTTTCTCACTTTACTATGAAAGATAATTGGATCTATATCCAAGAAAATGATGTCAAAGTAGGACGACTTCAAATTTTTAACAATTGGTCTCCTTACATGGCAGCTGATCACCTTAAAACCTGGGTTGGCCTTGAATATTTTTGCAACGAAGGTGACGAATTATGGAATATGAATGATGAAAAATTTATTCTTTTTGCTGCTCAAGAATTAGAAAAAATAGGACTAATCGCTGCAGAACATGTTTGTGATGGAACCGTAATCAGATCTCCAAAAGCGTATCCCGCATATTTTGGTAGCTATGCACATTTTGATACAATCAAACAATATTTAAATCGAATCAAGAACTTATATCTCATCGGCCGAAACGGCATGCATAAATATAATAATCAAGATCATGCAATGCTGACCGCTATGACCCTCGTTGACAACCTTGTTGCAGGAACTGCATCAAAAGATAATTTATGGCTCGTAAACACTGAACAGACCTATCATGAATCAAAGCAACAATAAACAATATTATTGGATCTATCCTCTCATTTTTTATCTCAGTGGTTCTGCTTTAATCTGGTTTTTTATTCCAGCTTTTTCATCACGCCTTGAAAATGATTCTTTAGCCTATTTTCATCTACTCAAAACCTATGAAAAAACAGGATCTTTTTATGATGCACCAGCAAAACTTTCAACGTGGTTTGGACTTGGATATCCATTTTTTATGTCTTTTTTTCGCATGTTTTATAACAGTAACTACATAATTATCATTGCACAAATTATACTTGCCTGCTGTTCAATTTTATTATTATATGCAAGTGCAGGATATTTTACCTCTGCATCAAAAAAAGTAACGATCTGGCTTGCCAGCATCAATCTGGGATATATGATATATCCACACTTTTTTTTAACTGAAACGCTCATGGTTTTTTTGATCACCCTTGGATTTTTTTTATTACTCAAAAATTATCATGTCAAAAAACCAAACAATATTTTATTCTTTTTTGCTGCTATTATTTTTGGTTTTTCAATGCTCATCAAACCATCAATTTTATATTTGATTCCTTTTTGGATCATCAGTTTTTTATTACAGAATAAAAAAAAAATGAACACCAAAATTAAATCAATATTTATTTTTGCTTGCAGCTTCGCACTGTTGCCACTCATCTTTATGCACTGCCATTATCGCATATTTGGATACCATTATTTAAAATCAGTTGATAAAGTAAATCTCTATTATTTTTTTCTGCCGCACCTACAAGCAAACATTTCTGGTACTTCTTTTGACGAAGAACAAAAAAGATTACATGAACAATATCCTATTCAAAATTATGCTGATCCTCATGCATTTAATCAAATTCAAAATCTTTGCATACAAACCGTGCTCACCCATCCCGTAGCAGCAGTACAAGTCTGGATAACTCAGATGCTCAAAACACTCATGGGGCTTTACACTAATCATCTCAAAGTTCTACTTTCGACTGAGATAAAAGGAGGAGAATGTTCTTTTTTTAAATTTTCAGGAACACTCTATCAAAAAATTATGCAATACCTTGTCTACAAAACAGATTCTTATTTTCTTATTTTTTTAGGCATCTTTGAACTTATTATTCGACTGATCTGCATATTTTTTGCACTCATTGGAATCTATCAAATAATCATACAAAAAGATTGGTGTGGATTCTGGTTTTTAATCATTCCAACAGGATATTTTTGGGGCATCACGGGAGCTGATGGATGCGGTCGTTTACGCATGCTTGTCGAGCCTTTTTTTATTATTCTTTCAAGCGTCGGATATCAAAGCATAAAAAATTATTATAACCGACCTTGATAATCATCAATATCAAGGGTATCATAGAGCTCAAGAATACCTTTGAAAAATATTGGTTGCTCAATTAAAAAAAAAGGAAAGAGATTTACATGATGTACAAAAAAAAGATTCTTAAAAAAAGATCACCACTTCTCTTCGTGTTACTAAGCTGTTTTTCATTACATACCATCTCTGTCTATGCTTCTTCTACAAACGCTCCCTTGATTAAGAATATTATTATTCAAGGATCAAAAAGCATCGATGAAGCTGCTATCAAAAACAGAATTCCTTATGATATAGGAAAACCTTTTGATAAAAGCCTTTCACAACAAGCGATTAATCAACTCTATAATCTGGGCATTTTTAGTCAGATCAGCATTAATGAAGAACCAATTTCAAATGAAGAAACAAATCTCATTATAACACTTGAAGAATATGCACCAATCGATGATTTTGTTTTCAAAGGAGTTAATCATTTTGAAAAAAACAATCTGCTTGAAAAATTACATCTCAACGAAAATGATCGATTTGATACTGAAAAAATGATTCGCATCGCTCATGATCTAAAAAAATTATATCGCGAAGCGCAATATTTAAATGTTCATGTCAACACAGAAATTATTCCTGATCCCGAAAACCCTCAAAAAAAATTAGGTGTTTTTACCGTGGATGAAGGAATTCAAGTTAAAATCAGAAAAGTTAATTTTCATGGTGCAGATCAAGTTCCTTTTTATGCATTCTGTAATCTCATATTCACTCGTCCACAATGGATCTTAAGTAGCACTGATGACTCAGGTAAAATCGATGAAATTATGCTTGAACAAGATAAACATCGCATTGAATATTTTTATCAAGATCAAGGTTTTTTAATGGCCAAAGTGACCGGTGTTGATATTACGCCTGTCAACGACAAACAACGCGATGTAACCTTTTATATTAAAGAAAATCATCGCTTTAAAATTCGATATCTTTCGGTTGAATGTCATGATGATGAATTTGATGAACATGAACTGAAAAAAGAGCTTGCCTTTGAAGAAGGTGATCTTTATTCACGCACCAAAGTGGTTGATTCAATCAATCACCTTAAAGATCGATTAGGTGAATATGGTTATATTTTTGCCGATGTCTATCCACAATTAAAACCACTTGAAGATCAAAACCTTGTTGATATTAATTTTGTTGTTGAAAAATCAAATAAATTATTTGTCAACAACGTTAACATCGTCGGCAATAAAATTACACGTGATAAAGTTATTCGTCGCCAAGTTACTTTTGAAGAAGGCGATCTTATCACCAGCCGCAAGCTTCAAGAATCAAAAATGAATGTTGAATATTTAAGTTACTTTGAACGCGGATCAGTCAACTGGAAAATTAATAAAGTTACCGAAACACTTGCTGATCTTGAACTTTCAGTGCATGAAGCAAAAACAGGACATTTAAACTTTAACATGACTTATGGGGCCGATCGATCATCTGCCGATGAAAGTCTTAAATTCGGACTTGATCTTGGAAAAGCAAATATTGCAGGACTCGGTTTTGATGCAAGTGCCATCATTCAAGCATCACCAAAAAGTTTTCAACGTGCAGAATTAAGAACCTTTGATCCCTACTTTTTAGACAGCAAAATTTCACTCGGTGCTTCAATCTATATTAAACGAGATGAATACCAACAATGGAGTTATCTTCAAAATCAACCACGAGAAAAACTCTGGGGAATCTCGACACAAATCGGTTCTGCACTTGACTGGATCGATCCTAAATTACAATGGTATACCGAAATCGGCACTGAACATGTTTCGTACAACAAACAGAATCTTGTTGTTGAAGGAATGAATGCTAAACTTTTACAACCAATTGTAAATGGACGCTTTATTGAAGGAACTATTAATTGGTTCTCATTCACTCTTGCAAAAGATACCCGTAATCATAAAATTTATCCAAACCAAGGATACAAACTTGAATTGGTTACCAAATGTGTTTTTCCTTTTGTAAACCAGACATTCAGCTTTTATAAATGTGAAGTTGAAGGAAGTTGGTACACCCCGATCATTGGACCCGATTCACTCGTGTTAATGCTTCATGGACGAGGCGGATTTATTGATAAATTTGAAAGTGATAAAAAAATTCCTTACAAAGAACTCTTTCAAATGGGTGGACAAGGAACCGTTAGAGGCTTCTTATGGGGCGGCATTGGGCCAGCATGGTCATTGACTGAAGCGCCACTCGGCAGCAAAAAAGCATTACAATTTAATGCTGAACTTATTTTTCCTCTCGTACCTGACTATTCCATGAAAGGACATTTCTTTTATGATGCAGGTGCGGGCTGGGATACCGTAACTGATGGTATTGTACCAGAAGATTTAGGATTAATTAAACGTAATAACTTCACTATGCGCCACTCAGTCGGATTTGGACTTAATCTTGTTCAACCCGTTCCTGCAAAAATCGATTGGGGCTATAAACTTGATCGTAATAAAAAAGCTGGGGAAAGCGCTTCAGAATTTCATCTCAGCATGAATTATGCCTGGTAAAATTATAAAAAGGTTGTTTGAACTTCAAGCCCCAACCGCTTAAATAACAAGTCCTCTTCAAAGGGAGATTCAATTGATATTATTTTGAATCTCCCTTTTTCTCCCTCTTGAATACTGATATTTTTTTTAGCGATCCCTAACTTTTTAGCACACAGAGCAATCACTGCCGCATTCGCTTTACCATCAACTGCTGGGGCCATCACATATATTTTTATCATGCCTTGCTCATCATACAAAATACGTTCACGCGATGCATTGGGAGTCACTTTTACTGATAAATTGATCTTCATAAAAAACTTTCAAAAAAAACAACCATAAAATTTGACACTTACAAAGAACCAAGATAACATAAAGAGACTTTTAAGGAATAGATTATGCGCGCCCATAGCTCAATTGGATAGAGTACCAGACTACGAATCTGGCGGTTAGAGGTTCGACTCCTCTTGGGCGCACCAGCCTTCGCTCCCATGGAGCTACTGCCGGCAGGCCAACCAGCCAACACGCAAAATGCTCAGGCAAATTGCGCGTTCAGAACAAATACTTACAAGTAACATAATCGTCTGTTTTTCTTGAACAACGATTGATTGAAAAATTCTGCGGAGAGATGGCTGAGTGGCTGAAAGCACCTGCCTGCTAAGCAGGTATCTGGAGAAATCCGGATCGAGGGTTCGAATCCCTCTCTCTCCACCAGGCTTCGCTCATTGAGCTTCCCGCTTCGCATGTAGCTACGCAGGACTTGCAGTTAAAATCTCGACATAGTGTTGAAAACACGAAGGCGGATGGCGAGGTGTCTATGTAAAAATTAAAATTTTTTAAATTATTTAAAAGGTGGAACCATAAGTTCAAACAAAATATTTTCTGTAAATTTAAAATGTTCTATTACTTGCATAGCATTCAATCTTTATAATCTGAACCAATTTCACGAACAATTTTTTCAGCCTTTTTCAACCAATTTTGCGCTATTTCATGAGAAATTTCTTCAAAAAAAAGTGGTTTATACTGAGTTATATATTCTTCGAACGCTTGATCGTTTTGTGGTTCTGGCACTACATAGGACTTACCAATTTCAAGATATATTTTATCATTACGATTATAAATCCATGATTGCATACCACCAGAAACCATAGACCAAAGCGAAAATGGACCGTAGTCAATAGTCTCTGTATAAGGTAAATCTTCATCTCGCCAATAATTTTGATAATTATCACGATTATAAAAACGCATTAAGGAGCCTAACGGTATCTGTGATGGCAAAGGATATTTATTAAGTAATGCTTTTTTTAAAAAAAACTTAAGTGGACAAGCTATCTCTTGAATTATATCAACCATAACAATAGTCTTCGTCCCCTTGACATTCAAAATTACTGTTATTTCGTCAAACTTATTCAAATCTTCAGTAGCTCCATAATAATAATTATACTTTTTTTCCAACGGCGGCACCAAAAACTCAAACAAAATATTTTCTGTAAATTTAAAGTGTTCTATTAACTGCATCATATAATCTTTCCTGATTTTGTAACAAGACCTTGATTTTTCAGCACTCTTTGCATTCCATCTCGTAATGCTCCCCATGTTCTTACATGTCCATGATAAAGACCTTCTATAGTTTCAGTCAATACCACAAATTGATCATCACTGACCGCTATACGCCTATTTCCCTCCCCTGGTACCTCAAACGAATTATCCAAAGCCTTTTGTCCGTTGAGTGGTCGAGGACTTTTACTTCCCGATTGATAATTTTTATGATAACCAGCATCGTCATAACGTCCCTTTGGATGTTTCTTTTTAAACTCCTCCTCTTCTTTTCTTTTTTTCTCTTCTTCATCTTTTGGCTCCTCTGGCCTATTAATCATGGGCCCATTGTCCGATGATACACTTGCTCGTTTTAGCTCATAATCTTTTTTAATTTTCTCAAATGTTTTTGTACGTCGCTCTAAAGCATTTTGACTTGATTGCACATCTTTATTTATTTGATCAGTTTTAACGATCGCTTCTTGATTTTTTACTACATCTTTTTCAATTGCATAAACAATATCATTGTTAATTTGTTCCTGCTGCTTCTGCTGCATAACCATGCGAGACAAATAAGCCGCTTGTCCTGCTTGATGTATCTTATATGCACTATAAGCAAGCGCTGCAACTCCTACTGTTGTGCCAATAACTGCAGTCACCGGATTTGTATATGATAAAAACCAAAGCAGTGGTGTTACAAAAGCATCTACATTGTGAACAATAATATTTGATTTTTCGATAGAAAATATATGACCTTCAACCGTCAATTGATACAGCTTTACATTCTCTTTTTTTAGAAATGACTCAATGCCATAATTTTTTAAATCACAAGCTTTGCACCATTGCTGCGCACAGAACAGATCAAATAGTTGATTGCACCCTGTAAAAATTTCTTGATCATCAACAACAAAACAGATAACATGTGAAACATTTCTTGTAGCAACTTTGAGAACTTTTTTGGACGCTCCATGATGGTCAAGGACCAAATCATTTTTTTTGATTGTTTCAATAGTTTTAAAACTATCAGGAGTTGCCACCAATGTTCCTACAGCAAACCCTTCCTCTGAATATCGTTGCAACAGATCAAAGCCAAATTTTTCCCGAAATTCAAACGGCTTAGATACTAAACAAGCAATCGCTTTATTTTCAGTTGATTTTT
>JACCEA011971071.1_pt1 | contig 10203 bp, 18 predicted proteins | sample 7449851 | NCBI WGS metagenome assembly JACCEA01 (sample SAMN15323453, study PRJNA562643) | freshwater metagenome | isolation source: river surface water | place: USA:Blue River Watershed | collected 2017-08-18 | reverse complement strand
GTTTGAACACATTGCGCATTTCAACATTATCAAGATCAAGGAAACGACCATTATTGTCAAGTCCAATATCTTGCATTGAAATATCTTTAACTTTAACGCCCGCCCGAAGAGCAGCATCCATCATATAAACGGTATTACCCCAATCTTCGAATCCAGCTTCATTAGATGCAGCAAAGTGAACCTGAGCATTTTTGAAATTACGAGCCCAACCTTCAACTAATGTTTCGTCAATAAGGTTATATTGATCACGTAATTCATCAGGAATACCTGGTGCTTCTTGGATATGATCCCATTGAGCAACAGAACCTTCTAATAAAGATGTTGGAGTATCACCATTGTATTCTAGCATTTTTAGGTCTTTACCATTATATGCTAAGTCAAAACGACCGTACATACATGGATCACCATTACGCCAAGATTGTTCAATAAGCTCTTTAGCAATATCGTTTAATTCAAAGTATTCAGGATAATCACCCGATTTCACAATACGGCTAACCATATCGATTGCCATATTATGAAGCTCTTGTGTCGACTCCTGGATAAAATCGATTTCACGTTCAGAGAACCCGTACATAACTGATTCTTGCCAGTAATCAGTGTCGTCATCGGATTTCAAATTATAATAATTGAATCCAACTTCAGTAAGACGTTCTTCATAATTTTCGCGGGGTTTTACACGTAAACGCTTCATTAATCTTTTTTTCCTAATTCTGTGCTAAACATATATACACAAAATACTATTAGAAAGGCGAACAAAAACATTCTGAAATACAAGAATAATTTTGCTGCCGTAAAATATTCATCAAATATCTCATTATAGCCTTCAATAATGAGATATGCTTCACCTGGTTTGATTCTTAAAAAATCACTGTGTGGAACATCCACTCGCTTTGTATTATCTTCATATAAGAAATAATATGAATAACATGTCTTATCATTACCGTGATATTTTTTCAATCCACTCGGTTGACATGAATATTCTTCTGTACGCTTTTCATTTACTACAACTGTTTTACCATAAGGAATAAGGTCAGGGAACCGATGTACTTTAAAAAAATGACTATCGATTAATTGTGTAAAATACAGTAATATTGTGCCTGCTATGAATATAATAACATTACGAGTTGACATATTTTAACCACCACTGCTAAAACCACCACCGTATGAACTGCCAAAACCACCGCGCGAAACAGAAGTTACTTTAGGCGCCGGGGCCGGAGCACTTCGAACGGCTGGAGCAGTTGTTGTCGTAGGTCGTACGTTAGTAGAAGTATTATTAAGATTTGTTCCTGCACGATTTGTATTTGCTGCTGCATAAGCTGCAGTATTATTGTTACCTGAATTTACATATCCACTGCTACTACGACTTTGAGAATCGCAATTAGCTTTATTTTTACTATCCATATAACGTGAATCACAATCCTTTGAATTGGTCGCAGGTTGAGAATACGCATAGTTAGTATTATTATTCATTCGTTGTGCAGAGTACGTATTATTTGCCATATTAGAACGACTTGATAACGCATTACCAGCAATTGCTCCAACTGCAGCCCCTGCAAGTGCACCTAAAAGCATTTCTCCGCCGCTAAAACCTGAGTCTTGAGCTACTTGTTGAGCTTGTTGAGGATTAGATTGTGACAATTGAACTAAAGCAATCCAGTCATCCAAAGAACCTTTGTAACCATTTGCTTGGGCTTTTTCGTAAGATTCATTCAATTTTGCTAAATCTTCAGTTGTATAAAAACCTTCATTATTAACGTTTACATTTGAATCTTGCGGTGCGGCTTGTGCATATTTTTCTTCGTTTTCACCACCACATGCAGTTAATACAAATAGTGGAATCAAAAATAATGCAACTGACTTTTTCTTCATCATATTTTCTCTGTGTGTAAATGCGGAATGCATTACAATAATAATACATTCCGATCGATTTTAACAACTGCAACTAATAAAATTTTCTTTACTTTCTACAGTTTTTCCAGTAATAATTTCGTAAGCATCCCAGAAGTCTTCATGGAAATAAGTGCCTTCACATTCAGAACCGCCCACATAATAACGGCCAGTGTCTAAATGCTCATCTGCTTTTTCCATCATTTCGTCATAATCTAAATCAATAGATGCAGCATAACGTTCAATGACTTCACGAGCGTTACGCTTTTCTTCAAGCTCTTTCTGTTCAGCTTCATTAAAGGAGGTTTTAATTGGCTCGTCTTTCACTACTTCAGTAGCTTTCTTTTTACTACCGCGAGACTTTTTTGTAGGAGTAGTATCCTCACCAAATTTGTACTCTTGAGGAAGGTTAGGAAAAGCTGGATGTTCCCAAACGTGACGAAGACTAGTAATCATTCCAGGGAATAAAACAAGCCACACTTTATCGCCCATATCAGCGTCGTTATGAAGGAATGGATCAAGAATACCGACTGCTTTTTCTTTCTTTAATACTGGGAAAGCTTTTCCATCCTGTACAGACAGATAAGCGCCACGTTGAGCTGCGGCACCAAGTTCAACCTGGTATACGCCTAAGTGAATTGCGTCGCGACCTTCATCTTTAGTATGGATGGTGCCAAGGGTTGCAGTGGCATCTGCATATGGTTGACGAGACATATTAATTCCTTTGTTATCAAGTATCATAAAAAATCGTTGATGACTATTCAAAGACGATTTAGATTAACCGCTATTATATAATAACGATATTTAATTGTATATGCAAATAATTGATATTTTACCAAATCCAATTATTTGCATATTCTAATGCATCAAGCGCATCTTGTTCAGATGGGGTTAGATCATCCAGATAAAACAAACTGCAATCATCACACGTATTATCTGAAACATTTTCGGTTATACCACAACCCCCACATTCGCCTTCAGCCAAAGGCCCGTGTCGAGCAATTTCATAGTTATCGCCACTATTAGCATTTTTTAGATTCTTAAACATCGATATTAGACCATTGTGTGATAATACCAAGGCCGACAACAATAAATGCCATGCCGACCCAACCAGCTGTGTCAATACGTTGACCAAGGAAATGTTGCGCGAGTAATGCAGTTGCTACTGTACCAACGCCAGCCCATAATACATACAAGATTCCAGCTTGCATATATTTTAGCGCAACAGCACAGAAAACAAAAGACATGAAGTATAAGAATCCGGCAAACAATTGTGACTTAACATCTTCAAGTCCATTTGCTTTTGCTGAAAAGAATGTTGAAAGAACATCAGTAGCAATCGCGCCGACTAACCAGTATACACCTGGATTGATTTTTAGCAGTATTTCCATAATGTTGTACATATATAACGTTGATACGACAATTATAATCTGTTATATTTTATTTGTACACACATTTATATTTATATTTGCTTAATTAAATCGAGCTCGATATTCTTCTACCGCGTGATGAAGGTCATCTAAATTGATTGTGTTTTCAAAGTCAACTACACTTTGAACTGAATTAAAATAAGAATTCATTGTGCCAGGAATAGCTTTACCATCTTTGTGGATGGTACAATTAACGGTTATATTATCAGATGGTCCTACTGATCCTAAGTCTGAAATATAACCAAAATCAATGATATAGTATTCAGCTTCTTTTGCATCATTAGATTCTAAGATACTTACGGCTTTTCGATAGTTGCCAACTTTTTTAAGTAAAGACATTTTAGTCATCCCGCATTTTTTCATTGATTTCGGCAATTTCAATTCTAGTGCGTCGCAAAGGTCGATATATTAATACAATATAAAAAAGTAAAAATACTAAGATCAATGCAACGCCCTGATATTTCATACAATTACCTTTTCATATGCTAGTTTAAAAAATTTACAGCTTGCCATATTCGTAGCAATTATTTTACCATGTTTCATTTTTTGCACTTCATTAATAAAGTCATTAAATGAAAGTTTTAATTCAGTAAGAGCATAGAAGTCTTTTTGGTATAGTCCCATCATTTCCAAATTGAATGTTACTAAACAGTGCTCAAATTTTGAATATCGAATTTCTTCTGGCGCAGGTTTATATGGTTCACAAATATCATATGAATCAGATTCTTCGGAAGACTTTGCATACATATCAAATAAGCAATGGAATGGATGCTTATTGCGCAAACGAGGATTCTTTTGATCTTCGAGAATCTGCTCAATAGATTTGATTTCATCATCATTAAATCGACGAGTCCCAGATTTTTCGGCGCGTACCCATTTACCATCTAAGCGACATGATAAAGACATATCATCTTCTATTTTTAATGGAACAGGCCGACGTATGCGATATATATTTTCTGAAATGAATTCATCATATACAAAGTGTGTTGTACCTTCTGGGTAAATGAATTCATGTTTCAAATATTCATGCGGGCCTTTAACAAAGATGATACGCTTGTCGGTGTCAATTGATGCGTGTACTTTAACGTATTCATCGGTGCGAATATGTTCACTTGGTTCAATGATTAATTGATTCGGTCCTTCATTACCATCAAGCATAAAGCTTTTAACAGACAATTTTATATACAACCGATCTAATCGATCAACTGTAAGCTCGTCATAATGTTTCATACGACATCCTTATATTGTGAATATAAATAAGCCAATTCATTTAATGTACCATCAAAGTCGAAATTAGTAATGCCCATTGCACCAATTTTTGCGAGCATCATAATTTTACTATGATGTTGATCTTGCTTTGATTTGTTTTCATATTCATGTTTGAGTTCATAAAAAGGTTTTGCATATTCAACTATACATGCAATAACGTCTTCTTTAATAGAATCCACGATTGATGCATCATTTACAACGATTGTCATTGTATGAGCTTGCAGATACGAACCTACATTTTCAAAACGGACCTTGTTATATCGTTTACCAATATATTGTTGAATATGTTTTTCAACTAATAGATTCGAGAATTTAATAAATTTAAGAAAGTCAATTTTAATTAAAACTTGAGTTTCAATTTTAAAAATTTCATCGAGTTGTTTATTCGTCATCATCTAGTTCCGTGGCTTTATATTTGTATGGCGTACCGTAGTCATCGATATAATCTTGCACTTCTTCTTCTGCAAGTTCAATGGCTTCGTCTTCATCATCAGCAATGACGTCTAACACAAGTGACTGTGTTAGATCGCCTTCATTATTAAAATAAATTGTTACTTGGAAATTTGCCATATGGAGTACAACCTTAATCAAAAAGCCCTAATGATGCATAAACTAAATTTAATGTATTGCGGCTCTTTTGATCGTGTGCAATAATATCTGTTAAAAGATCATCTTCGATATCTGTGATAGATAATTTGATTAGTTCAGCAATTTCTTCTTCATTAGAAAGATCGTATTGTTTGTATTCCATAAGTCATCACCTATTTAAAATATGGATATATTATATTACATAAAATTGCGAATGTATATACGTTTTTTAAAAATATACTGTCATTCGTCGCCTTTAAATAGTTCACGCAAATGTGGTGGAATACAGTCTTCAACATAATTGGACCAATCTGCAAAGTCTTCACACGCCTTATATACAGCTTCCATTTCATCTGTATTATGGTCGTCGTCTGTATCACAACATAAATTGTAATATTCATCGGTACCAACATAATCAATAATTTTTAATAAATTATCGAATTGTTCTTTTGTTTGTGGCAAGAAATACGGTTGATGCGCTTTTGACCATTTATCATATAATTTTTCATGATCAAAACAAATGCGGCCATTAATATAAAGATATGACGGCCAACCATCAGTTGGATCTTCATCATGCGCATTGCAAAAACCAATCAGAATATTAGGCGTATTAATAGTTACATAAATGAAGTTGCGATCATATTCTCGGATTTTAATGTACTGCTGATAATGAGTTCCTTCGAACCATTTAATAACCTGAATTAAAGCGGGTAGCCCAGAATATTCATTATCAAGAACATGCTGCATAATTTCAACTACAGATATAGTTGAATAACGAGCAAGTAGCTCATAATCTTCTGCATTAAGTGTTAATAGGTCAATTGTTTTTGCAAATGGCGTTAGACTATGTTCGTTTAATTTACGAGCTAATTGAGGCGGTGTCATTTTCTGAAGCTCTTCAACCGTTTTGCGAAGAGCTTCTTTCATTTCATTGGATAATTCATTCATACGGATAAATCCTTATTGCATATACATTAAATTATATCTTGTCTACCAATTTTAGTAAGTAGCTGTTCTAAGATTTTATCGTCTTTTTTATCTTTATAAATGCTTAATAGATATTCAATATTTCTTAACCTTGATATCTCATCATGTAATTCTTCAATGGAAATATCTGTTCCTGATAATGCCGTATAGTTTTCGAATAAGCCTTTATATTTGTATAATCGTTTATTGTCGACTTTTAGTTTATCATATTGCGTACATAATCGATTAAATTTGTTATTTGTTTCACGGATATTATAAGCAACTTTTTCTGGCTCTTCAGTTTTAGATAACCAACGTGTTAAAAGATATCTTTCATTTTCAGTATTGATATCTTTAAACTTGGATTTGCGTGTATCTTTTATATACGGATGTTTAATAACTTTGACTTTACCTTTATCAGTAACATATGCTAAGCCCCACTTATCGGGTAGTTCTGACTCAGATATAATGCCTTCAGGACACATATAATAACGCCAATTACCAATCCCTTTACTAGGGTCCTGACGAAACGGTTTTTTAAAATCAGCTTTAAAGTCTGCTCTTGATGTTTTGCATTCAACTAAAATACTCCCTTCTTTTGCTGTTGTACCATATGTAAATTTCCAACCAATGGCATCTGGGTTTTCTCTAATGCCTTTCGGCTCATTAATACTGATAGTACATTTTAATGTATTTTTAAGCCACTTTGCTGCAATAATACATAATTCTTTATGGGTAAAAGGAGAAGACATAATTGTTCAACTATAAAAAAAGGACACTTGCGTATCCTTTTATTTAATTGACTCAATTAGACGAAATTAGTTCGTTCTTTAGTGGCTTTAATGTGTGGAATCAAATAGTTCCAAGCATTACCTTTTGATTCGAATAAGCGTTTAGTAATCGTCAATTTAAAGAATGTACGAACCACTACATCATCAGATTCATTTACCATTGGCTTATGAACGCATTCACGGTCTAAGTAGTAAAGCTTATTCACTTCTGATGGAACAACTTCTTTAACCTGGTCGACATATTCATTTAAAGATGTATATCGATTCGGTGTTAATTCAAATTTACCTGGGGCAAGCAATGTAGGCAAAGCATTTGACCAAATAAAGTTGTAGTCATCCCGCAAGAATCCATCAATATGCCATTCATCTTTAGTTTGATATTGACGTGGATTAATAAATCCTTTTTTCACAGATAGATACCAATAGCATTCATCTGTATTAAGTTCATACAATTCCAAATCTGTAATTAATTGACGCACATGGTTGACCAATGTATTGTCTGGATTCAATGCATCATTATAATTGTCAGGGATCATTACGAATCCGCCTGGCTCTTTAATACAAAGATAGTCAGCATTACAAAATTCCAAATAGTCCGTATTCAATTGAAGTGGAATATAAGGAGGGATTTTAGATTCTACAGTAATTTTATTCATAAAAATCATCTTCAATTACAACGCCATATACACAGAGAGGCTCACGATAACATTTTGGTGTGAACCGTATTTCTTGCTTCACGTCATTAGTAAAGTCAAGTACATTTTGCTTTACACCTTCATTTGACAATAATTCTTTCACTATACTAGTAAATTTTTCTGAGAAAATACTTGCTTTGCACATTTCAACTGTGTATTTTGCGTCTTCACATTTACGAATAATAATATAACCGTCAGTTAATTTATCAACAGTTGAATTAATAGAATCTTGTTGATGCCATAACTTTGCAGCAGTAGTTTCTACCACATATATTCCATCATCATTTTGGTGAAAGCCTGACTCAATATCTTTTGAATATTCTTCCATATAGCTATCATAACTTGAATAACCTAAAAACCATTCTGGATAATATGGTTGTTGGCAGTTCATCATGCTATATAAAGTATCAAGACAACGATTATGATATTCATCAGATGCGAGTGGCGAACGGTACGAATCCAATGCATTTTGTAAATCATTTACTAAATGATGTTTGATCTTTAAAAAACATAATGAACTTGCATAATGGCTCATGCTAATGTACTCCAAATAGAAGTTATATTTTTAGATTTCAAAAATGCATAAAATTGATTTTTGATTTTATCTACAGAATGATCCATTTCAATTTTGATAAGATCTTTCATATCGACATTTTCTTTTTCGCAGAATTCTTTGCCAAGCAGATACCGATTACCAAATTTCTCATTAAGAATATTGCGAGGGTCAAGTAATTCATGTGAAGTTGCAGTACAACGACCTTTTTCAGATGAATCTAATGAATCCGTTGAACGATCATAACGATATGCACCATCAGAACAGATTAAGCATTCATAGCCTTTTAAATCCGTACGTCCTAAGATACGAACTTTTTCACCATTTTGAAGTTCATATTCTTGACCTACTTTAAATTTGTAGTTATCTGCATTAATATCAGTACGAAGTTCATACATCTTTTCATAGTCATACGCTTCAAGCTTGCCAGTACCATATTGCACATAAGAGCGAGCTTTCAATGTATTAGTGATTTCATGACGTAGACGTTCAGCACGTTCCAAATCAATACGTTTCATGCTATTCCAGTTAGTCCACATAATGAACAGTTCAGTATTATTAACTGGCTCTTCAATATGGAATAAATCTTTCAGCATGATTTTTTCAATTTCTTCGCATGGACTAGAACGGCGACCCATCATATAGTCATTTTCAGGGTTTTTATCATCAAAAAATGTTTTAGTCACAAGGAAGCGAGTAGAGATACTACGACCGTTAAGGCGAATAATGTATTCTTTATCTTTTTTCGGCTTTGGTGGAATATTGTGTGCCATTTTCGATTTATCCTTTAATTCGTGAGAATTCTTCGAGAACCATATTGTACGATCCATATTGTTCATTAATTACCTTAATTGCATTTTTGAGCTTATCAATAAACTTATTAAAGTCATCGCAGTCAAAAATAAAGTTGACATCTTCAAACTCTTTATGAGATATGAATCGGCAATATAAGTCTTCATAATCGAAGTCGTCGATTAAGATAGACATTGCTGATTGAGTTTCAATTCTGATTCGACGAAGTGACTGATTAGGTCCACCCATTTCAAATTCAATCTGGAATCCATGATGGAACAATTCAAGGACGAATCGCTCCCATGTAGTGATGAGTCTACTCATTAGATTACTCCTTCCGGCTCAATGAATACAACGCGTTCAACTTTGTACAATGCACCGTTTTCAGTGTCATGCGCCAATTGATTACGTAGCATCTCATCAGCTACATTGAAATCACTAGCCACAAATCCATAACGAGATGGATAAATAACACCTTTAAAATAAACGCGGAATTCAAATAACATGGTAGTACCCCAAATATGGATTATCTATATAATCGGAATGTTCTCATTATAGCGGACATAATTATATTTGTATACACATAATTGAACAAAAATAATTATATTTGCGTATACATAAATACCGCTTTGTACTATTATATAATTTTTGGAATTTTGTCATGTATAAGAAATATCCTAGAACATTCCATCTCCCTTTTAGTGAAGGCGTGCAATCTGACGATAAAATAATGAAAGACTTATCTTCATTAGAGGGCAAAGAGGTTATTGTTACTTATAAAATGGATGGGGAAAATACCACTCTATATAGAGACCATATGCACGCTCGCTCAATTGATTCAGCTTTCCATGAAAGCCGGTCCTGGGTGAAACAATGGTGGAGTACCTGGAAACACGATATTCCAGTGAATATGCGTATTTGTGGTGAAAATTTATATGCGCAACATAGTATTGCATATAACAATCTTAAATCATACTTCTATGGGTTTAATATCTGGGAAGATGATCGCTGCTTAAGCTGGGGTGAAACAATGGAATACTTTGACTTATTCGGTATTACACCAGTTGAAGTAATCTATGACGGCCCATTTAATATTTTAAACCTGATGATGATTGCAAAACACCTGGATACAAATATCCATGAAGGTTTTGTGGTCCGAAATAAAGAATCATTTGACTATGCTGACTTTTCTAAGAATGTTGTCAAATACGTAAGGAAAAACCACGTCC
>JACCEA010196139.1_pt1 | contig 10203 bp, 5 predicted proteins | sample 7449851 | NCBI WGS metagenome assembly JACCEA01 (sample SAMN15323453, study PRJNA562643) | freshwater metagenome | isolation source: river surface water | place: USA:Blue River Watershed | collected 2017-08-18 | reverse complement strand
CGCATAACTGGTACCGTTAAACCACGAGGCGTGCTTACGGCAATACTAATGTCTGCGTAATCGTGGTAAATAATTTGATCACCATCGATATAAGCATTTACAGAAGGCCACTCGCCTAATGCAGTAGAACATGCTTTAGCAAAGAAGCTCATGAAGCCTAAATTAACGCCATGGCTTTCTTTAAATTTATCTTTGTACTGCTTTCTCACTTCCATAACACGCGTCATGTCTACTTCGTTAAAAGTAGTAAGCATGGCCGTTGTGTTTTTAGATTCTACCAGTCGTCTGCTAATGGTTTTACGAAGCGCGCTCATTTTTTCTTGACGCACATTTCTTGTATTCAGCTCGGTACCCGCAAAAGCTTTTTTACCAGGATGCGATAACGCTTCTAACACGTCTTGCTTTAATATTTTTCCACCAGTACCGGTTGCGGTAATTGCTGTTGGGTCTACTTTTTTATCGGCAATGATAGCAGATGCTACCGGTGTTGCTTTTACATCGTTAGGGATCGCAGCTACAGGTGCTTCCGATTTCGGTGCAACTGGCGCCGGCGCAGCCGGTGCGGCCGGAACGGCAGCTGCTGCGGGCCTTTCGGCAGTTTCGTCAATTTTAGCAAGTACATCACCAATGAGTAATGTATCACCTTCTTTACCTAATGTGGTAAGAACACCCGCCTGTTCAGCATTTACTTCAAAAGTTGCTTTTTCGCTTTCAAACTCGGCAATTACTTCGTCTCTTTCTACGTAGTCGCCATCTTTTTTTGTCCACTTTAACAAAGTAACTTCTGAGATAGATTCTCCAATTGCTGGAACTTTTATTTCAATCATAAAATGATATTTCTAAGTATGCTAAATTAAATATTAAATGCTGTTTCAATCACTTCTAACTGTTCTGCAGCATGCACTTTTGCATAGCCGGTTGCAGTAGACGCGCTTGCACTTCTGCTAATTACACCAAAATTAATGGTATGTAAATTCATTTTTAAGAAGCTAGCCGCACCCATGTTTTGCGGTTCTTCTTGCACCCAAAACCAAGTAGCCTTGCTGTATTTTTTATGCAGCACACTTAATTGATCTTGTGCGAGTGGATAAATTTGTTCAAGTCTTACAATCGCTATGTCTTGCCTATTTTCTTTTGCTTGCTTTTCTGCTAATTCAAAATAAATTTTACCTGAGCAAAACAATACTTTTTTAACAGCCGCTGCATCTTGTACAAATTCATCATCCAATACTTCTTTAAAGCCACCTTCTAAAAAGGCCTCTACTTTACTGTAGGTGCCTGGATTACGCAGGTTTGCTTTTGGAGAAAAATTAATCATTGGCTTTCTAAAGTTCCAAGTTAACTGTCTGCGTAATGCATGGAATAAATTAGCCGCCGAAGTAATGTTGGTTACTACAATGTTTAACTCGGCAGCCATTTGCAAGAAGCGCTCTAAACGTGCACTACTATGCTCAGGACCTTGGCCTTCATAACCATGTGGCAGCAACATTACAAGTCCATTTTGACGTTGCCATTTTTGCTCACCGGCCACAATAAACTGATCAATCATTGTTTGTGCGCCATTACAGAAATCACCAAACTGTGCTTCCCAAATAACAAGTGCATTAGGGTTTGCCATGGCATAACCATATTCAAAACCAAGTACACCATATTCACTCAACAATGAATTATAAATTCTAAATTTTTCTTGACCTTCTGTAAAATGATTGAGTCTGTTATGACCCTTATTTGTTTGCTCGTCTCTAATCACTGCGTGACGGTGGCTAAATGTACCACGTTGTACGTCCTGCCCACTCATACGAACAATATTGCCGTCAATAAGGAGTGAACCATATGCCATTAATTCGGCAGTAGCCCAATCTACTTTTTGCTCGGCTTCCATGAGCTTGATTTTTTCCTGCAATAATTTTTCCACTTTTTTAAGTGGTTTAAAATCTTGAGGGAATTGCATCAAACGCTCAAACATTAAATTAAATCTTTCTTGAGTAACAGCAGTAACAGGCGAAGACTGGAAATCTGCATCTGTTGCTTTACCCATATTTTGCCAAGCAAGTTCTGGCGCTTGGTATTTGTAAGGAAGTGGGTTTTGTTTTACTTCATCTAGGCGCTCTTGCAAATCTGCCCAGAACTTCTTTTCCATTTCTTTTGCTAAAGCCTGCGCTTCTGGCTCACCATTTTGGATTAAAAACTGCGTGTACGTTTCTCTCGGATTTTGATGCTTATCAATTAATGAATACAGTTGAGGTTGTGTATACTTAGGATCATCACCCTCATTGTGCCCGTGTCTACGGTAACACACCATATCAATAAAAATATCCGAATTAAATTTTTGACGGTAACGTGTTGCAATTTCGGCACACTTAACAACCGCTTCTGCATCATCACCATTTACATGTAATACAGGCGCTTGCACCATGGCAGCAACCGAAGTACAATAATCGGCACTTCTTGCATCATCAAAATCTGTGGTAAAGCCAATTTGGTTGTTGATCACAAAATGAATTGTGCCACCTGTATGATAACCACGAAGGTTACTCATTTGCAATACTTCATAGACAATACCCTGACCTGCAACAGAAGCATCGCCATGAATTAATATAGGCAAGTATTTATCAAAAGCACTTTGATCTAGCACGTCTGCTTTTGCTCTTGCAAAACCAAGTACTACTGGATCTACCGCTTCAAGATGTGAAGGGTTAGGTACTAATTTTAAATGAATCTTTTTCTGATCAGGTGTTGTAATTTCTGAACCATAACCCATATGGTATTTAACGTCGCCGCTACCCATGGTTTGATCGATAATAGCGGTTCCTTCAAACTCACTAAATATTTGCTCATAGGTTTTGCCCATGATGTTGGCAAGCACGTTTAAACGACCACGGTGCGCCATACCAATTACAACTTCTTGCACATCATGTGAAGCAGCGGTATTAATAATTGCATCTAATGCAGCAATCGTACTCTCTCCACCTTCTAATGAAAATCTTTTTTGACCAATGTATTTGGTATGTAAAAACTTTTCAAAAATTACACCCTGATTTAATTTTTCAAGGATGTGTTTCTTTTTATCTAAATGAATAGGCGCTTTAAAGTTGGTTTCCATTTCTGCAATCAAAAACGAAACCTTTTCTTTATTGCTAATATATTTAAACTCTGCGCCAACACTTGACGTGTAGCAGGTTTGTAAATGCGTTAAAATATTTTTTAAAGTAGCTGCACCAAGTCCAACAAATTTTCCTGCTTGAAAAGTTTGCGACAAATCAGAATCAGATAATCCAAAATAAGATAAATCTAAATTGGCCTGTCTGTCTTTACGCGGTCTAATTGGATTTGTTAACGCCAATAAGTGACCTCTATTTCGATAACCCAAAATAAGGCGGTACACATTGATTTCTTTTTGCCAATCGATACCTGCATTACTCGTTGTAGAAGAAGTAGCTGCAGATTCAGCTGCTCCAGTCCCTGCATGGCCATTAGAAACGGCAAAATCAAAGCCTTCAAAAAACTTTTTCAAGTCTGGATCTACAGAACTTGGATCTTGTACAAATGCTTTATAGGTCTCTTCTATAAAAGCTGGATGCGAATTGGTTATATAAGAAAAATCCTTCATGTGATAGTCTTAGGCGTCTAATTTATCAAATTGCCGAGCAAATATCGGTCATAAAAAGGAGAAAAAAAGGGGTAATTTCATTGAAAATTAAGGAAATCGATGTTTTTTTTGAATAAAATTTCAAACTTTCAGCTCTAGGCCTTACCTTTGCCGTCCTGAAAAATAATTAGAACATGGCAAACCATTCAGCTACTAAAAAAGATATGAGACAAGCGGCTAAGCGTCGCGAGCGTAACCGTTATTATGGTAAAACTACCCGTAATGCAGTTCGTGAACTAAAAGCTGGCTCAGATACCAAAGCTTACACAGAAGGATTACCAAACGTCATTTCGATGATTGATAAACTAGCTAAGCGTGGTATTATCCACAAAAACAAAGCTGCAAACTTAAAGAGCAAATTAGCCAAAAAGGCTGTTGTTGCTGCATAAGTTAAACTGCAAGATAGATACTTATCAACTTTGATAGATATTATTAAAACCAACCCTGCGGGTTGGTTTTTTTGTGCTCCTAATTTCAATTAACTTCGCTGCTATGACAGAAAAAATTCTTATCCTAGATTTTGGTAGCCAGTATACGCAGTTAATAGCTAGAGCCGTTAGAGAGGCCAATGTGTATTGTGAAATCATCCCCTTTCATAAGTCTTTTACTTTTGAGCCCGGATTAAAAGGAATCATATTAAGTGGATCTCCATTTAGTGTGAATGAAGAAAACGCTCCTGTTGTAGACATTGCAAGCTTTATACAAAACGTTCCGGTACTCGGCGTTTGCTATGGCGCTCAATTAACCGCTAAAACATTTGGCGGCACGGTCAATAAATCTAACAAAAGAGAATATGGCCGCGCACACTTACAAATACAAGAACCAGATACTTTACTTGCTGGCGTAGACAATGGATCTCAAGTGTGGATGAGCCACTCCGATTCTATTGTTGCTTTACCTGAAGGATTTCAAATTACAGCAACCACCGAAAGTATTCCTATCGCAGCATTTAAAAAAACAACCAGCGATACACATCCTTTATTTGGATTACAATTTCATCCAGAAGTATACCACTCTACACAGGGTAAATTAATTATTAAAAACTTTTTGGTGAACACCTGCGGATGTAGCCGAAACTGGACGCCTGCTTCATTTGTAACAGAAACCGTTGCCGCATTAAAAGAGCAGATTGGAGACCGTCAAGTAATTATGGCGCTTAGTGGTGGCGTAGATAGCACCGTTGCAGCCACGCTTATTAGCAAAGCCATTGGCAACAGACTACATGGTATTTTTGTAGACAACGGCGTATTACGCCAAGGTGAGTTTGAACAAGTGTTAGAGATGTACAAAGAGCTTGGTCTCAATGTAACGGGCATCGATGCAAAAGAAAGATTTTACGCTGATTTAAAAGATAAAACAGATCCGGAAGCTAAAAGAAAAGTAATTGGCAAATTATTTATTGATGTTTTCCAAGAAGAAGCTGCTAAAGTAAAAGACGTAAGTTTTTTAGGACAGGGTACTATCTATCCGGATGTTATTGAAAGCGTTAGCGTTCATGGACCTTCACAAACCATCAAGTCACACCACAACGTGGGAGGCCTTCCGGACACCATGCACTTATCACTCGTAGAACCACTTAGGTATTTATTTAAAGATGAAGTACGCAGAGTGGGTCTAGAGCTTGGCATTCCAGCCGACATGATTAATAGACATCCTTTTCCTGGACCAGGACTTGCCATCAGAATACTTGGCGAAGTAAATGCTGAAAAAGTAGCTTTATTACAAGCAGCAGACGCCATTTATATGAATGCCTTAAAATCACATAATTTATATACCGAAGTTTGGCAGGCAGGCACTATTTTACTTCCTGTAAAAAGTGTGGGCGTAATGGGTGACGAAAGAACCTACGAGTTTACGGTTGCCCTAAGAGCCGTAACCTCAGTTGATGGCATGACTGCCGATTGGGCTCATTTACCGTATTCATTTTTAGCGCATGTTTCCAATGAAATTATCAATCAGGTAAGAGGCATCAATCGTGTAGTATATGACATTAGCAGTAAACCCCCTGCTACCATTGAGTGGGAGTAAAATTATATGTTATGAAAAGTAGCCTACTGTATACTACACTATTTGTTTTATTGCTAAGCTGCTTTGCCAACACATATGCGCAAACTGCCCTGACAGTTCAAGAACGCAAAACCATTGCTGTATTTATTCCACTTGAAATTGATGCCGCCTTTAATGGCCCCGACTATATTTTAGGCAATAATAATTTGCCTAAAACCATGCTCCCAGGGCTTGATTTTTACAACGGTGTTTTAATGGCCATCGACTCATTAAAAAAAACGAACGCCTCACTTGATATCCGCATCATCGATACCAAACAAAAAAATACTTCATTAGCAACTATTCTTTCCGATTCGAGTCTACAAAAAACAGCATTCATTATCAGTGCCGTTACCAATAGAGCCGACACAAAACTCATTGCCGACTTTGCGCTCGCACACAAAGCACCCATGGTATCAGCTGTTTTTCCGAACGATGCTGGCGTTACCAATAATCCGTTTTTTACTATCTTAAACCCAACACTAAAAACACAGTGCGAGGCTATTAGTAGCTATCTGCAAAATAACTTTGCTAAAAACACCATCTTATATTGTAAGAAAAAAGGAACCACCGAAGATTATATCCAAAGCATCATTGTAGACAGTAATAGTAAAACCGCAAAATCCTTTTTAAATATTGAAGTACAGGATAGTATTTTCTTTTCAGACCTTGCCCCCTACCTAGATTCTACCAAGCAAAATATTTTGTTATGCGGCAGCCTCAAAGAAAGCTTTGGAACTGCTCTTGTAAAAATACTGAGTGAAAATCCGGCCTATAAATCTACCGTTATTGGCATGCCAACCTGGGATGGCGACAAATCACTTAACGCTACTAATGTTGAAATCATTTACGCAAGCCCCTACTATTTTAATGGCAATGAAAAACTTTTAAAACAATTAACAGCTGCCTATAAACTTAAATACTTAGGTCGCCCAAGCGATCAATTTTTTAAGGGCTTCGAAACCCTGCTATATTTTACAGCTGGATTGTTTTCAAAATCAACAACCGTGTTTAACAGCTTTAAATTAATGCCGGTTTATAATAGCAGCATTAAAAGTCAAATAGACTACCAAGAAAATAAAAATCTATATTTTTTTAGAAAACAAAACGGCCAACTTAAATCAGCAAAAGCTAGCTCCTATTAGGCTTTAATGGATTTTTAGCTTTGAGTTTCATGTAATCCAAAAAGTAAATAAGCTTACACGTAATTTCATTGCCATGAGGCTGCTGAAATACAGCTCTAGCATTGGTCGTATAATTTTTATGAGACTCGTAAGGCAAATTAAAATCTGACCCTAACCAGTTTTTCCATCCTACAATAAACCTGCTTCCATAAGCAAAATCCCAAGTATAAAACATATCAATATTAAAGACATTAAAGTTTTGATTTTTCCCAGACACAAAAGGAATTTCAGTGATACCACCACTAGGTGTAACATTAAAGAAAGTTTCATACTCTACCTTACTCCAGTAATGTCTTGCACGCGCAGATAAATTCATGCGGGCATTAAAATTATAAATTGCGTTTACGATACTATTTACCGTCGTTACTTTTCGGCGGCCTGCAATGGGCACTCCTGAAGCATTTCTAAAGGCATAACCATACTGCCCATTATCCTCATCTCGTTTTACATCAAGGTCTAAACTAAAATGATCATTAAACCTATACCGCGGTGCAATATTTAAACTTATATAAGCGTCATCATAAATGGGAGACTCCGCAAAACCCGCATTATACCTGAAAAAAAACTGTTTTCTACTATCCGAACTTCCAGCTAAAGCTGCATACCAGTAGCCCGTTCTTTTTATCATCACACCAGCCGTGCGCATTTCAAAATAATCATGCGTCCATTGAGGTTGCACGTTTAATGTTACAGATGCATCCCAGAAATTTTTGAAAAACCAAAAAGCCCTTGTTTGAATTTCAAAATTGGTGAACACATTGGGCTTATACAAAAAGGCTGGCTTTAGTGTTAAGGTATAACTAGATTGTAAAAAGTTTTTTGTTGGCTTAAACTGATTGTAACTAATTCGTGCAATACCAGAAAACTCATTTGGCGCCAATAAAAACCCCATGTCATTAGGATCATAAGTATCAGATTCTATATTGGTATGTAGTAAATATTGAATCTTACCGCTCACTTTAGCAAAAGCTAAAATATTTTTAAACCCAGCGTAATTTTTTACACCAGAAATGGCACTTACCCTTCCATTCCAAATAAGCTGATGGGTATTGGTTTTATCAAATAAACTCGCATCAAGGCCTGTAACATTGGCGTTGCGAGAACCTCCACTGCGCCAAACATTACTATTGGTTAATGTAATGGACGACCTACCCGAAAGGGCCTGATCCAACACTACTATATTATAATTGGTTAAAGGGCTGGTTTCGTAATTTGTTTTAACACCCGTTGTTTTGTCTAATACCGTTGCCGTTGTTGGCGCAACAAGTGCATTAAAAAAACCAATCCCTAATTTCTTTTTATTTCTTCCTGAAAATTTTGTGGCATTGTATAATTGTGAAATGCCCGGATTTGAAACAATGGATAAATTACTATTATTGGCTACTTTACTATTAATGGCAGAATAACCTTCTGGGGTTGCTCCAATTCTTCTAGAATACAAAAGATTGGCTTTGTTAAAAAGTTCAATCCCTTCTGTAAAAAAGGGACGATTCTCTTGAAACTGAACTTCGTAAGGCGTTAAATTAAGTACCACATTATCTGATACCACCTGACCAAAATCTGGAATTAACGTAGCGTCTAATGTAAAACTTTCGTTCACGCCATATTTAACATCCATACCTCCGCTGCGTAAAAAAGTATTACTAGTTGTTCCATTTGCATATGGCACTGTCCTTGATCCCGCAGACACATAAGGTAGTAATGACAACCTTAACGGAGGTTCTATATTTTGAAGTCCTGTTATATCACCAAACTGATTGACATAACCATTTTGATTGGGATCAATTTTATTCCAATACGCATTTTCATTACTTCCTCTATCATAGCGTTCAAAATTTACGCCCCAGTCTTGTATTTCTTTTTTAGAAAAACGAAGCGCAGCATAAGGTATTTTCATTTCTATCGACCATCCATTTTGATGCATCTGCACTTTGCTTTCCCAAACTGCATCCCATGAGTAATCGGAAGGTGGACCAAACTGGCTACTTAAATTAGGGAGTAGTCTTGCATCGGATTGAACATTACGGGTTGTTACTAAAAACTGAACCGCATTTTGATCATCGTTGTAGGTATCAAAAAAAACAGCAAAATAATCTACGTCTTTGCGCTGCTCACCATCCCTAGCTGTTAATTGCTTTCTTATATTTTGTGGCTTGTTGTACAAAAAGGCACCCACATAAATAGCCTGATCGTCATACAAAATAGAAACCCTACTATTATTGGATGCAGCAGCACCCAACTGAGGACTAATTTGAATAAAATTAATAGCAGAATCAGATTGGGCCCATATAAGCTCATCAAGTGCTCCATCAATTTTAATGGCCGTGTTTATTTTAAGGGCTCCAATTTTTTTAGGTTGCGCAAAGCCAGACATCACTGCTACCATCAAAAGAAGAACTATAATTATTTTGCGCATATATATATAAAATAGGGCAAAAATAGACGAATCTACCTTTGCCCCATTAAAAAAAGTACCAATGGTTAAAATAAAGAAACTAAAGGACCTACATTAGTTGAGTTTACTTTTTAGCGTACTAACCTGCTCTTGCAAATTATTAACCATGCCCGCAAGCTGGTTTACATCCCACCTTGGCACAGCACTCGCTTTTTGCAAAATATAAACTGCCTTCCAGACTTCTAATACATCCTCGGCATTTACATGGTATGGCTCATACTGCGGATTATCACTAATAAGCGTTAGGTTATTCTTTTTTTCGTTGTCGCGAACAATACGCTTGTACACCACGCCTTCGCTTTTTGAAAGCACCACGTAAGTGTTGCTATTTTTTACCTCATCAAAATTTTCTACTTTTTCACCTACAATTACACTACCACTTGGGGTTGGCAACATACTATCCCCTACAATCTCAAAAGCACGGTACTGCCCTGGGGCTAACATGGGAAGGGTAAAGGTATTAAGCTCGTCTACAAATTCAGGATCGGCGTAGCCAGCTAAATAACCAGCTGCGGCTTTAACCGGCACAAAACTAATTTGAGCAGACTCGGCAATCATTTTTAATTGCCTGCGACTTTCGAGGTAAGAAACACCCTTTGGCGTACTTCCTGTAAGGTCTTGAAATAAGAAGTCCTCTAAACTGAGCTTAAACAAAGAACAAATGGCTTCCATCACCTCTAAACGAGGCTCTGCACGCTCTTCTTCGTAGGCGCCAACAAGGCTTCTTTTAATGTTTAGCTTATTTGCAAATTCTTCCTGGGTCCAACCACGCTGCTTGCGCAAGTGACGTAAATTTTTTCCGGCGTTTGACATAACTAATTGATTTAGCTGCAAAATACTAATATTTTTAGTATTACCAAATTTATTTT
>JACCEA010971798.1_pt1 | contig 10205 bp, 8 predicted proteins | sample 7449851 | NCBI WGS metagenome assembly JACCEA01 (sample SAMN15323453, study PRJNA562643) | freshwater metagenome | isolation source: river surface water | place: USA:Blue River Watershed | collected 2017-08-18 | reverse complement strand
CGCCAACGCCAACACAAGAATTTCAATCATCTCAATCAACACAAAAAGACCAACCAATCACACCCGGTGAATTCTTCGGTTCGCAAGACCATATGGAATACGACAACACAAATGACGAAAATGTGATATTAAAATATGAAGAATTAAATCCGCGATATGCCCGGTGTCCAACTGAATACCCCGGAAACACAGGCACAGGCACAGGCACAAGCACAGAAATACACCCAATATATGAAGACAAATGTATCAAAGATACAATCAAGGAGCGGGTAGGTGAGTATATTGAAGAACCGTGGATCATTTTGTCTTCGTATTTTGAAGGCCAGCATTTAAAACAACTGGTTCGTCACCAAATTGAATCGTATAACAATTTTGTAAATTATCAAATCCAGCGCACAATTCAAATGTTTAACCCCGTAAATGTGTATTCTGAACAGGACTACGACAAAGAAGCCAAAAAACACCGCCTAGAAGTGGAAATTACATTTGACAAATTCCACATGTATTGCCCCCAAATCCACGAAAATAACGGCGCAACCAAAATTATGAGCCCACAAGAGGCGCGCCTTCGCAATTTCACCTATGCCTCTACAATGACCGTGGATTTAATGATTAAATATGTCATCCGTTCTGGTCCTAATCTGGAAAACGTCCAAACGCTGTACAAAACCATGCCCAAGGTACACATTGGAAAACTCCCGATTATGTTGAAATCGTCCATTTGCGTGCTTAGCCAGCATTCGCATATTGACAATACAGTAACGGGCGAATGTCCGCATGACGCGGGTGGATATTTCATCATCAACGGCAGCGAAAAAACGGTCCTCGGGCAAGAACGCGCCGCCGAAAACAAGGTGTATTGTTTCAATGTTTCCAAAGGAAACAACAAATGGACCTGGCTTGCCGAAATCAAGTCCATCCCAGACACAAAATGTATTTCACCAAAACAAATCAATATGATGATTGCCGCCAAAAACAATGGCTTCGGCAACCCCATTTACATCCAAATCCCGCGAGTTAAGCAACCGTTGTCATTGTTTGTCGTATTTCGTGCCCTAGGCGTGATTTCTGACAAGGAAATTTGCGAATACATAACACTGAATATTGAAGAACACCGGAACAAACCAATTCTGGATGCGTTGCAGGCGTCTATTATTGAAGCCAATGGAATTATGACACAAGAAGAAGCCTTGAAACACGTGACATCCAATGTAATGTTCACGCCAATCAACATGGATAAAGAGTCGGGTTCAAAGAAAAAGCGGGAATTCGCATTGGATGTAATTCACAATGATTTGTTTCCGCATTGCACGACACACCAACAGCGGGTGTATTTCCTCGGATATATGGCAAACAAACTTATAAAAGCAAGTTTGGATATGATAAAACAAGACGACCGTGATTCGTATTTGAACAAGCGCATTGATTTAACCGGCGCCCTTTTGAATAATTTGCTGCGTAATCACATCAACAAATTGGTGAAAGATATGCGCAACCAGGTTGTGCGTGAAATAAATACGGGGTCGTGGCGTTCAACCTATGACTACATGTCTATCATCAACCACACAAATATGTATAAAATCATCAAATCGCCGACCATTGAAAACGGCATGAAGCGAGCACTTTCTACGGGTGATTTCGGAACAAAGAGCGTGAATAGCAACAAAGTCGGTGTTGCGCAGGTATTAAATCGTTTAACATATTCCGCGTCACTCAGTCATTCTCGCCGTATTAACACGCCCATTGATAAATCAGGTAAATTAATTCCGCCGCGTAAATTACACAACACTTCGTGGGGGTTTTTGTGTCCGGTTGAAACGCCAGAAGGCGGTAGCGTCGGCGTTGTAAAAAATATTAGTTATATGTCGCATATAACAATTCACAGCAATCCCGACGCACTTCACGCACAAATAGACCCATACATTCGCCGCATTGAAACATTACAACCAAAGGAAATGTATGATGCGGTGAAGGTGTTTGTGAATGGAATTTGGGTTGGAATCACCGATGACCCCGCCACATTGTATCGTGAATACAAAGAAAAAAAGTATCGCGGAATCATCAACATTTATACATCGGTGGTGTTTGACTACAATGCCGCCGAAATCCGGATTTACAATGATGCGGGGCGATTAATGCGCCCGGTGTTGCGTGTAAAAGACAACGACCTATTTATCACACGCGAAATCATCCAGAATTTGAAAAACAAGACATTGAAGTGGGACGATTTATTGACTGACGCCCGAATTCCAAACTCCATTATTGAATACATTGACGCCGAAGAACAGTCGTACAGCATGATTGCGATGCGCCCCAAGCATTTATACGAACACACACTTGACCCCGCAAATCCGTATATTTACAAATACACGCATTGTGAAATTCATCCCAGCACCATATTCGGCATTCTTGCGTCGTGTATTCCATATCCGGAGCACAATCAAGCGCCTAGAAATACGTATCAAACCGCAATGGGGAAACAAGCAATGGGGGTGTATGTAACAAACTACGCAAAACGAATGGATAAGACGGCGTATGTGCTGACCTATCCGATGCGTCCATTGGTGGATACCCGCTTAATGGGTATGATTAAGTTGGATGAAATTCCATCTGGCGCCCCGCTGATTGTCGCAATTATGTCATACACCGGCTATAATCAGGAGGATAGTGTGTTGGTAAATAAGGGGGCGCTGGACCGCGGCATGTTTACCGCAACCATCTATCACACGGAAAAGGACGAAGACAAGAAGTTTAACGGAGATGAGGAAATCCGGTGCCGCCCGGACCCCTCCAAGACCAAGGGAATGAAATTCGGAAATTACGACAAAATCAACAACCGCGGTGTAATGCCGAAAAACACGCTGGTTGAAAACCGAGACATCATCATTGGAAAGGTGATTCCAATCAAGGAAAATCGCAATGACCATACCAAAATTATTAAATACGAAGACGCAAGCCGCAGCCATCACACCACCGAAGAGTGCTACATTGATGAAAGTTATATTGATACCAACGGCGAAGGGTATTGCTTTTGTAAGGTTCGCATTCGCACATTAAGAAAACCGGTGATTGGTGATAAAGTGTCCTCGCGCATGGGGCAGAAAGGCACAATTGGCAACATCATTCCCGAACACGACATGCCTTTTACCAAAGACGGCATTCGCCCGGACATCATCATCAATCCTCACGCAATTCCATCTCGTATGACCATCGGACAACTAAAAGAAACGCTGTTGGGCAAAGTGTTGGTGGAGTTGGGATTGTTTGGAGACGGAACTTCATTCGGCGATTTAGACATCAAAGACATCAGTAAAGAATTACTGAAACTGGGGTATGAAATGTATGGCAACGAATTGTTGTATAACGGACTTACCGGCGAACAATTACAGTCAAACATATTTATTGGTCCGGTGTTTTACCAACGCCTCAAACATATGGTGAATGATAAACAGCATAGTCGGTCAATCGGTCCAATGGTGAATTTCACGCATCAACCGGCGGAAGGAAGAAGCCGGGATGGTGGTCATCGTTTTGGAGAAATGGAGCGAGATGCGATGATTGCGCACGGGGCAATTCGTTTTACAAGAGGCCGTATGTATGATTCATCTGATAAATATGAAGTACACGTATGTAAGCGCTGCGGATTGATTGCGGCGTATAACGATGAAATGAATATACATTACTGCAAGACTTGCGAAAATCGGGTTGAGTTTTCGTTGGTTCAAATTCCATATGCGTGTAAATTATTATTTCAAGAGTTGATTACGATGAATGTTGCGCCAAGAATTATGACATAGAAACCATGCCTGAATTTCATTGTTGTTATCTTGTTGTTATCTTGTTGTTATCTTGATGTATTATATATTTAGCATTTATGCCTAGAAAAACCAGAACTAGAACCAAACTAAGAACTAAACTCAGAACCAAAACCAACACTTCAAAACCAAAAAAAAATACAGAAAAAAGGAAACAATCGGTAAGTCGTCGTAGAAATAAAAAAGGCGGTGAAAGTATTGATGATAATAATAATAAAATTATAGCGTATTTGAATAATATATTTACCAATAATCCAGTAAAAATATATAATACAAATTTTTTTATAGTTGTTTCAAATACTGTTCCCAAATGTGTTGTTTCTGATTCTAACAATCAAACCATTATTTTACAAAATGTAGAAATGTTGAACGAAATAAAAGAACAAATACGTATTATGAAATGTCAGGAGGAATTAGGTTCTGTTACATCGGTAATTTTACTGTTAAGGGGGGAAACCCCAATCGGTTCTTTTTGTATCAAAACAGAAAATGAACCTACGTGTAAAGCACATGATGCTTATATAACCGCGGTTTATAATTCAATCATTGAAAAAATTACCAATATAAACCCCAAATGAAGCATTTATAATCTTCTATAATAATATATAACACAACAACCCAAAAATAATGTCTAATTTAGGTGGTGGATTTAAAGGTATTGCTCCTCGCCCTGTTTCATCCGGAACGATGCATGGCAGTTCTGAATATGAAACAGTGCGATTTAATTTAAGAAAGGCGTGGAACGGAAAGGCGGCAACCAATAATTACAATGGATACCGTCCAGCAATGACCCCGTTTCGTATAGTGAACAATGCGGGTGATTATTTGAGTCGTCAGAATTACACGTCTGGTGGTTCAAACCAAGTCACCTCCGCAAAATCTAGTATAACTGTCGGATGGCGTGGTTCTGCGGGTAGTGTTCATCCCAGTGCGGATGCTACCGGTATTCCTTCTGCCACGTGCAACCCAAAGTATGTGTATGATTCCTCGGATTACATTCGTTTTCGTAAAAACCGGGCTGTAAATAAGAATTATAATGATGTCGGATTTGGCGGTTCAAACAATGGTGCTCAGTCGGTTGTTATGCGAATTCGTATTTAAACGCGCCGCTGCCGCCCAAAATTTGTTTTAGAGACGATTGTATTTTACTTTTTTTGATTTTGTAAAATTTAGGAAATACATCATTACAAAAAAATATTTATATCATCTTTATATATAAATATTTACGATGCTCAATAAGTATTTGGTAGAGTTCCTTGGAGCCGTTTTCTTCCTTTACGTTATCGTTGCCACCGGCAACGCCATTGCCATCGGCGCTGCTCTCGCAATCGCCATTATGGTCGGAGGCCCCATTTCTGGTGGCCACTTCAACCCCGCCGTCTCTGTTATGATGGCTGCTGCCGGCAAACTCCCCAAGGCTGAGGTGTTGCCTTACATCCTGGCTCAGGTTGCTGGTGGGTTGGTTGCCCTTGAATTGTACAAGCGTGTTCGCTTCTAAAACCGTGTAAAAAATATGTTATTATGTAATATTTTCTGGGATTATATTATATAATATATACAATTATAACCAAAATGTCAAGTATTAGGAATAATAGTTTAAAAAAGAACACGAAATTGACATATGATGAACAAGACTTATTGAATGCTTTGATTGAAAAAAAAAAGAAAAAACAATCGGGGGGCGCTGAAACAACCGGACCTGAAAAAGAAGAACCCGGTTTTTTTGCCAGATTATTTGGTGCCAAAACGGACGAACAAGCACAAGCCGAAGCACAAGCATCCTCAGCAGAAGCATCCTCAGCAGAAGCACCCGCAACAGCAGAAGAAGGAGCAAACGAGCCATCCGCTATTCAAAAGGCACTTGATTCTTTGAAAGGTGTAGGCGAAAACTTGGCAACTACTGCCAAAGAGGCTGTTACATCCACCGCCGAACAAGTGAAAGAAGGGGTGTCAAATGCGGCTTCTGTTGCCGCAGAATCTGTTTCAAAGGCCGCAGCGACTACTGCTGAAAGCGTGAAGCAAGGTATAAACAACGCATCGGAGGCAGTGAAAGAAAGTGTAAATGATGAAGCCCCCTTAGAAGAAGAACAAGAACCCGTGGTAGAAGGAGAACCCGTGGTACAAGAAGAACAAGAAGAACCGGTGGTAGAAGAAGAAACATCAAGTAACACACCGTCACCCGTTGTTCAAGACCAAGCCCAAGCCCAAGAAAAACCGAGAGAACTGGGTCTCGGCTTGAAATCCGTTGTAAATAGTGTTAAAGACTTGTCTCAAAAATACGAAGATTTGGTAAAGGAAAATGAAGCATTGAAAGCCAAAATTAAAGAATTAGAGTCGTCGCGAGGGTCTTCACAAGAAAAACACACTATAAAAGAAGAGTTGTTGAGTGCGTTGGACCAGGCTTCAATTGCTGCTGAGACTGCGGCGTCTGCGGCCATTGCGGCTGCCTCTGCTGCCAAGGCTGCCGCATCCAGCGCCAAAGTAATTTCTGCCTCTGCAAAAGGAATAAAGGCAGATGAAGCACATCCAATCAAATTAGAGATTGAAGAAAATGACAATGAAAGCGTGTCTGAAAGCGAGTCTGAAACTGAAAGCGAGCCTGAAAATGAAGAGGAAGACCAATCACACAATCAAACCGAACATAACACCGAACCTAACACCGAAACTAAATTGCCTTCTCATGAATCTCTCCCCATCAATGCCGAAGATGTAAAGTTTGGAGAAGAAATTAAAAATAACAACGAGAATGAGAATGAAAAGTCATCAGCCGTAGGCGGAAAGCATCATTCAAAGAAAACCCGCAAGCATCACCGCCGACGCAACGCACGCAAAACAGAGAAGAATTACTAATTTACATTTTTACAACAACAACAACAACAACAACAACAACTACAACAACAGTACACGAAACATTTACACGAAACATTTTACAATGTATATTTTTGAATTGGAATACGACTGCCTACCAGACAACTCTTACTATACACTTGGTATAGTATGAATGATATCAACGCAACAATGACAACCCGGAAATAATCCACCGACATATACAGACTTAATCCCAGCAATACAATCAAAATACACGCAAACATTAGTTGAATGTATTGTTGCTGTCCCATTCCGCCGGGTCCGTCTTCCACCACTGACACCCCCGGATGCGAAACTTTGTTTATACCGCCATCCACCGACACAATATTTGGAACATCGCTGAAATACGTATTTTTCACAACATTTGTGCGATTGCCGCTGCGGCATACCAAATGTATTTTTACGCCCTTTTTCGCAATCCCGGTTAAAAAAGACACATTCGCAAACACATTTCTTGACGGGATATTCAAGACACAAAATGAAGGGTCATTTGAAACCAAGTGCCGGTCCAGTAATTCTTGTTCGTCCCGAATGTCCAGAAATATGTCTGAACAATTCATAATTAATTATTGTGGTGTGTATATTTTATACTCTTCTATAAAATATGCTTACTTTGACGAATTAAATTTCACGCTCTTCTTTTGCGATACAACACGCGATACACAATGTACAGCATAATAATGGTGATTGATGCGTAATAAATTTGAGCGACCACATCATTCGGCAATTTTGATTTGTTTTTTCCGGATTCCGTGTTTGTATTTGTATTTGTGTTAAGGTTAAGACTGCGAATCACTGCCGATAAACGGTCAAGTAATCCGTCGGTTTTTGTTTCTGCGTCTTCGTCTTCGTGTTCTTGGTTTTCTTCGTGTATATTGCCATTTTCAAGCAATCCGCCGCTGCGAAGGGGCGACTTGAAAAAAGACGCAGGTCCTAAGTTGATGGTTCCAGAAGTAGAAGAAGAAGAAAATGGCGAATAATACAACACGGTGCTTTCATTTTGATTGGTAGAAACCCCTAAATTAAAACTGTATGGGCTGCGGGTTTCATTCGGATACGCCATATCATTGTTGTCTTTTAAAAAGGAGTTGGGTTGTCCACCGGCATTAGAGGTGGATTGTTCGGTAAATACCTCACGGCACGACTTTCCAGACACCGGATTAACCCGATTTGAAAACCAACAAGGGTTCATATCCTCCACTTCAATCAACGCCACATGGCGCGTTTCAGTTCCTCGTTGATTATCATTATTCACCGTTTCCATTGTGATGGGCGCACAATCGGGGTATGACCCCATACTGAATGACGCAAACAGTTGTGCGGGATTTAAGGCACCTAAATTCCCGATTGCCCCTGGAATAAGCCCCTTCATTGAACCAAACGACGTTCCACCCATACCAGCCGATATAAATGGAATGGTTCCGTCCGGCACATTATTTATGTAAATATACCGGTCTACCTTTTTTGCGTCTTTGTCTTCTTTTTTCTCTTTATTTGCGCGGTCTCTTTTAAATTTATCAATGGTGGTTTCTTTACATTTTGCCGCTGTTTTAAGAAAAAACTTGTTTCCAAGTGGCTGCCCCGTCTTGCTGGCGTTGCCTTTACCGCTCACCAACACCTCCACATAACTAATCAACCCGCTGATGTTGTTTGCCAATGTTCCTAAACTGCCGTTTTCACTCATTCCCATTTCGGACGGCGCGTTAATGCTTTTATAATAATCGTATCCCGGACCTAAAAAACTATCCCGCGCATTTCCTGCGCCGGACATTATACTATTAAACATATCGCCCATTTTGGTTATTGCTTATTATTGATGTTATTGAGGTTATTGAGGTTATTGATGTTATTCCTTGATTGCCGGATTGCTATATATATATGATACTTAAATTTCGGAACTAAAAATCTTCAACCTTTACATCGGGTTTTTTCTTATTTCCTTGATTTTTCATTTTATCGGATATTTCATTTAATTTGGCTTCGTGCTCTTTAAGCCGCTTTTCTTGGTCGGACACTTCGCTGACCATTTTTTGAAGCGTGTTTATGCGGTCTTGTATTTCAATGTATTTTCCACAATCGGTTTGGCATGCCGGACTTGTGCCGCTTGCTACATTTGTGGGTTTGCCGTTATCATCCGCAATAACCCCGCCTTGGAACCCTTCTTTTTGTTCCTTTTGTGCAGTGTAATTTGAAATGGAAACCAGAATGACTAATGACGCAAACCCAATAAAAACCAATACAATCAATAATACATTTGCGTTGATGCGTATGACGGGGTGAATATCTTTGCTTTTAATGGTTTTATACGCTTCCTGGGTTATAACTTCAAATGCTGATTTCATTTTTTTTAATAATAATTATAATTTACTTATAATTTACTTATAATTATACTTATACTTTTTATTATGTGATACTTTTGCTAGTTTGCCCGTTACACTTTTGCTCGTTACACTTTTGCCCGTTACACTTTGCCCGTTACACTTTGCCCATTTTACTTGTGTTTTCTTGTAGCGACTTTATCATTTTGGCCTGACTTTCAATGGTTTTTTCATTTTCTATAACCCGCGACCTCAATTTCATGCCTTCATCAATCAAGTCTTCCATTCGCTTTTTCATTGTTTCAACGGATTTACAATCCTGCGGGCATCCCCCGCCGCCATCATTTTTATTTTCTAATCCTTCACGAGTGGTGTTATATCCGGCACTTACCCTTGCTCCTACTATTTTTTTAATAATCTCTCGGCCTTTCACATCAACAATGGCAATCACAAACCCCAAAAATATAAAAATACATATGTTAAATACATTTTTAGAATAAAAATATGAAAAATAACTCATTATTATGATTATATATATTATATATTATAGATTATATATAGTAATATAGTAATAGTAAATAGTAATATAATATGCAACGACACGTATCCCGCCCCATTAATTTTAGAACAACCGGAACCCTAATTACAACTCGCCAGGCAATTAATTCCACCAAGACGGGGACGACCAAGAGCGTATATCCGGGTTGGTCTCGTCCCGGGACAAATGGCCCCGCTTTGACTGCCGACGATGACTACGCCGCCCCATTTGGTCGTCCGCGCCCTCTTAAATTGTGGAGAAAACAACTCCAGCCAAGGGGAACCAGCCGAACCAAGGTAACCATCGGTTTCATAAATTCGCCGGGAGGCATCGTGTTTAGAGGAACAAACTGCAATTGCGGGCCTGATACTAAAAACTTGTATATTTCCGAAGACATATTTGAACCCAAAATAAAAGAAAGCCTTGCCGACACAAAAATTCAGAATAATGGGTACATTCAAGTCGGTAATCCGGCGGATGCCAATAGTTATCAAATAAACACCGGCGTGTATGAAACCCGGGTGATGTCGTCGTGCCCAGCAACCCGCATTATTAAGAGTGCGCGTTCCAAGATGAGCCGGGCTTACTTTACCAGCAGTGCCGCATATTTGCAGGCAAGATGCAAAACCTACCAACAAAAATTGTCCACCGCAAAAATACCGGGGG
>JACCEA010048928.1_pt1 | contig 10205 bp, 9 predicted proteins | sample 7449851 | NCBI WGS metagenome assembly JACCEA01 (sample SAMN15323453, study PRJNA562643) | freshwater metagenome | isolation source: river surface water | place: USA:Blue River Watershed | collected 2017-08-18 | reverse complement strand
GTAGCTAAGATATAGACAAAGAGAGTGGTTAGAACACTTTGACAGAGAGAGATACAAACGACATTGACTTACCTTTATCTTGTACTGAGAGAGACTTGAAATTATTTGCTAATGTTTTACTACTACTGCAACTATCCGTAGTATTCTGGTGTTGTCTGTGTTGTTGTAATTCATTCTCTACTTCTCGACGGAAATCATCACCTAATGATTTGATCTCAGGAATATCATCCTCTACATGGCGATGAGCATTACTGTGAGAATTTGAGTGTGTAGATGTACTAGGAGCAGCAGTAGTGGAAGCAGTAGTGGGGGCAGCAGTGGGGGTTGGAGTGGCAGCACTAGCGCGTTTACCAGCACCGAGTGAGAAGACAGAGAGAATCGATTGAGATCGACTAGTCTTTGCACTCGATGATTGAGAAGCTTCCAGAGATGGAGAAGCCGTCGCACCTCTTCCACTCACACTATTGGCAGCTGTAGTACTACTACCAGCACTACTACCAGAATGCACACTCTTCACTGATGAAGTCTCTCTCTCTACCATTGCAGTGAGATTGTCATTACTTCCACTTCCACCCGCTTTCTTCTCTCCATCCCCCAATAGCGTTGGACTACCTTCACTCGCACTTCCTAATCCATCCGGACCAACGAATGCACTTGTGACAACGATTGGAGCACTGAGATCATTACGGCATGGATGAGGACCGAGAAAGAGTTGTTTGGGTGTTTGTCCAAACTCTTGTATTTGTGATTCTAAGGCAGCACGTTCGCGTACATCTTTGATTGATTCTAAGTCTACAGCACCTTCATATGTGAGATAGTAATAGAGATTATCTGCTTCAATGGCTGCTTGACCCTATGACACAGACAGACAGACAGACAGACAGATGGTGAGTATGACTATAACAAAGCTCTTACATCAAACTAACCTGTTGTTTATATCCAAATATTAAATCAATCCAATGATGAATATTTTCACTAACAAATTCACTTTCTAATGCTTTAGTATTCTTACGAATAAAATCACGTGGTGAATCAGCCCATGGTGGTAAACCAACATCATGTACACGTTCACCAGAATGTTTATGTCCTAAATCTAAATCATCACTATTTACAAGGAAATCACCAGATCCTAAAAAGAACTCTGGAATGAGTTCCTTTAAATCCGCGGGGTTATTCAAACATGATTCCCATGAATCAATAAGCGAATGGAACATACGATCGGGTGCATCAAAACGACCATTTTGTAAACAAAGCATATACTCTGGTGCAACACGAACGAGATAGTATAACACATATCCTGGAGTAGAATAATGTGTACCATATAAAAATGGTGGTGGAAGACCAAGATTGGAATCAGCCGGTGGCATAGAATTAAAACGATCGCGAAAATATTTCAAACGATCGGGATTTAATGCACCGAGTGGTTTACGCAAATCACGGAATGTATCAGGATTAGAAAGACTTAACTTCTTGGATGTGTAGTCTTTGATAACATGTGGGAAGACCTATGATAGAGAGAGGGAGAGGAGTCAGTGGATAGTTGGCAGACATGGGCATGAGAGTCAGTCATAACTTACGGGATATTGTGTCAAATCATTGACAGTACGTCCTGCTTCACAATTTAAATACATTAAATATTCAAAATTACTAATTTCACGTCTTTGCCATTTTCTTGTCATTTCAGGTAATGAAATATGATGTTTACCTTTACCAGCTGTCAATGCGGTCTGTTGATGGATCAGGTCATAGATACGATCACGATCTGTCGGACTATCAAACACAAACAAATATGATGAACCAGTCAACAAAATAAATTCTAAACCAGTTTGTCGTAACATATGTCGTCGTTTATATATTTTACTAACTTTACGTAATTCAAAATTTTGTGTAGTATCACCAATATTGTTCAATTGTGCGGGTTGATAGTATACACGCGACTCTGTGACCATCAAACTACCGGGATTGGCCATCAATGGCTTGATCTTACGTACTGAAATAGGCTTTGTTAGTAAGAATTTCTCATGAAAATCGACAAGGTTAGAAGTATCAAATGATGAGATTAATGCATTTTCAATAAATGGTTTCAAATGTTGACTTGCTATACCATTCCCTTGTTTATCTGACAAATGACATATATGACGAAATTGTTCGACTTTTACTAAAAACAAATCTAAATCCGAATGTACTAAAGCAAAGAGCAAACGATGTCCATTGACGACAGTACCAGAGGTTGCACCAACACCATTGTATCCACCAATGAAATCGACTACTTTGTATGGTCCCACTTTGTTATTTGCTTTCATTTCCAAATATTGATTACATAAAAATGTAAAAAATCCGGTAACTTGCACAGACAATTGATTGTATTCATGTGGTTTTAAATGAAATCTTTCTAATTCTGATATCATTGATTTAAATGGAAATTTTATTAATGGATATCTTATTTCATTTGGTTCAAAAATAATTGAACGCGATGAAAGTTTTAATCTACCTTGTACTTTAGTAGAATCTTGCAATTCAAAGGCTTGTTTCAAATCATTTGTTGGGATTGGGAAGTAGTATGCAGCATAATCTTCTAAGAAATATTCACCATAGTCGAGTAGAAGTAGATTAAATCGTGAACGATTTGATTTGCGATGCTTACGATCCCAAAAGAATTCCAAGTTGCCAACACTACCTGTGCCTCCACTACTACCACTCATGGTTTTGTTGCAACGACTAGAGAAGTCACCTTGTGAAAAGAAGAGTGGTTGAAATGGCTGCGAAGTTAGGGACGATATCCGATGGTGTGGATGCGGACGGATGAATGGACAGTGAAGATCAATCTGTCTATTGACACAAGAACAAGACGATCACTTCCTCAAATCTTCACACACGACAAAAGAGTTGAGATGAATGCAAGGATGACCTCGGAACGTCACAGGAAGGGGGCTTAGAATCCAGTATCCTCGATGGATCTTCTTTCTTCCTCCAAAAATTGCTTGCGCCGCCCAACCAAAAACTCTAACAATTTCAGAGAGAAACCATCATAAAAATCATAATTTTGATTATTCGTCAATCTTGAGATTATGATATTCTGAAGTGACATACACACGCATGGATGTCGACCACCTCATTTTCCAAACACAACATCGAACACGACAAATGATGACGAACGTACATGAGCAAGCTTTTCTTCCCAGTGTTTGGAGTGGAGATCAGTGAGCACAACCTCATCGACTCACTTCTTTGTTTATGACCATGAAATATTGATTGCACGTTGATCTTTCCATCTCAATCCATCTCTTGATTCAGAATTCTATTCATACCATATACATAGTCGTTGTTGGAAATTGTATTGTCATTGCTTTATCCGTTACTCATTGTTGTTGTTCTTTCTATATTGCATCTCTACTACTGTATCAATCATGTCGTCTGCTCAGCCAATCTGTCCACCAGGCTTTGACTGTGCTCTTTTGAATTCATGCCCGTCTTATACTCAGCCATGTCCAGAAGGATACTTCTGCGGATCTTATGAAGGCATGCATCATCAAAGTCTTATGGACTATCGATATGCTCAACTCGCTAACTTATATCAGGATGATGCTGATGTCACTCATGACAATAAAAAGAAGTATATCGATGCTGATCGCACTATCCAGTCATCTTGCCTTGCAGGTTTCTATTGCCCTGATTCTGCCACCATGGAGGTAAGTCCTGCGACATTACCTTCAGAATGCTAATTCACTATTACCTTCTATTTAGATTTGTCCTGGTGATCATTGGTGCCCTGAACGCACTGCCGCTCCACATGCTTGTGATCCACTTTCAGGATGTGCGACTGAGGGTGGTACTTTTCAAGTCAACTTCATCAATTCTATCATTATGGCTGCTTTGGTGGTAATTGCCTTGTCTGTATCCACTGGAATGATAAGTAGTCAGAAGCGAAGAGATCAAGCATCCAAGAAGAAGGATCCCAGTGGCGGCGCCACCGATACCCAATCTACAAGTCCTACTGCTCCTGGTCCTTCACAGAACAATCTCGCACACAGAGAGCTTGTCCTCCCATCCGATCCTCCTGCTCGCAAGATTGAACATGTCCTTCAATATGGTGCAATCAGTCTACGATTCAGTGATCTCACTTTTGTCACACCCCAGGATCGACGTAGTTCTCAACCTGGTCGTACTATCTTACCCGGTATTAGTGGTAAGATTCCTGCTGGTAAGATTACTGGAATACTTGGACCTACTGCTTGGTAAGTATACCTCATGTATGTCTTCTTTCTCATGTATCCGACTCATGCTTACTCATTTCACAGCGGCAAGTCCACACTTCTCAATGCACTTCGTACATGCGCAAAGACTTGTAGTCATGGAGATGTTCGTGTCTCTATTCGTGATCCTATCTCTCGTCTCGAACTAGTTGTAGAGAGTGATTCCTTTGCTGATTATGTTGGTTATGTTCCACAAGAGGATATTCTCGATCGTGATCTTACCGTACGTGAACTCTTGATGTTCAATGCTTTGACTCGTCGTCGTTCCGGTACACTCTCTCCAAACAATCCGTCTGCATCCTCTGCTGCACCGCTGATCTCACATGCTGAAGCATGCATCATCGTCGATCAAGTTCTCTCCGATCTCTCTCTTCATCATGTTGCTGACTCTGTGATTGGTGGAGGAGAGAATAAAGCTGCGAATATCTCAGGTGGACAAGTAAAACGTGTCAATATTGGTGTTGAACTCGTCTCACTCTCTCGTCCAAGTATCTTACTCTTGGACGAACCAACTGCTGGACTTGATGCTGCGATTGCATATGATCTCGTACAATCCCTACAACGCACTGTTCAACGTGAGACTGGTATTACGATTGTTATGGTAATTCAACAACCACGTGTTGAAATCTTTGAAATGCTCGATCATTTGTTACTCATGAATCGAAAAGGTGGAATAGTGTTTGAAGGTAGGTCTTGTGATGTAAACAGTCACCTTACCTCAGAACCATTGCGATATCGTCCAAATGAAGAAGATACGAGTGATGCTGATTTTTGTCTTGATGTATTAAATGGTATTGCAACAAGAGAAAGTCGTGAAAGAGAAGGTGAGACGGTTGAAGAGAGTGAGAGATATTTACCAGAGAATCTTCATTTAATATGGAAAGAAATGATAAGTAGAGGAGAGAGAGTTGTTGGAAATGTTGGAGTAGGAGGAGAAGAGAATGAGAAAGGATTAATATCTGATAAATATGATTTATTAGAATCTAATCCTATTGCAAAGAAGAAAGAGACAAGTAATGAAGGTGAGGTATTAGATTCATTGAAATATTCTTCACGTAGTAATAGACATGATGGTAGTCTATCATCTCGTCTATCACTTGCTATGAGTTCATTCTCTTTATTTCTATATACTCTCTCTTTGCATGGTAAGCGTTTATTGACTATTCGTTTTCGTAATCGTTCGACTCTTCTTGTCTATCTCTCGATCAATCTTATCATGGCAATTGCATTGTCATCTGGTTTCTCTATCTTCTTACAATCTACATACTATGGTGTACTCAATCCTTCTGTAGATGAAGGTCTTCAAGCATATTTCCCTTCTCCATACTCTCGATATGCGTCGGATAATGTAATGAGTATGGGTTTTGCACAATTATTATTCTTTATGTCATCAGCATTAGGTTGTGCGTCTTGTCTTGCTGCAGTACCAGTGTTTGTTGGAACATTATCATTAGCAAAACGTGAAGATTCTTCTGGTATATCTGTATTATCCTTTGTAACAGGACGTGTATTAGCTGATATTGTATTTGTAATTATTAATGCTTTTGTATTTGCTGGTATTTGGGGATTATTTGGACATGCTGGTAAGTACTATGATTGGCTTGCTGTTATCTTATGTACAGCATTTGCTTCATCGGGATTAGGTTATCTTGCTAGTGCAATGACAGATACTGCTAGTGTTGTAGCGATTGTAATGTGTTTTATATGTTGTGTATTTGCTGGTGTTGAACCACGTCTTGCACAAGTTGAGATTTACCCGGTAATATCATGGCCATGGTATCTGTCCTTTGCTACATGGACCGCAGAAGCTACGTATATCACGTGGTCAAAGTATTTATTAGATAATGGGCATGTTTCCGTACCATTACAAGATGGTGCTGATATGTATGGATATGATGTTGAGCATGGCTTTGGCCGATCTGTTGGTGCCTTGATGACATTGGGTGTGGTGTTACGTGTATTAGCAGGATATATTATGTATAGAAGAGTTAAAGCATAGGTTGATTGTTCTTGTATTGATTGTGTGATTATAATTGTATAAAGTACCATAATTGCACATACATTTAATTCTTGCGAATCTCTTTTTATTTGGCATTACCCAACCATCAAACAAACTATGACTTCAAGATAAATTACAGTTATTGCGATAGTGCGTCCGTTCGTGATTACTACCTTTGATATTTAGATTGACGCAACAAGATGATATATTCCAAGTATGCATTATAACGCTATTATCGTGACTTGTTTGATGGTTGAAACATGTGACTTGGAAAGTTGTCTTCTTCAATTCATATGCGTGTGTTCCAGCACGTAGCAACAAGTGATATTATAGAAATAGAAATAAATAACAAGTTAAGTTATCTCATCAGCTCACGATCATGTTATTATTGTACGAGTCAGAATAGAGTATAATAGTATGAATGTAATTTTCAGTATGTTGCTGATTTATGAAAATAATTAATATTAGTTAATAACATATACCATCTATATATATATAAACCATCTATCATTTTAGTTGCATTGTCGGCATCATCATATATATTCATTAACAATAGATAGAAATAATCGGTATTAACAGCAATTAGTTGACATAAGATATACACCCACTACATCAAGAACAGTAATTGTAATAATATATACGTACCCTCATAGTATCACACGCATGTGTCATTGTATGTGTAAAACCATTTGTTGTTGGTAGTATAATACCGAAGTATATATATACAAGAAGATCACGGTAGATCGATTGGGAAGATCTAAGAACTTGATATAAATATTTTTTAGATTCGAATCACTTTTGATTTTCTTACGCAAGTTGATAACTAAGTTATCTGTCAATTCCACCTATTTTCGTGGTTTCGTAAATTCGGGATTCTAGAATTGAGTGTTTTTTGTGGCTTGAACGGGCGAAGATCTTCCAACGGCCGCCCACACCCGCTACAAACTCACACCAAACTCCACTGCGTTCGTTGTCTCGATTCATCTCATTTGTTTGAGCATCCTCTTTCAATCCCAGAACGGTTTGAGTAGTTTTTCTCTCTCTTCATTCAAGACCTTTTCTTATCCTACGCTAGTGTGGACTGAAAAGACCTCTTCTTTGATTTGATTTACTATTTCTTTTTGTTTTGGATTTTCTCTCCTTCCCACTTCATCCTTTTATTTTTGGATATCGTTGTTAGTAGAAACGTTAGTAGTAGAAAATGTCACAAGATAACTTAGATCACGTGTTCAAGATTCTTCTTATTGGTGATGCTGGTGTCGGAAAGTCCAGGTAAGTGACCGCTAGTCGGATGCGATCTTTCTCCCAGTTTCTAACGGTCATTCTCTCTATCTTCTCTCATTCACAGTATTCTCCTCCAGTTCACAGATGGTTACTTCAACGACAACCTCCAGAGTACAATCGGTGTTGATTTCAAGGTTAAGGTCATGGATGCCGCTGGTCCTGACGGCAGAACAAAGAGAGTGAAGGTCACAATCTGGGATACTGCTGGCCAAGAACGCTTCCGTACCCTTACAAGTTCATACTATCGTGGTGCTCAAGGTATCATCTTGGTGTATGATGTTGCCAGAAAGGAAACTTTTGACAGTTTGAGCATGTGGTTACAAGAAGTAGAGCAGTTCAGTATGGGTGGTGGAAAGGAAGTCGTAAAGTTACTTGTCGGTAACAAAGTCGATCAACCACGTGTTGTCTCTCGTGATGTTGCTGATGACTGGGCCAGATCCAGAGGAATGTTGTTTATGGAAGCTTCTGCCAAGACCAAGGAAGGTATCTCCCAAGTCTTCAATGAAGTCGTTCAGAAGGTAAGTCATTCCCGCTATACTATCATCGAATTTTATGGCTCACTGTCTTTTCATAGATCCTCGAGAACCCAACACTATTGTCCAACACTCGTCCAGCTAAGCCAGGTAGTAGAAACAATTTGAATAGTCAAGCCGCTCCTTCCTCCAAGGGTGGATGCTGTTAAATGGTTTGAACACATCCTCAAGTTTGTGCGTAGCCTTGTATGTTGGTGGTCAAAGCGAGTGAGTGAAATAGGTGATGTTGAAAGCGAGTGAGTGAAAAAATGGATACAGTGGTATGATGATTATGTAGATCCGGTAGACTGATTGGTTGTTGTTCGTCGCTTGTTGTCTGTCCTTTTCTATCTCCAACAACCTTTTGACCTTCACACATTCGATTTGTGTTGCTGTTAATTGGTGTAGTTGGACGATGATTAGTGTGAAGTGAGATCAAGCGAAAGCCATTCATGTTGAAAGGATTGAATTTTTGTTGCTTGTTATTCTTTCTTTTGTTTACTCTTCTTTCTCTTCTACTTTTTTCATATTTTTTGGTCTCAAACATTGTATGCCTACTACCACAATATTCATAAATTTGTTTTTGTTCATGTTATTTATTGACTCTCTAATTTGTTTTGGCATGATATTCTTTTGACATTTATGTGTTGTTGATGATATTGTCTCACTTTCTCTCTTTTTTATCTCCGTGAAAGCAATCCTTGCTGTGTTAAATTAATAACAATAATACCGCAAGGATTGCTTCGCGGATCTTTTTAATGGGAAAAGATCCGCGAAGCAATCCTGAAAGGTTCGAATCTATCTACTTTTTCAAAAACTACCCAAGTTAGATGGCGATGAGAACGAGACAGGAATGCGACGGAGAAGAGAGAAACTGTGCGAGAACGAATATATAAAGAAAGAACAAATGAAGAAAGAGATCGAGCGAAGATAAACAATGATATGGTGGGAGAAAAGCATGTAGTAGTGGAAAGACTTGTAAACCAGTTGTGTGAAGTTTGTAGTTATAACTATTGATTGTGAATTTGAATGTGTGTGTAAATTTTTTGGCATGGAGGGAAGAAAACTAAAGACAACAAGAGTATTCATAGCAATGATGACAAACGAATGTGGTTATAAAAATTTATTATTTTTTATATAATTTGTGAAATAAATATATTTTGTTGTTTAGTTTGGAGTTTGTTATTATATAGAGTAGTGGCAACACCAATATGAGAGAAACGTAAATATGATAAAGATATTCATGCTTCAATCAAGATTAAATAATTAACCCAACCATAGATTATCCCTCTGCCCAATAAATAAAACATACATACCTGCTCAGAAATAAAATGCTGACTGTACCTATGTAACCTACTAAATAAATCAGTGTGTGCTTGTACAACTTAAAACTACAAATAAAATACCATACATTTGATGCCACCAGGGGCACAAACTGATGAAATATCGTATCGTGCACAATTAAGTACGCACTAAACTATCGGTACGTGTGGCGGTTGCGTATGGTATGTACATATTAGCTTGCTTCAACGCGATAGGCTAAAGATGACCGTGCGTCTTCAAAAGAGAGCATCCGCATCTTGACGATCGGTGGTTCTTCGTTCGTTCGCTTCAAAATCTTCTATAAATGTACGTACGTGTGCATTATCATATATTTCAACTCTACGGGCGAGTGAGGAAAGTAGTCCGCGTCGTCTCTGAATCCATTGGTAGGACAATATCAAGTGCGATGGAAGATTGAGAGTGTGGAGCCCTTCGTTCAGTTTTCTAAATCCAAGATAGATACATAGAGTGATATAATAGTAGCTATAAGGTACTCCAATCAGCAAGTGACATTTGATCGTCGTTGTTAGTTTCATAAAATACAGATTTTTATTCTTCTCCACAATTTATTCCTCATTATTACTGCTGACCAAACATAGGTAAAGAACAACGAGCACTGGTGGAGAAGAATATAATACGTACGTACGAGTATATTGTCACGGTATTTAAACTATCCTCGCCTTCGAGATTTCCGCTCTCTCTGTTATCTATCTATCTATATCTCCTTAAATTTCGACGAAGTCCATGAAGCGTTCTTCATGCTGGATGTTATAGCATCTAAAACATATTGGTATTGTGAACACTTGCTTCAGGCCAATCTTCTTCGAAGAGAGC
>JACCEA011089362.1_pt1 | contig 10206 bp, 9 predicted proteins | sample 7449851 | NCBI WGS metagenome assembly JACCEA01 (sample SAMN15323453, study PRJNA562643) | freshwater metagenome | isolation source: river surface water | place: USA:Blue River Watershed | collected 2017-08-18 | reverse complement strand
TTAAGTAAAAAAAAAAAAAAAAAAAAAAAAAAAAAAAAAAATAATTTAAAAAAATTTTTTTTTAAAAAAAAAAAAAAAAAAACAACATTTTGGTAAGAAGAGTAGCTAAATAGCATTTTTATAACTTGTCAAATTTTTTTGAAATAGAAGTTTATAAACATTTCTAAAATTTATATAATTAGCGGTAAGAACTTATTTTTCCTGTTTTACGATATATAATTTGTCTGGAAAAACGAATACCTTTAGCGGTAAAAATATTTATAGGTTTTATTCTATAAAATAAATTAGAATTAAAATTTATATCATTTTTGTTTATACCAAATATTAAAATTGTTGTTTTAGTTAAAAATTTAACTGTTATAAAAAATGAATATAAATAATAAAGATGGGAATAACCAAACTGTAAAGCAACAGTATTTCGAGAATTTTTATAAATATAATAACCTTTTCCTTTAAATTTCATTTTTGAAAAAAATAATTTAGAAAAGCTGTAGAGTATGTTTTTATAAAATGCAATAAATAGAGAATAAAAATTATTTAAAAATAAAAATTTAAAATTAATACAATTTGTTTTAAGATCACAATTTAAAAACAAGTAATGTTTTAGTAAAGGTAAAATAAAAAAATATGTTGAATTGTAAATATAAAAAAAAATAAAATTCAAAGAGGTTGCTTTTTTAAAAATAATAAAATTTCATTGAAACGGTAAAAATAAAGTAATATTAGAAAAGTTATAATTAAATTTTTTATTAAATAAAAAAGAAGTTCTAGATAACTTTTTTTTGTAACGAATTTTAGAATTTTTAATAAAATTTATCTTATTAATTTTTGATACTCCATACCACTTCATTTATATTTATATAAAAAATTTTGAAAAATTAAGATGTTGTTTTAAGAGAAGTCATCAAGCTTTTTCGAAAATTTTTAAAAACGTAATTATGAGAAAAAATTTTTGACTTTGAGGCAAAACTTTTTTCGGGAGCATTGAAAAGATTTTCTAATGTTTTAAATAAACGTTGATTAAAGGTGTGGCTTTGGTAAAATTTTATATCCTTTACTATTCATCGAATAGAAAGTTTTATTCTTTTAAAAGGAGCAATGTATTTTCAGATAAAAACGTATTTACCCGATTTTCCACGAGAATATTTTCTAATATTTTTATCTACGCTGTATATAAAATAACTAAAAATAGGGGAAACTTTTGATATTAATGAATATAAAAAATTTTTTAAAAATAAAGAGGAGTTGACAGATTTATCTTCAAAATTAAAATTATTTGAATAAGACATAGGTATTAATTCTTTGAAATCGAATTTAAAACAATTTTGGGTTTTAAAAAAATTAGTTAAAAATAAATTATTAGTTATTAAATAAAAATTTATCCATTTTAAACAATTTTCATTAATTTTTAATTTAAATGTTTTAAATAAATTAAAAAAAGATCGAAGTGTATTAAATAGTATTTTTAGTGTTTGGTTTCTTTTTCCTTTTTTCATTAAAAAATTGGAAAATTTTAAAATAGGGAGTTCGAAATTTTTATTTTTTAAGGAACGGCTTTTTTTAAAACATATAGGTACGTCTATTAAATTATTAATAAAAAAGTTTATAAACGAAGAGTTTTTTAAAAATGAAAAATTATTTATAAAACTATAATCTGAGGTATTATATTCTTGAAGTCGGGGAGTATTGGACGAATTTTTATTGTAAGCGAATAAAGATACCGAATCGTGATTTAAATCTATTATTGATTTAAAATTATAAATATTTAAATTATTATTTAAAGGAGTTAAAAAAAAAAAATTATTTTTGTTATCTATTTTATTAAAAACATGAAATCAAGCGGGGGTATAAATAAATTTTACTTTGGTTTGATTAAAAATATAATATTGAGGATTAAAATATTTATATTTTAGCAAGAAATTTTTTATCATATATTTATGTTTTGATAAAAAATTTAAATCTATTTAGTTATTTTAAAACTTATAATATGAGTTTTTATTTATTTTTGAATATATATACAAATAAATGAACCTGATTCGATTGTTTTTATAGTTTTTAATTTTATTAGAATTTAAAAAAAAATTTGTTTCTTTTGATCGTTTGAAAAGAGTTTTGTTTTTTGACGTTAAAGGTTGAAAAGAGTATATATTTATTATTATTCAATTTTGAAATCTAAGAATTCAAATTTTCGAAAAATATGTATTTTTTATTTGATTACGAATTTTATAAGATTTATCTTGATTTAGGATTTTATTTTTATATTGAATAATTCGAAAATATTTTAAATTATCGTCATTGTTTAACATTAAATAATTAATTTTATACATATTATATCAATATTTATTTAAAAATATATTTTTAATATGCAAAAGCCCAAATTGAATATAATTATAAATAAATTTATTTATAATTAAATCTTGTTGTAAAAGCAAAGAAGAGATTTTATCGTTAAATCAAAAATTATATCAAAATAAATTAAGACCTCATCTATTAATGGAAGGGTTGCTCATATTTCCCAAATTTCAATTTTATTAATTTTGTCTTCAGAGTAGAAATTTAATATAAATTCGGTTTTGCGTTTTCATTTTTCTAAACAACTCGAAAAGGGTTGTTAAGAGTATTATTAAATTATGTAAATTAGATAAACATAACAATAATAGCAACGAAAAATAATAAGAAAGCGAAACTTTCAACGAAAGCAAAACCTAAGGTAGTATAATTGAATAATACTTCTTCTAAATCAGGGGCATAAGAAATACCTTTAATTAAAGAAGCAAAAATTAATCCAGTAGCAACTGCGCAACCCATTAAAGGCATAAAAACGAAACTTAAAGATAAAACTTTAGAAGCTTTAATAAATAACAAATCACATTAAAAAATATTAATAATAAATGAAGAATAATCTTTTAAAATTATTAAAAAATTTAAAATTCAGGAGTTAGAATTAACCATTCATAAAAATTCTATCGGAAATCGTCAATAGCATACAATAAAACTCATTATAATCATTAAATATAATAAAAAAAAGAAGTAATAGAATTGTTTAAGAGAAGAAATACAAAAAATTGTGAAAGTATAAGTAACTTCTTTGGTTGTATATATACGTCTTAAAAGGGTAACTCAATAAAGATATAAAAAGAAAATTGTGAAAAAGAAAAAAATATGTATCATTAAAAAGGCTCCAGCGAACGGACCATCGTTTTTAAATCAGAAAACTGTAGTTACTTTGTGATAAGTGAAATGATCTCTTTTCGAAGGACCCCATCCTCATTTTAAAGGTTCATGACTTAATTGAATATAATCAATGGGTCTTGTTTTTTGATATCATAAAGGATCAGTAAAATAACCAAAAAATGTCATTATAAAGTGAGTATATAATAAATAACCAATAAATAAATTAATAATAATAACAAAAAAAATTAATTTTTTTCAATTTAATCAACGTATGTTTAATTGAATAAGATGGGCTAATAATAAAATAATAGTAAATATGCTAATAAATTTAAAAAAAAAAACTCTTGTATATCAATTTCATCAAGATAATATAAAAGAAACACTGTAAGTTAATTCAAAATAAAAAGGTACAATTACAAAAAGAGCGGCCAGTCCATACGAAATAGCATAAGCTAATTCGACTAATCAAAAACTTTTGTATCAAGCAAATCATACTCTTTTATCTCGTCCAGTATAGCTTCCGTAACGACTAGTTATTAAATTTTCAGCTATTCAAGCAAATATAAAAATAAAAAGAATTCAGGTTTGTGCTAAACTTCATTCTATAGGTTCCCAAAGAGGTTCATCATCAGTAATGCAAGCATCGATAAAAAAAATAATAAATAATCCTCTAATATAAAAAAATCCTTCGCCGAAAGTTTTTTTATAAACTTCTAATAAATAAATAGATTTTTCTTTAAAATTGTAGTTTATTTTAAATAGTTCTTTGATAAAAACAAAAATAGGGTTAATGCTATTATTAAAAAAAAAAAAAGTTAAAAAGTTGAATTTAATTAAGTTAGTGTAAATAAAAAAATTATTATTGTTGTTATTAAAAATTTTTTTAAAATTAAAAATATAATTTTTTTTTAAACGTCGATTTATTCAAAAATTAGTTTTAAATATTTTTTGAAAAAAAATGTTATCTTTTTTTAAAAAATAGTCAATTAAATTTGAAGAGGATTTGAAAAATAATTTTTTTTTATTATTATTTTTAAATAAATTTATTTTTATAAAAATAAAGCTTTTAATACTAAAAAGAACATTTGAAAATACTTTATTCAATTAAACACAAAAAAATAAGAACAACATTTATGTTAAAATCTAAATAATATTAATGTTTTTTTCTAAAAAATTAGATAAAAGAGTAAAAAATTAATAAAAAAAAAAAGATATAGCTAAAGGCTAGATTTAATCGTTTTCGTACAATAAAAAGAATAGAGGCTGGCATGGAATAAAAATTTAAATTTTTAAAATGATTTTTAAATTTAATATTAAATTTACTATTGTTCATTAAATTGTTTAAAAAATTTATATAGTTAAAAATCCCACTATATAACCTGAAGTTTTGTACTTTAAAGCTGTTTTTTGAGTGAGTAAACCTTTAGAAGATGAGATTAGAAATAAAGATCTTCCGGTTTTTTTATCTAGTAAACGTAATGAATTTAGAGATATAAAAAATTTTTTAGAAGGTTTAGATATAATTTTAAAGGCAGGGGCAATTTTATTATTTTTAAAAAAATATAAGTTAATTCTTATATAATTTTTATTCTTATTTTTAATAATTGTATATTTGTATATTAAATTTATTTTTTTAAAAAATTTAATAATATTTAAATTTTGTTTAGAAAAAATTATTTTAAATGATAAAATTTTGCGAAGTCTATTAATGGTTATAAGATTTGAGATAAAAGATAAGTTATAATTAATATTTATAATTGGAAACACGGGATTCGAACCCATACTCATTAAACCCAAAATTTAATGCTTTACCGATTAAGCTAGTTTCCAATAAAATCAATAAATGGTTTTATTTATTTAAATATCTTAATTCATGAATTGATTTTTTATTACTATATAAAAATCAGTAAGAATCGCTATAGTTTGCAATTTTTCAATTAAAAAAAAAGGATAAAATTAAATTTGTTAAAATATTGTTAAACAAAAAAAACAAAAAGGAAAATTTAGGTAAAACAAAAAAATTAAAAAATGAATATAATTGTTCAAATTTCATTAATTAAAAAAAATTAAAAAAGAAAAAAAGTTAGTAAGGACGAAAAAAAGATGAAAATTATAAAAGTCAAAAATTTTAGTCAACCTAATTTAGTTAAATAATCGTATCTATATCTTGGTAAACCACCTCTTACTAAAACTAATAAAGCTATGCAACAACAAAATTTAATTGCAAAAAAAAAAGTCATATTTTGAGGAAATTGGTAAAAAGTTTTTGTATTAAAAATAGAAAGACCGTTTTGTAAAAAAGGATCAATGAAATTAAAAAAATGAAAAATAAGATCGTACAAAAAAAAACTAATTGAAAAAAAAAAATCGTTTAAAAATAATTTTAAATCTCACAAATTTACCAACTTGCTCGTTTAAATCCTGGAATATTACCTTGATTCGATTCAGATCTGAAAGCAAAACGATTTAATTTAGTATTTTTTACTACACTTCAAGTTCGTCCTGTTTTAATACAATGAGTTTTTTGCTGATTAATCGAAGAGTTTCTTAAAATTTTGGATTTATTATATAAAGCAAAATATCTATGAGTATTAGATAAAAAAGTATTATTAATTAAACTTTTTAAAATTATTTTTTTAAGTTCGTGTTTTAAAAAAAGTTTTCTTCTAAAATTATCTAACATTTTTCAACGATTTTCTCGAATCATTATCTATCTACATCTCCAAAAACAATATCTTGAGACCCTAAAACCGTAACTAAATCTGCAAAAAAATGACCTTGAACTAAACGAGGCATTACTTGCATGTGATGATAAGCGGGCGTACGAATTTTACACCGATAAGGGGTAGAAGAACCGTCGGAAATTAACGAAACACCAAACTCTCCTTTGGGGGCCTCTACAGCTTTATAAACAAAACCTCGAGGAGTTTTTAAACCTTCGCTGTAATATTTAAAATGGTTAATTAAACTTTCCATGGAATTATATTTTGTATTATGATTAAGTTTTTTAAATCTGTGGGAGTATAAAAAATCAAAAAAATTAAAAAAACTAGTTTTTTTATTAGAATTATTTATTAAATTAGAATTTTCATTAGTTAAATTAGTTAAATTCGATAAAACTTGAAATACTATATTTACACTTTCGTACATTTCTCGAACTCTAATTAAAAAACGATCATAGCTATCTCCTCTTTTTCCTAAATATCCTTGAATAGATAAAAATCAATAATGAGAGTAGGTTTCGGATTTTAAGAAACGTATATCTTTTTTAATACCTGCGCTTCTAATAATCGGTCCTGTAGCGCCATAAGAATAGCCGTCAGTTATATTAAGACTACCTATATTAACTAAGCGAGATTTTCAGATTCTATTAGTAGCTAAAACTGTAAAAATCTCGGTTAAAGATTTAAAACAATCACGAGCGAATAAAGAAACATCTAAAAAAAATTGGTAATTTAGTCCTGTTCAGTCTATGTCATTAGGTCTATAAAAAGCGGCGTGCATCCTTGCTCCGGAAACTCTTTCATAAAATTCCATTATTCGTTCTCGTTCTTCGAAAGCTCAAAAAAGCGGGGACATGTTTCCTACATCGAGTGAATGAGTAGAAATGGCTAATAAATGATTTAATATTCTTGTTAATTCATCAAATAAAACTCGTATTTGAACATAGAGGGACGTGTAAGATACAGTTTTTAATAAAGATTCTATTGCTATACAAAAAGCGTGTTCTTGGGTCATCATTGAAACATAATCTAATCTGTCAAAATAAGGTAAAGATTTGAGATAATTTCTACTTTCCATTAATTTTTCTGTACCTCGATGTAAAAATCCTACATGGGGGTCGGCTCGTTCTACTAATTCACCATTTAATTGAACAATTAGTCTAAGAACTCCATGAGAAGCAGGGTGTTGGGGACCGAAATTAAGAATAAAACTTTTAATTTTTCTTTCTGAATAAGAATTTTGTAAAAAAGTTGGTTGTCAAAAATTAAACACGTTTGATTTCAATACTTAGAAATTTATCTTACGAATCTAAGTTAATTAATATATTTTCAATTATAAATATTAATTATAGAAAATTTATTGTCGATTATATTGTAAATATTTAAATCTGATCATAAAAATGGTTCATAAACAATAAAAGTAGATAAAGTAAAATAGTCGACCTCTAAAAATTTAGAAACATCGTCGATATTGTTTTTACTAAAAATAATTCATTTTGGTAAAGAAAAACTTTTTTTTTTTTCTTCAGATGTCGAAGAATTTACGGCTTTTGCTCGAATAACTCGTTTTAATCTATTTTTTTTTTTTAAAGATAAGTTCAAAAATCATTTATAAAGTATATAGTATTTAATATTAATAACTAATTGTATAAAATCTCCTATATATGTAGGAGCGGAAATATTATTATTTATTTGACCATTTAAATAAACTAAGTTATTTTTTATAAAAAGATCAATTAAACTTGGTTCTGAAAAAAATCTACTTTTTATTAAAATATTTTTCAAAGTTAATTCATTAATTAAAAAAGTTTTAAATTTAATAAATTTATTAAATTTAGAAATATAATTTGTTAATTTATATTGATATTTAAAATTGATGCATAATGAATGTTGTAACGATTGTCGAGCATCTCGTCATAGGGTCATGTATCCAGGTTTAAAACGAATTCGTTTTATATTTAAATTTACAAATTCTTCTTCAGAATTTTTTACAAAATCTAAGTTTTTATTAAATGAGGTTCAGTTCGGAGATTTAAAAAAATTGTGTTCAATAAAAGAAGAATAAAAAGATTTATTAGTTTTTAAATTATTCATAAGGTTTAAGTTTTTTAAAAAAGTATTTTTAAAAGATAAATAATTTAAATATTGATTCTCGTTATTAAAAGAAAAAGAGGATCAATTTAATTTAGAATATCTTTTAAGAATATATCGTCGCAATTCGTTTCTATAAGGAAAGGAGAAAAGGGATTTTTTCAAATTATAAAAATTAGAGCTCGAGTGTAAACAATTAATATTAAAAAAATTTAAGAAAAGGAACCCATTTCGGGGAGTTAAGAAATTTAATTTGTCTTTTGAGAAATAAAAAATTCTTTTTTTTAATTTCTTTTTTTTTTTTTGTAAATTACTATTATTAAAAAAGGAGAAATTTTTGTTAGAAGTTATTAAAAAAGTATAAGGTTTAAAAAAATGGAATTTGTTTTGATTTAACTTTTGATACGATACGGGTAGAGATTTTTTTAATCATTTAAATGTAGCTAAATTAGATATCTTTATAAAATTTAAAATATTTACTTTTTTAATTTTTCAATTTATTCGAACATATTTTTTTAAAAGAAGAGGTTTAAAGGATTTTATAAATTTTGATTTTTTCGTGAATTTGTTTTTTAAAATTAAAAGATTAATTCAAGTATTAAGAGATTTTTTTTTTAATAATTTTTTCTTTATAAAGGATTTTGTAGAATTAGGAAAAGAGATATTTTTAAAAGAAAAAAAAGATAAAGAATTTTTAAAAAATTGAAAAGAGGGGTTAAATATGTAATGAGTTTTGTTTTTCTTAATTAAAAGTGTTTTCGATATACTTTTTTTAAAAGTTAATTGATTAAATTTTTTAAACCTAATTGAATAATTAAAACGTTTAAAAACATTAAAAATTTTAAAATATACTTTAAATAAATTTAATAAAAAAAAATTTGGATGAGTCGAGTTAAACTTAAATGATTCAAAATTATTTAAAAATAAATATATTTTTGAAAAAAATCAATCATTATGATAAATTTTCTTTTTACTTAGTTTGGTCTTAAACATGAAATTTAATTGGTTGTAATTAAAATCGATTTTAAATAAATATTTAAAATTATTATAATAAAATTTTTTGATAAAATCTAATTTAAATATTTTTTTACTTAATTTATTTTTTTTATTAAAAATGTTAACATTTTTAATAATTAAAAAATTTATGTTTTTTCGAAATAATTTTTTTCGAGGACTTAAGTCTCAATTATAGGGGGAGGATCCGAGACCGATTAAATAATTTCAATTTCTTAATAAAATTTTATAATTATTATAATTAAAAGAAGGGGTTTTAGAGTGTAAATTGTTTTTAAAAAGAGGCGATTTAAATTTATTTTTATAAATATTATTTTGAAATAATTTAGTGTATTTAAATTTAAAAAATAAAGGAATTTTATAATGAAAAAAAAAATTTTTATATTGTTTTAAAATTTTAAATTTATTTTTAAAAGAATTAAAAATTGAAATATTAAAGAGATAGTGATTTAGGGTGAATTGAGAAAAAAAATTTACATTATTAAAAAAAATATAATTGAGAAATTTGTTATTAATGTTTAAATAAGCAATATTTCGTATTAATTTTAAAGAAATGTTATTTTTCGAAAAATCTTGGAACATAAAGTTTTAAAACATTAAAATCACGAGTTTTTTTTTTTTTTTATTATTATCATTTTAATTTTTGGTGCATTTTTTTTGAGTTTTTTTTTTGTAAGTTTTTTATTCAGTGATTCGGTTTTTTGTTCAATAACATTATTTTTTTTAACTTGTCGAATAAAAAAACGAATAGTTCTATTACACTTATAAGCTGTAGATGCATTAGATCAGGTTCTTTGCCCTCGAGACGGTTTACCTAAAGCGTGGCAGCGACCTTTAAAAGTTTTGATTAAATAAAATCTAATCATGTTATATTTTATTAATTCAAAAATTGTACTATTAATACTTGTGATTTGAGATAAATACATATTAATTATTTTTCTTTGATCAAGAGAAAGAGTATTTAGCAAACGTGTTTTATTAAAACGTAAATAATTTAATTCAAAACGTTGTATAAATTTTAATTTCGCTTTACTACGCATTCCGTAAGAATCATAAAAAAGATTTTCTAAAGTTATATTAAAATTTTTAACTTTCCCTCCATATAAAAATCCTCGAGATCAGTAAATTTGTAATAATTGTTCAAATTTCATTATTTTTTTTTTTTTTTTAATGATTTTGCTTTTTATCATTTTGTTTTTCTTTT
>JACCEA012296724.1_pt1 | contig 10209 bp, 7 predicted proteins | sample 7449851 | NCBI WGS metagenome assembly JACCEA01 (sample SAMN15323453, study PRJNA562643) | freshwater metagenome | isolation source: river surface water | place: USA:Blue River Watershed | collected 2017-08-18 | reverse complement strand
CGCTCTTCGAAGGCTTTGCCGTACAAATCGTGTAGGTCGGGCACATCGTTTGGAGAGAACAGCGTCCATTCTTTGTCATCAAACACACGCTTCATAAATAGATCAGGCACCCAGTTGGCCGTATTCATGTCATGAGTGCGGCGGCGGTCATCACCGGTGTTTTTGCGCAGCTCCAAGAATTCCTCGACGTCCATATGCCAGGTTTCCAAATAAGCACAAACAGCCCCTTTACGCTTGCCGCCTTGGTTGACTGCAACTGCTGTGTCGTTGGCGACTTTCAGGAAAGGAACCACGCCTTGTGATTTACCGTTGGTGCCTTTGATATAAGCACCGAGTGCGCGAACGGGTGTCCAGTCGTTACCCAAGCCGCCAGCAAATTTACTCAGCATGGCGTTGTCTTGCATTGCGCCGTAAATACCATGCAGATCGTCCGGCACAGTGGTCAGGTAACAAGAAGACAATTGCGGGCGCAAAGTGCCTGAGTTGAATAGGGTAGGGGTTGAGCTCATATAGTCGAAAGACGATAACAAACGGTAGAACTCAATCGCACGCTCTTCACGGTTGGTTTCATTTAAGGCCAAGCCCATAGCCACTCGCATGAAGAAGACTTGTGGCAATTCAATGCGCACATCATTGCTGTGGATGAAATAACGGTCATACAGAGTTTGCAAACCGAGATAGGTAAATTGCAAATCTCCGTCTGGAATCAAAGCCTTACCGAGTTTTTCCAAATCAAAATTCAAGAGTTCAGGTGAGACTAATTCCAGTTCAACACCTTTCTTGATGTAAACCGGAAGGGCACGGGCGTAGTAAAGCTCCATATCAGATTGGGTCGCTTCATTGGCAATGCCCAAAAAGCCTAAGGCTTCGGCACGGAGTTTATCCAGTAATAGACGAGCGGTGACGTAGCTGTAGTTGGGTTCTTTTTCGACCAGTGTGCGAGCTGTAATGACCAGTGAGGTATTGACATCTTTTTCTGCCACGCCGTCATAGAGGTTACGCATGGCTTCATCAAGTATGGCTTTTTCATCTACACCTTTTAGGCCGGCACAGGCTTCACGCACTATGGTGCGCATACGGCTGATGTCCAATGCGACCCGTGAACCATCGGTTTTGGTGACATGGATAGAGGGGTAATCGGTATCGGGTGTTTGTGCGGCAGCCAGTTTTTCGGCACGCGCACGGGCATGGGCTTCGCGGTAGAGGACATAATCACGGGCGACTTTTTGCTCACCGGAGCGCATCAGGGTCAATTCGACCTGATCTTGAATTTCTTCGATATGAATAGTGCCGCCGGAAGGCATACGGCGCTTGAAGGTTGCTACTACTTGTTTAGTGAGGCTATCCACCGTTTCGTGGATGCGGGAAGAGGCTGCTGCTGTGCCGCCCTCGACCGCCAAAAAGGCTTTGGTTAAAGCCACAGCAATTTTACTGGCATCGAAACTGGAAACCGTCCCATTCCGCTTGATGACACGCAATTGTCCGGGCGCGGTTGCGGTCAGACTGGTCATTCCACTCTGTGCGTCCGTATGCACTGGCGTTTGCTCAGGGTTTTGAATATCGGTCAGCATGGTCACTTCTCCTACATCAGTGTGGCTGTTTATTGTGTTTGTAAACACTAGATATAGTGTTTAGGTTTTCATCGGTCTTGCACTTCATCAAGCGATTCCAGTGAAAAATGGGAAGAGAAAAGCCACGACAAGATCCATAATCAGTCTGTTGTTGCTTGCTCTGGTGTGCCCAGTGTTCATCAGGATTGGGTTCGTTTGCCGTGATCTGGATCAATCTATTATGAGTGACGAAATATTGTTATTAGACCTTTATTTGATCTTCGCACCCTACATATAGGGGGCTACAGGCAATCGGGCTACAAGATAATGCGATTTTAACGGGATTGCAACCTAAATTAATGGCGCAAAAGCTGTGGATAAACTGTGAGTGGTAAGGGTATAAGGAGCAGTAGGCACAAGGAATTCTTGGTGGCGGCAGGGCTTATAGGGCAATTCTACTTTTTGAAAAAAGCTTAGACTGTTTTCTTATACGCAGAGCAAAGTCTTATTACTATATATAGTGTTTGGGGGAACTCTCTCCCTAACCCCTCTCGACAACAGCTCCATGGTTGTTCTACCTTCTGCATCCATGCAGTGTCCCATCAAGGGAGAGGAGTAGGGTGGAGGGGGAAAACAATCAATAAGCAAACGCCTGCCCGTTAACGCCCAAAGACGCATCACTCAATAAATAGACATAAGCCGGCATTAAGTCTTCCGGCTTTTTAACAGTGGTGGGGTCTTCAGCAGGGTAAGCGGAGGCTCGCATTTTGGTGCGGGTTGCTCCGGGGTTGATGCTGTTGGCGCGGATGTGGCTGGTGCCGTCCAGCTCATCGACCAAGGTTTGCATCAGGTTTTCTTGCGCGGCTTTTGAGGCGGCGTAGCCTCCCCAAAAGGCGCGTCCTTTAAATGCCACACTGGAACTGGTGAACAACAGACTGGCGTTTTCCGATTTTTCCAATAAGGGTAAAAGTGCCTGGGTCATCATAAATGGCGAATTCACATTCACCTGCATGCAACGCATCCACGCACTGACGGAATAATTGGCAATTGGCGTGCGTTCACCCAAATCAGCAGCATTAAACAAAATGCCGTCGAGCCGCCCGAAATTGTCAGTCAATACATTGCATAAATCGTCATATTCTTTTTCCGTCGCACTTTCCAGATTCAATGGGTAAATAGCGGCTTGTTGATGGCCAGATTCTTCTATCTCGTCGTAGACTTTTTCCAGTTTGGCTAGTGTACGTCCGACCAATATGACAGTTGCCCCTGAAGCTGCAAAACATTTGGCGGCGACCTTGCCAATGCCATCGCCTGCACCGGTAATCAGGATGATTTTGTTCGTGAGTGATCTAGGTGTAACGGAAAAATTGGATGGTAATTGCATATTTCTTCTCAATAGTAAACATTCACAGATAAGCCTGCACAATCGGCCAAATATCGTCCGCTGAATTTACGAGATAATCGGCATTCCAACTTTCAGGCGAATCATTCGCATCAATATAACCATAAGCGGCGGCGATGGTGATACAACCGGCACGTTTGCCACATTCGATGTCGCGCAGGTGATCGCCGATGTAAATAATGTCATTGGGTGAGCAATTCAGTTGTTGGCTGGCAAGCAGTAATGATTCGGGATCAGGCTTGGCGCGGCGGACATGGTCAGGGCAAATCACACTGAAGGGTGCTGGCTGCATATTTAAGGCCTGCATCAATGGAAGGGTATAGCGCGCTGGTTTATTGGTTGCTATACCCCATTGAATTTGATGTTGCGCTAATTGTTGGATCAAGGCCTCGATCCCAGTAAACGGGCGAGTGTAATCGGCGATGTGTTGCAAATATAAATCGAGCAATTGCACACGGCGAATATCAAATTCGGGATTGTCTTCTTCTAACGCGAAGGCTAATTTCACCAGTGCTTTGGCGCCATTAGAAACTTGTGCGCGAATCAAATCGGCATCCAGTGCTGGTTGTTGATATTGATGCAGTAATTTATTGACCACCACCACAAAATCGGGTGCTGTATCCAACAAGGTTCCGTCCAAATCAAACATCACGGCGCGAATGGATTTTTTCATCAAGCACCCACTTTTTTTGCGTGAATTAAATAATTCACATCCACATCTTTTGGATTTAATTTGTATTGTTTCGTTATGGGGTTATAGGTCATGCCGGTAATTGTCTGTAACTCTAATCCTGCAGCGCGTAACCACTGAGCCAACTCTGAAGGCTTGATAAATTTGCTGTAATCGTGAGTACCACGCGGCAGCAAACGCAAAATATATTCCGCACCTAAAATCGCAAAGGCATAGGCTTTTGGATTGCGATTAATGGTAGAAAAATACACATCGCCATTGGCTTTCACCAAATCGGCGCAGGCGTTAACGACCGACGAAGGATCGGGCACATGCTCCAGCATTTCCATGCAAGTGACTATGTCGTATTCGCCGGGTTGTTGCGCTGCTTTTTCTTCGGCGGTCATTTGTTGGTAATCAATATTTACACCCGATTCCAATGCGTGCAAACGCGCAACATTTAATGGCGCCGCACCCATATCAATGCCGGAAACATAAGCACCGCGTTGTGCTAATGCTTCGGCTAGAATCCCACCACCGCAGCCTATGTCGATAATTTTTTTCTCAGCGACAGGTGAATGCAAATCAATAAAGTTTGCACGCAGTGGATTAATGTCGTGCAGTGGTTTGAATTCACTTTGTTTGTCCCACCAGCGACTGGCGAGTGCTTCAAATTTTGCGATTTCGGTGGCGTCTATGTTCATGTTTTTTCTCAATTGAGATTAATGTTGTAGGGGTGGGCCTGCGTGTCCGCCCAGGGCAGACACATGGGTCTTCCCCTACGGAGGCATTCAATTTGCAATCTTGTCTTGCCAATATTTTGCTTTCGCTTTGAGTTCCTTTTCATCCAGCGTTTGTAATTTTCCTTCACTTAATAAACATTCGCCGTTAACCCACAAGTGAGATACTTGTTGCGCAGATTGGTTGTAAATTAATTGTGAAACTGGATCGTAAATCGGTTGTGCGTGTAAGTTGGATAAATCAACAGCCGTAATATCCGCTGATTTGCCCACTTCCAAACTGCCAATTTTATCTTCCAGTCCCAATGCCATAGCGGCGTTTAAGGTTGCCATGCGCAATGCATTGTGCGCATTGAGCGCAGCTGCATCTTGTGCGACGGCTTTTGCTAAAAGTGCAGCTGTTTTTAATTCGCCGAGTAGAGACAAATCATTATTGCTGGCAGTGCCATCTGTGCCTATAGCGACATTAATGCCAGCATCCCATAAGGTTTGCACGGGACAAAATCCGCTGGCTAATTTTAAATTGGATTCAGGGCAATGAATGACAGATGCCCCGGAATTTTGCAGCAGCGCAATATCGCTATCATTAACCTGCGTCATGTGTACGCATTGTGTGAGCGGAAAGAGTAATCCTAAATCCATCAAGCGTTGACTAGGGCGTTTGTTATAGATTTTTAAGGAGTCTTCAATTTCCTGCGCGGTTTCATGCAGATGAATATGGACGGGCATATCCATTTCTTGTGCGGGTATGGCAATTCGTCTCAGTACAGCATCAGAGACTGTGTAAGGCGCATGGGGGCCAAAGGCAATATGGATTAATTCGCTGTTGCGAAAATTATCGTGCAGCGTTAAACCTTTTGCCATGTAGTCGTCTGCACCTGATCCCCATGCCGTTGCGAAATCCATAACCGGAAAACTCAATTGGCAACGCAATTTTGCATTAAGAGAAATTTGTGCTGTTTCCTCTGGAAAAAAATACATATCGGCAAAGCAACTGATGCCAGATTGAATCATTTCGGCTATGGCTAATTCACTGCCATCACGTACAAAGTGATCGCTTAGAAAACGCTGTTCCGCTGGCCAAATGGACTGGTTAAGCCATTGCTGTAAAGGTTGATCGTCCGCATAACCCCGAAACAAACTCATAGCAGCATGGGTATGGCTGTTAATCAGCCCGGGGATTAAAAGATGTTCATTTAAGTGCAGTGTTTCATCCGCTATGTATAGGCGATCCGCCTCCAGATGTGGCAAGAGAGCCAATAGTTTTCCTTGGTCGATCACCAATGCACAATCGGTAAACACTTTATTCGCGGGTATCACTGGCACAATCCAGCGAGCTTTGATAATCAGATCAACATTTTTGAGGTCGACAGGGGCGGATGTATTCATAAGCTGGGTAGGTTGGAGTTAATCTGGCTCGAAAGTATACTGAAACTCATCCTTTTAGTGTTAAGGCATTCTATGCGCGTTGGTATTGGTTCCCTTGATAATCGAGGTGCGTTTTATACAGCCTTGAAATCCATTCCGTCGGGTAAAGTCGCTACTTATGGGCAGTTGGCTGCAATGGCGGGGCTGGCGGGTGCGGCGAGGCTTGCTGGAAAAATTCTCTGCGACTTACCTACTGATACAGATTTGCCTTGGCATAGGGTTGTCAACGCTCAGGGTAAAATATCCATGCCGTTAAATTCTCCCGGCTATCTTGAACAAGTGCGTCGTTTGCACGCGGAAGGTGTCATCTTGGTTAATGGACGAATACCACTCAAAAAATATCAGTGGATATGATTCGGTTTTTATCCTTTTCGGTTAAGGCTTGAACAGACATGACTGTGTTTGTGATGACTCCTCTCCTGCCAATAACACTAAATAGAACGACTGTGGTAATATCGCGCCTCTTTTTCTAGCCTCTAACAATAAGGAATGCGATATTCCCATGGTCGAATTCGCCAAAGAAATATCTCCCGTCAATATTGAAGATGAATTGCGTCAATCCTATTTGGATTACGCGATGAGTGTTATTGTTGGCCGCGCTTTGCCTGATGTGCGTGATGGCTTAAAGCCTGTACATCGCCGCGTGCTGTTTGCGATGAGCGAACTCAATAACGATTGGAATAAACCCTACAAAAAATCTGCCCGTGTGGTGGGTGACGTCATAGGTAAATATCACCCTCATGGTGATTCGGCGGTGTACGACACCATCGTGCGTATGGCGCAGCCTTTTTCGTTGCGTTATATGTTGGTCGATGGTCAAGGAAACTTCGGTTCGATTGACGGCGATAACGCTGCCGCTATGCGTTACACCGAAATCCGTATGGCCAAAATTGCCCACGATTTGTTGGCCGATCTCGACAAAGAAACGGTCGATTTTGTCCCCAACTATGACGGCACAGAACAAATTCCCGCGGTATTACCAACCCGCATCCCCAATCTATTAATTAATGGTTCTTCCGGTATCGCTGTTGGTATGGCGACCAATATTCCTCCGCATAATTTGGCGGAAGTGGTGAAGGGTTGTTTGGCATTGGTGGATAATCCTGACATCACGATTGATGAGCTGATGGAATTTATTCCCGGCCCGGATTTCCCGACGGCGGCAATTATCAATGGCCGTGCCGGTATTGTTGAAGCCTACCGCACTGGCCGTGGCCGTGTAGTGATGCGCGCGCGCGCTGAAGTTGAGCGTGACGAGAAAACCGGACGCGAAACCATTATCGTCACCGAGATTCCTTACCAGGTGAATAAGGCGCGTTTGATTGAACGTATTGCCGAGTTGGTTAAAGAGAAAAAAATCGAAGGCATCAGTGAACTGCGCGATGAATCGGATAAAGACGGTTTGCGTGTGGTGATTGAAGTCAAACGCACTGAGTCTGGCGATGTTCTTTTAAATAATTTATACGCACAAACCCAGTTGCAAACTACCTTTGGCGTCAACATGGTGGCTTTGGATGATGGCCAGCCAAAACTGTTGAATCTGAAAGAAATGCTGGTGGCGTTTATCAAGCATCGCCGCGAAGTGGTTACTCGTCGTACTGTTTATTTGCTGCGTAAAGCACGTGAGCGTGGGCATATTCTGGAAGGCTGGGCAGTTGCCATTTCCAATATTGACGAAGTGATTAGTTTGATTAAACGTTCATCTTCACCCGCAGAAGCCAAAGAAGGTTTGATGGCGCGTGGTTGGGATGCGTCTGCTATGGCACCTTTCCTTGAACGTGCGGGCGAAACCGCTTGTCGCCCCGAAGAATTGGGCGAGGAATTTGGTATTCGAGACGGACGTTATTATTTGTCAGCGGAACAAGCGCAAGCGATTCTGGAATTACGTCTGCACCGTTTGACGGGCATGGAACACGACAAAATCCTCGCTGAATATGAAGAAAAATTAAAAGAGATTGCTGGCTTCCTCGAAATTCTGGGTAATGCTCTGCGTTTGATGGAAGTCATCCGCGAAGAATTGCAGCAAGTGATTACGGATTATGGTGATAAGCGTCGTTCTGAAATTATTGCGTCTAGCTTGGATTTGACCACGGAAGATTTAATTACTGAAGAAGACCGTGTAGTCACTATTTCTCATGGCGGTTACGCCAAAACTCAACCCTTGGCTGACTATCAAGCACAGCGTCGCGGCGGTATGGGGAAATCGGCCACAGCCGTTAAAGATGAAGACTTTGTCGAGCATCTGTTAATTGCCAGTACACACGATACGATTCTCTGTTTTACCAGCGCCGGTAAGGTTTATTGGCTGAAGGTATACATGATACCGGTCGCTGGTCGTCAGTCTCGTGGCCGGCCAGTTGTGAATTTATTGCCGTTGGAAGAGGGCGAACGCATTACCTCAATATTGCCAGTGAAGTCTTATGATGACGATCACTTCATTTTTATGGCGACAGCCAAGGGCATTGTGAAGAAAACTGCATTAACCCAATTCTCGCGTCCACGTTCAGTGGGCTTGCGTGCAATTGAATTGGATGAAGGTGATACGTTAGTGGGAACCGCGATTACCAATGGTTCTTGCGATGTGATTCTCTTCTCCAGTTCAGGTAAAGCCGCACGTTTCCAAGAAGCCAAAATTCGTCCATTAAGCCGCACTTCACGCGGTGTCCGTGGTATTCGTATGGCGGAAGGGTTCAGAGTCGTCGGCATGGTGATTCCATTACAGGGTGGTCAAGTACTTACCGTCAGTGAAAAGGGTTATGGCAAGCGCACATCGGTTGATGAATTCCCAGCAAAAGGACGCGGTTCGCAAGGTGTGATTGGCATGCAAACCAGCGAGCGAAACGGCCCCTTAATTGGCGCTGTTCAAGTCTTTGATGGCGAAGAATTTATGTTGATTTCCGATCAAGGCACTATGGTGCGTACCCGTGTCGACGAAGTCTCTTTGGTATCACGTAATACTCAAGGTGTTCGTTTGATTAAATTGCGTGATGGCGAGCAAATGCAAGGTCTTCAACGTATTGAAGAAAGCGCCGATGAAAACGCCAAACGCGAATTGGCTCATGCTGAAGCCAGTGCTGATGATGAAATAATCGAAGATGATGATGTCATTGACGATGGTGTCATTGACGATGGTGATAGTGCGGTTGATGATTCAGATGAAGGTTCACCGGAATAATTTCTGGAAGAGTTTTAATTAATCCAATGCAAAACGATCAAACCACTGAAAAATTGCTCGCCCTGCGTGAGCAAATTGATGAAATAGACGGCGAGATTGCAGAATTAATTTCAGCAAGGGCGCGCTGTGCGCAAGAAGTGGCTGAAGTTAAAAAAGCAGGCTTGTCGGATACTGCATCAGTGTTGTTTTATCGCCCTGAACGGGAAGCTCAAGTTTTGCGTAAAGCGATGGAGCGTAACAAAGGCCCGCTCAGTAATGAAGAGTTGGCGCGTTTGTTTCGTGAGATTATGTCTGCTTGTTTGGCGCTGGAGAGTCCAGTTAAAGTTGCTTTTCTTGGGCCAGAAGGCACTTTTACCCAACAAGCCGCATTGAAACATTTTGGCCACTCTGCCTTAACCTTGCCATTTTCGGCGATTGATGAAGTCTTCCGAGAAGTGGAATCGGGTGCGGTGAATTATGGCGTGGTTCCGGTCGAAAACTCGACGGAGGGCGTAGTCAACCACACACTCGATAACTTCATGCAATCCAATTTAAAGATTTGTGGTGAGGTGGAGTTGCGCATACACCATAATTTGATGGTGTCAGATGTCACTAGCACACAAAATATCTCTCGAATTTATTCGCACTCACAATCCTTGGCGCAATGCCGCAAATGGCTGGACGCACATTATCCCAAAGCAGAACGGGTGGCGGTTAGCAGTAACGCCGACGCGGCGAAACGCTTAAAAGGTGAATGGAATGCAGCTGCCATTGCAGGCTCTATGGCAGCAGAATTGTATGGACTTAATATCCTCGCTGAAAAAATTGAAGATCAACCGGACAGTTCCACTCGTTTTTTAATCATTGGCCCACAACAAGTCCCTCCCAGTGGAGTGGATAAAACCTCAATTATGGTGGCTATGCGTAACGAACCGGGTGCTTTGCATAATCTGTTGGAACCCTTTCATCGCCACAACATTGACTTAACACGTGTAGAAACTCGCCCATCGCGTACCGGTGTTTGGACTTATGTGTTTTTTATTGATTTTGCTGGTCATGTTCAGGATCTTCTGATTGATACTGTGCTTAAAGATGTGTCCACCCGTTGTGCCGATCTAAAACTCCTCGGGTCTTACCCCAAAGCGGTTTTGTAACGCTATGTCTGATTCCTCACCGCAATCTTTTGTCGTTCGCAAACTCGTCGTGATTGGCATTGGTTTAATTGGTGGGAGTTTCGCTGCTGGTTTAAAAAAACGCGGTGTCTG
>JACCEA012217238.1_pt1 | contig 10212 bp, 8 predicted proteins | sample 7449851 | NCBI WGS metagenome assembly JACCEA01 (sample SAMN15323453, study PRJNA562643) | freshwater metagenome | isolation source: river surface water | place: USA:Blue River Watershed | collected 2017-08-18 | reverse complement strand
TTCGTCCTTTTTGAGAAGGGCATGGATTTCGAGATCCGCGACGTCGACCTGTTCGCCAAGCCCGAAGACATCGCGCTGATGAACCCGTACAACGACGTGCCGATCCTGGTCGAACGCGACCTGATCCTGTACGAGTCGAACATCATCAACGAGTACATCGACGAGCGCTTCCCGCACCCGCAATTGATGCCCGGCGACCCGCTGGCCCGTGCCCGCGTTCGTTTGTTCCTGCTGAACTTCGAGAAGGAGTTGTTCGCTTATGTGAACATCCTCGAGAACCGCAGCGGTGGCCCGAAGCCCACGGACAAGCAATTGGAAAAGGCCCGCAGCCAGATCCGCGATCGCTTGACCCAATTGGCCCCGATCTTCTTGAAGAACAAGTTCATGTTGGGGGACGACTTCTCCATGCTGGACGTGGCCATCGCACCGCTGCTGTGGCGCCTGGATTACTACGGCATCGACATGTCGAAGAACGCCGCCCCGCTGCTGAAGTACGCCGAGCGGATCTTCTCGCGCCCGGCCTACATCGAAGCGCTGACGCCCTCTGAAAAGGTCATGCGTCGCTGATGGACCTCTCGGCCGAACTGCCCTCCACCCGTCCGTACTTGGTACGGGCCATGCATCAGTGGTGCACCGACCACGGGTTCACGCCGCATTTGGCGGTGCACGTGGACGGCAACGTGCGTGTTCCCATGGAGCACGTGCGCGACGGGCAGATCGTGCTGAACGTGGGACTGGACGCGACGCAAGCCTTGGACCTGGGCAACGAGTTCATCTCGTTCAAGGCGCGCTTTGGCGGTGTCGCGCGCGACATCGTGGTGCCGGTGGGTCACGTCTTGGCCATTTACGCCCGTGAGAACGGGCAAGGCATGGCCTTCCCAGCGCCCGCGACCGACGACGCCGTGGCCGAGGAGCCGGACGCGGCACCTGCTAAACCTGCGACCGGCGGTGGCTTGCGCTTGGCCCCCGAGCCGGCCAAGGGGTCGACGCAAGAGCCGCCCGAAGACCCCACGCCTCGCCCCACCCTGAAACGCGTCAAATGACACCGGCGGCCGAATGGTCGCCCGTCAACGTGCCGGCTTAGCTCAGTTGGTAGAGCAACCGCCTTGTAAGCGGTAGGTCATCCGTTCGATTCGGATAGCCGGCACCACTTCAAACGCTGCGCTTGATGCGCAGCAGCCCTGGGCCGAACCGCGCTTGGAGCAAAGTCTGCAGTTGCGGCTGGAACTGGCGCAACTTGGCGGCCGCTGCGGCGGACGTGACCAGCAAGGTCCAGCCTTCCTCGTCGACGGCGCCTGCCATCAAGCTGGCGTGCAAGCTGACGGGCAAGCCCTTCTTCACCGTGGCCAAACGGGCTTGTGCAGCCTGGGCCATTTGGGTCAAGTGCGCAAGGCCGGCGTGGGCCTGGATGGCCTGGCCCACCGGCATGGCGGCCGGCACGCTGGGGCGCGGCGCGCGCTGGAGGTAACGGGGCCCAGTCATGGGCGTCAGTGTAGGTGCGGCTGGTAGACTCCGGCGCTTTTGCCCTGGGGGGCCAAGCGCACTTGAAAAGCAGTGCCGTGCGCCTCAGATGCAGGCCTTACGCGCCCCACTCACTTGTCCGCCTGAACCCATGTTGCCCAAGCTCCTGACCCGCCTTTTTGGCAGCCGCAATGAGCGCTTGCTGCGCCAATTCCGCAAGACGGTGCAGACCATCAATGCCTTGGAGCCCAAGTACGAGGCCATGGACGACGCCACCTTGCGGGCGCAAACCGACGTGTTGAAGGCGCGCGTGGCGGCTGGAGAGTCGCTGGACGACGTGCTGCCCGATGCCTTTGCGGCCGTCCGTGAGGGCAGCAAGCGGGCGCTGAAGATGCGTCACTTTGACGTCCAGCTGATCGGCGGCATGGTGCTGCACAGCGGCCGCATCGCCGAAATGCGCACCGGCGAGGGCAAGACCTTGATGGCCACGCTGCCGGTGTACCTGAATGCCTTGTCGGGCAAAGGCGTTCACGTGGTCACGGTGAACGACTACCTCGCGCGCCGCGACGCAGAGTGGATGGGCAAGCTCTACAACTTCATGGGCTTGTCGGTGGGCATCAACCAGTCCCACGTGCCGCGTGAAGAGAAGCAGGCCGCGTACAACGCCGACATCACCTACGGCACCAACAACGAGTACGGTTTCGACTACCTGCGCGACAACATGGTGCAGTCGCTCGAGGATCGCGTGCAGCGCCCCTTGAACTTCGCCATCGTGGACGAGGTCGACTCGATCCTGATTGACGAGGCCCGCACGCCCCTGATCATTTCGGGCCAGGCCGACGACCACACTGAGCTGTACCGCCACATCAATGCCGTGGCGCCCCGCCTGAAGAAGCAAATCGGCGAGGCCGACCCGCGCACGGGCGAGGGCGTGATCGAGCCCGGTGACTTCACGGTGGACGAGAAGTCGCACCAAATCTTCTTGACCGAGGCCGGTCACGAGCGCGCCGAGGTGCTGCTGGCCGAAGAGGGATTGCTGCCCGAGGGCGCCAGCCTCTACGACCCCGCCAACATCTCCCTGGTGCACCACCTGTACGCCGCCCTGCGCGCGCACCACGTGTTCCAGCGCGACACCCATTACGTGGTGCAGAACAACGAAGTGGTCATCGTGGACGAGTTCACGGGCCGCTTGATGACGGGGCGCCGGTGGTCGGACGGCTTGCACCAAGCGGTGGAAGCCAAAGAGGGCGTGCAGATCCAGGCCGAGAACCAAACCCTGGCCTCCATCACCTTCCAGAACTACTTCCGCATGTACGCCAAGCTGGGCGGCATGACGGGCACCGCCGACACCGAGGCTTACGAGTTCCAGGAGATCTACGGGCTGGAGACCGTGGTCATTCCGCCCAACCGGCCCACCATCCGCAAGGACGAGCTGGACCTGGTCTACAAGACTTCGCGCGAGAAGTACGAGGCCCTGATCCGCGACATCCGCCAGTGCCATGAAAGCGGGCAACCGGTGCTGGTGGGCACCACCTCGATCGAGAACTCCGAGCTGGTGTCGGCCATGCTGACCAAGGAGAAGCTCCCGCACAACGTGTTGAACGCCAAGCAGCACGCCAAGGAGGCCGAGATCATTGCCCAGGCCGGACGCCCCGGGGTGATCACGATTGCCACCAACATGGCAGGCCGCGGCACCGACATCGTGCTCGGAGGCAACGTCGAGAAGCAAGAGCAGCTCGTGCAAGCCGATGAATCGTTGTCGGCCGAAGAGAAGGCGCGTCGCATCCAGCAACTGCACGACGAGTGGCAAGGTCTGCACGATCGCGTTAAGGCCGCGGGTGGCTTGCGCGTCGTGGCGACCGAGCGGCACGAGAGCCGCCGCATCGACAACCAGTTGCGCGGCCGCTCGGGTCGCCAGGGCGATCCGGGCGCGAGCCGCTTCTACTTGAGCCTGGACGATCCGTTGATGCGCATCTTCGCGGGCGAGCGGGTCAAGGCGATCATGGACCGCTTGAAGATGCCCGATGGCGAGGCCATCGAGGCGGGCATCGTCAGCCGCAGCATCGAAGGCGCGCAGCGCAAGGTCGAGGCGCGCAACTTCGACATCCGCAAGCAGCTGTTGGAGTACGACGACGTCGCCAACGACCAGCGCAAGGTCATCTACCAGCAGCGCAACGCCATCTTGGAGGCCACGGATTTGCTGCCGCAGATCCGCTCCTTGCGCGAGGGCACGATGACCGACATCGTGCGCGCGCACGTCCCGCCCGAAAGCCTGGAAGAGCAATGGGACCTGCCGGGCCTGCAGCGTCAGCTCAAGGAAGAGTGGATGCTGGACCTGCCGCTGGTGGAAACCGCCACCCAGGCCGATGCGTTCACCGACGACGACGTGCTCGCGATGGTGCTGAATGCCGCCAACATGGTGTTCGATGCCAAGGTGGAGTTGATCGGTGCCGAGCAATTCACGCCCTTCATGCGCATGGTGCTGCTGCAAAGCATCGACCAGCGCTGGCGCGAGCACCTGGCGGCGCTGGATTACCTGCGCCAGGGCATCCACCTGCGCGGCTACGCGCAGAAGAATCCGAAGCAGGAGTACAAGCGCGAAGCCTTCGAACTCTTCTCGCAACTGCTTGACGCGGTCAAGTTGGAAGTCACGCGGGTGCTGATGAACGTGCGCATCCAGTCGCAAGACGAGGCGCAGCGTGCGGCCGAGGCCGCTGCCGCTCAAGCCGAGCAAGTGCGCAACGTGACCTACACCCACCCCAACGAGGACGGGTCGGTGACGCGGGAGCCGGCCGAAGGCCTGGCTTTGGCCGACCAGTACCCCGGCGTGGGGCGCAACGACCCGTGCCCGTGCGGCAGCGGCAAGAAGTTCAAGTTCTGCCACGGCAAGCTTGCCTGAGCTTGCGCCGACCGCCTTCCTAGAATGGGCCGAGACTGTCTCGGCCCTTTTTTATTGTTGCCACCATGCCCGTTCAACTTCAAAGCCCCGATCCCGCTCAACTCTTGCCCGTGCCGGGCGTTCGCATCGGGACGACGATGGCGGGCATCCGCAAGGCCAACCGCCGCGACCTCTCGGTCTGGCTGCTGGAGCCGGGTTGCAGCGTGGCGGGCGTGTTCACGCAGAACCGCTTTTGCGCCGCCCCGGTGCAGGTGTGCCGGGAGCACTTGGCCGCTGGCGCGGGCATCCGCGCATTGCTGATCAACACGGGCAATGCCAATGCGGGCACCGGTGCCGACGGCTTGGCCCGCGCCCGGCAAAGTTGCCATAGCCTCGCCCAGCGCCTTGGCGTCGCGGCCACGCAAGTGCTGCCTTTCTCCACCGGCGTGATCATGGAAACCATGCCGGTTGAGCGCATCGAAGCGGGCCTGGATGCCGCCGTGGCTGCCGCGCGGCCCGACGCATGGTTCGAGGCGGCGCAGGCGATCATGACGACCGACACCTTGCCCAAGGCGGCGTCGCGCCAAGTCCAGGTCGGCGGCAAAACGGTGACGCTGACCGGCATCGCGAAGGGTGCCGGCATGATCCGGCCCAACATGGCCACCATGCTGGGCTACGTGGCCACGGACGCTTGCATCGACGCCGCGCTGCTGCCCGCGCTGGCCAAGGAGGCGGCCGACGCCTCGTTCAATCGCATCACCGTGGACGGCGACACCAGCACCAACGACAGTTTCGTGCTGGTCGCCTCGCACCGAGCCGGACATGCGCCCATCACCTCGTTGGACTCGCCCGAGGCCGCGGTGTTGCGCGAAGCATTGAACAGCCTGGCCGTGGAACTGGCCCAAGCCATCGTGCGCGACGGCGAAGGCGCGACGAAGTTCATCACCGTGCAGGTCGACGGGGGGCGCAACGCCCAAGAGTGCCGACTGGTGGCGTACGCCGTCGCTCACTCGCCCCTGGTCAAAACGGCGTTTTTCGCCAGCGACCCGAACCTCGGCCGCATCCTGGCGGCCGTGGGCTATGCCGGCATTGCCGACCTGGACCCGGCATGCATCGACATGGACTTGGGCGACGTGGCCGTGGTGCGCGCTGGGGGCCGTTTGGCCAGCTACGTGGAGGCCGATGCGGCCCGCGTCATGGCGGCGAGCGACATCTTGGTCCGCCTCCACTTGCACCGCGGCAGCGCCAGCGAGACCGTGTGGACCTGCGACCTCAGCGAAGACTACGTCCGCATCAACGCCGACTACCGGTCCTGAACGTTCAAAACGTCACCGAGCGCGTCCGCCAACCGCGAGCCACCATGGTGGCGTTGAGGATGGCCGCTTCTTCTCGTGTGGCGAACGGGTAAACCGCAGCCCGCCATCCTTCGGGGGTCTCGATGACCTCGCCACGCAGGCCGCTTTGCTGGGCCATCGTGGCTTTCAGGTGCTCGGTCATGCGGCCCAGCATGGCTTCGGCCTCGGCTTTGGACCGCGTGCCCGGGCTCACCAAAGCGATCAAAGGGCCTTGAGCCGACAGGCCGGGCCGCAGCTGTTCCGGCGTCGCCGCGCCGCGGTAGGGGCCGTCGGCGCGTGGTGGGCTGCTGGTGTTGGCTGGGGCGGGCGCCGGGTTGGGGCCAGATGCCGCCGGTGGCGCGGGCTGGGGGGCTTCGGCGCTGGCCCCGCCGAGCTTCGACAACATCGGCGCTGCGGTCGTGCCGCGTCGGTTGGGCAGCGGCTTCACCAATTGGGGGCGGATGTCGGGGGCGGGCTCATCGGCGCTGGGTGCTGACGCCGGAACTTCTGGCGCGCTGGCCGCACGCTCCGTTCCACTGGCCGAAGCGGCCGACGCCGCCGGGCTGGGTTCACTGGCCACGGCCTGGGGCGGTGACGCCGCGCTGGCGGGTGCGGCGGGCGCTGAGGCCTCGATCGGACCTGCGGCCGGGGCCGAGGCGCCTTGCGCGGGCGAGGTTGCTGCAGGCGAGGTGGGCTCCTGCGCGTGCTTTCCCAAACCCCACCAAGCCACGGCGCCGGCCACCAGCAAGGCAGAGCTTCCCAAACCCAGGGCCGGCCACGCATGCCGTCGCCAGTGCCGGGGGCCGGCCACCGCTTGGCCATCGGCGCCCACCAGCACGCGTCGACGCTCTTTGCCCACGTCGATGGCGGCACTGATCACCCAGAGCTCCACCGGCCAGCCACCTGCAGAGCGCTCGGCCAAATCGCCGTCCACGTCGATGCGCCGCTGCGGCCAGTCGTTCGTGTCAGGAGCGGGGGCCTCGGCGCTGCCGTGCTGGACGGTGAATGCCGCCGCCCGTCGCGCGCTCAGGCCGTCGATGAAGGTCTCGCTGAACACCGGCCAAGGGCCGCTCTGTGCGCTCTTGACGCCGGGCATCCAGCGCCGGAGCCCGCTGCGCTGGGGCGAGGCCTCGCCGTCGCCTTTCGGCGCTTGAGGCGGGGCGTCCAGTGTCGGTTCGACCCCCTGCGGTGGTCGCAAAAATGGCAGCGCCACCCAGCCGATGCTGTGCACCTGGCTGGCGTCGATGCGTGCGGCCAAGGGGTGGCGGTTGTGCCAAGCCACCACGGCCTGCTGGATGTCGCGCGGGGCGGGAGGGCTCAAGGGCATGGGGCCCTCATGGTAGGTCGACAATGATCAGCATGACCTCGCCCTCGGCCCCCGATCACGTCCGGTTTCTGACCTTGCTGCAGCAAACGGTGGCCGGCCCGTCGCCTTGGCAACGTGCGCAACTCAGCGTCCCCACGTCGGCCGACGCCGACCTGCAGCGCTTGCTGTTGCGTCCGGTGGTGATCAAGGGGCAGGCCCGTGTCCAACTGGTGTGGCGGCACGCCACGCGGGACGTCACGCAAAACCTGGAGCCCTTGGCGGCCTTGCAAGTGGTGACCGACCAATTGGCTGGGGCCTTCCGCGCGGCGGCGCTGTGGACCCCCGAGGCGCATTGGCAACTCGACATCAAGCGCAAGGGCGCGCGGTTGACGCGCCACGGCGCCGTCGAGGGCACCGAGCCCGCGGCGCACAACCGTGAAAAGCCCCGATGGCTGGACCCCGAAGCGCCGGTTTGGCGAGCACTCGGGCTCATGCAGAACGGCCCCGCAGGGACGGCCGTGCCTGTGCCGGCCATGGCACGCAAATGGCGGCAGATCAATCACTTCGTCGAAATCCTGGACGCCGCCTTGCGCCAAGCCGCACTGCCCGCCGATCGCCCGGTGCGCGTGGCCGACTTCGGCTGTGGACGCGGCTACCTGACCTTTGCCGTGCATGCGCACCTGAGCCGCCTGGGCCGGAGCCCTGACGTGCTCGGTGTCGAGTTGCGCGAAGGCTTGGTGGCAGAAACCGAGGGCTTGGCCAGGCAACTGAACCTGAGCGGCCTGCACTTCGCGCAGGGCGATGTTGGTCACCAAGTGGTGCAGCCGTTGGACGTGATGATCGCCTTGCACGCCTGCGACGTGGCCACCGACCACGCGCTGCACCACGGCTTGCGAGCGGGTGCTTCGCTCATTTTGACGGCGCCGTGCTGCCACAAGCAGCTTCGAGGGCAGTTGCAGCCGCCGGGTGTGCTTCAACCGCTGTTCAAGCACGGCATCCATCTTGGACAAGAGGCCGAAATGTTGACCGACGGCTTGCGCGCCTTGCTGCTGGAGGCTCAGGGCTACGACACCCAAGTCTTCGAGTTCGTCAGCCTGGAGCACACGCAGAAGAACAAGATGATCTTGGCGACGCGCCGTCAGCAGCGACTGCCGGCCCGCGAGCAGCAGGCCCGCGAGCAAGTCAGGGCCTTGAAGGCCTTCTGGGGAGTGCACGAGCAGGCCTTGGAGCAATTGTTGGAGGCCTGATGCCGCCCGAGGGACCGGGGTCCCCGGGCGGATCCGGCGGCAAGAGCGCGTCGGACACGCCGGACGCCGAAGCGTGGAGCGATTCCGAGCGTCTCGCAGGCAAGCAGGCGTGGTCGCGGCGAGCCTGACGCACGCGCACCCCCACGACCCACGGGGCAAGCCCAGGGGCCGCGAGCCGATCGAGAGGCTGCGCGTTGTCATGGCTGGCATCTTCCTAGGCCGCTGCGGGCCGCCAAGGCCAAAGTTGAGCCCAATTGCCCTGCCTTCAATTTGCACCCGGTTTGCCCGTTGCTTTCCCTCGGAATTGCGCGGGGCCCGTGCGATCGGCCCCCTCGGTCATGGGGCTAGAATCGCGCCCGCTTTGAACCGGCAGATTGGGCTTCGACCTGGGCTGCCGGTTTCGCGTTGCGCGACAGCGCCTCGCCACCTCCTGCACACGGACACCACGCGCAGACATGAACCACAACAACCATTTCTTGCATCGCCTGGGCAACTGGGCACGTCTTGGGCTCGCCACCGGCGCCATGCTGCTTGCCCAAGCCAGTTGGGCCGTGAACGACTTGCCCGGCGGTCCCGCGGTCAACCAAATTGACCTGCCCCCGCCGGTGACCCAGATCGCCGAATGGCAGATGGGCCTGCACAACATGATGTTGTGGATCTGCACGGGCATCTTCATCGCGGTGTTCGGCGTGATGTTCTATTCGATCTTCAAGCACCGCAAATCGCGGGGCGCGAAGGCCGCGAACTTCCACGAATCGGTCGGCGTTGAAATCGCTTGGACGGTGGTGCCGTTCCTGATCGTCATCGCCATGGCCCTGCCCGCCACCAAGGTGGTGGTGGCCATGAAGGACACCACCAACGCCGACTTGACCATCAAGGCCACTGGCTACCAGTGGAAGTGGGGTTACGACTACATCAAGGGCGAGGGCGAGGGCATTGCGTTCTTGTCGACGCTGGACCCCGCTCAACGCGCGATGAGCGACAGCGGCAAGCCCGAGCAAGTGGACAACTACCTGCTCAAGGTGGACAACCCGCTGGTCGTGCCGGTGGACAAAAAGGTTCGCATCATCACGACCGCCAACGACGTGATCCACGCTTGGATGGTGCCGGCGTTCGGCGTCAAGCAGGACGCCATCCCGGGCTTTGTGCGCGACACCTGGTTCCGGGCCGAAAAGGTTGGCGACTACTACGGTCAATGCGCCGAGTTGTGCGGCAAAGAGCACGCGTACATGCCCATTCACGTCAAGGTGCTCAGCCAGGCCGACTACGCCGCTTGGGTGGACGGCAAGAAGAAAGAGCTGGCGGCGAAGGCCGACGACCCGAACAAGGTATGGGATCTGGCCGGCCTGATGGCCCGTGGCGAGAAGGTCTACAACGCCAATTGCGCCGCGTGCCACCGTGCCGACGGCAAAGGCGCCGGCCCGATCAAGGCCCTGGACGGCAGTGCCATCGTTCTGAACGAGCCCGAGAAGCAAATCCAGATCCTGCTGAATGGCGCTGCCAACGGCACCATGCCGGCTTGGAAGCAACTCAACGACACCGAGTTGGCCGCCGTCATGACCTACACCAAGAACTCGTGGAGCAACCAAACCGGCAAGCTGATCCAGCCCGCCGAGTTTGCCGCTGCTCGCGCCAAGTAATTTGCCGAGGACAACAACATGAGCGCTGTACTCGATCCCCACGGCCACGGTGCCGGCCACGCCCACGACGACCACCACGATCACCATGCCCCCACGGGCTGGCGCCGCTGGGTCTTCGCCACCAACCACAAAGACATCGGCACGCTGTACCTGCTGTTCGCCTTTGCCATGCTGATGATCGGCGGCCTCTTGGCCCTGGGCATCCGCCTGGAGTTGGCCAAGCCGGGCCTGCAGTACGTGAACCCGGAGCTGTTCAACCAGTTCACCACCATGCACGGCCTGATCATGGTGTTCGGCGCCATCATGCCGGCCTTCGTGGGCTTCGCGAACTGGATGATTCCGCTGC
>JACCEA010042650.1_pt1 | contig 10213 bp, 15 predicted proteins | sample 7449851 | NCBI WGS metagenome assembly JACCEA01 (sample SAMN15323453, study PRJNA562643) | freshwater metagenome | isolation source: river surface water | place: USA:Blue River Watershed | collected 2017-08-18 | reverse complement strand
CAGGCTATTCTCAAACACAACTTAATATTGTATACTAAGACCGATGACGGTAAATTTGTACCTGTATGGAAGGCGGAGTAATGGCAGAAACAAGAGTTAAGGTAGACCTATCTTTTACACGTAACCTAGGAAATTACGAAAGCATTAGAATTAATGTTGGCGTTGAAGACGATGTTCGTAAAGGTGAAAATGTAGAGACGGCTACCGAAAGAGTATACGCCTTTGTAGAGAACAAGCTTATTGAAAAGACTCGTGAGGTTGAAAAGGAATTGAACAGTGGCAAATGAGAAACAGCCATATGTCCTTATCGGATTATACGAATTACTTTACTCAGAGAAGTATGGCAAAAAGCCAAGGCTTAACAAGTTTCGTGAAAAGTGGGCTATGCAGGACGTTATAGATAGCGTTGGATTTGATAGAGCCAAAGATCTTTTGGTATACTATTTTAAAACCAATAAGTCTGGACATCCACTTAGCTTCTTTTTCTATAACTTTGATAAGATTGATTACTTGAAATCAGAACGTGAAAAAGATGAAAAGCATCGTAGACTGCTACTGCAGGCAACGAAAGAATTAGTAGAAGGCGGAAGCGAATGAATACAGAGGCAGAGTTACTATCAGCCGTATGCAAGAATAAAGACATAAGCACACTGCTTGCAGATAACGTAGATGAAATTTTTACATCACATAAGGATATCTGGGATTCGCTAAAATCATATTACTATAAGTTTAAGGCTGTTCCAGAAGCTGGAATTCTTATGGAACGGTTTAAAGATTTTGAGCCAGTTGAAACAAAAGCAGAAACTGGATATTATTTAGATAAGTTAAAAAATGAATATCTGACTAGCAGGTTAAAGAATATTATTCTTCAAAGTGGATCTGCTCTTAAAGAAGATGCTGCATCCAGAGTTCTTGGAGATTTGCAAGCAAAGCTTTCTCAGCTATCTAAGTTTACTAATCATGTTCGTGACGTAGATGTTACAGATATTGATTTAGCAGAAAAACATTTTTTAGCAGTTAAAGAGCGTTCAACGATTATGGGCGGAGCTCCAGGAATTTTAACAGGCTTTGATGCAATTGATAAAGCATATCCTACTGGAATGGCCCCAGGACATCTTATCGTTGCTATTGGTTGGCCAGGTCGTGGTAAGACATGGTTTACATCTTACCTTGCTTGTAAGGCTTGGGAGCAAGGCTTTAAGCCTATGATTGTGTCTCTTGAAATGTCTCCAGAAAATATGCGTGATCGTATTTATACAATGATGGGTTCTGGATTATTCCGTGCATCAGATTTTGCAAAGGGTGACGTTAATGTTGATACGTTTAGATCTTGGGGACAAAAGAGATTTGAAAACAAAAACGGTTTTATTCTTGTATCTAATGAAGGTATGGGAGAAGTAAATGCAAATACCGTTCAAGCTAAAATTGACCAACATAAACCAGATTTAGTTATTTTAGATTATCACCAGCTCTTCTCAGACAATAAGAGAAGCACTGGTGCTACTGAGCGTAATATGAATGTGTCTCGTGAGTTTAAGATGCTTGCTATGACAAACAACATTCCAGTTATTGATATCACTGCTGCAACTATGGATGACATTACAGATCAAGATGCTCCACCTATGTTGTCTCAGGTAGCTTGGTCAAAGGCTATCGAGTATGATGCTGATATGGCTATTGCTATTCACAAATATACAGATACTAATATGATTGAAGTTGTTAGCCGAAAGAATCGTCATGGTCAAGACTTCAATGTATTCTTGGATTGGGATATCAATAGGGGTATCATCAAAGAGATTTATGAAAATCCTTTTGCGAATGACCCATCGAAAAATTAAAAGATTTCAAATAGGTGTTGAGTTTCATGATAATTCACAGCTTATTAGCTTGAGACCTCAATATGAAAACTTGTTAATTCAAGATATGAGAGGTAAGGGATATGTCAGAGTACTTGACATAGACCCAGCATTTTCGGTAGAATTTACAGGCGAGACATGGAAGTTCTTAATGAGCATTCATGGTGTTTATGTGGGAAAGAAGAAGGCATGGCAATTAGAGGGTATAACACAAGGGAAGTCGATACCACGCACTACACGCCAAATCATATCAAGTCAATCCTAAAATCAATAGGACTTGAAGTTGTTGGTGAAACTGGTAATGACTTTCTATGCTACTGCCCATTTCATTCTAACAGACATACATCAAGCTTTAGCGTAAGTCGTGAAAAGGGTGCATTCATATGTTTTAATCCTTCATGCGGTGAAGCTGGTACTCTTCAGGAATTAGTAAAGCGTGTAATGCACAAGAATGACTTTGAGGCCATGAGATTTATTTCAACAAAAGAAGCAGAGTCGCTAAAAAACTTTGACAGTTTGTTAGAGGAGGCAATGAATGAAAAGCCTATCTTTGAAGAGTTTTCCCAAGAAACTTTAAACAAGCTACATAATGGATTAATTAATAGCGACAAGGCAAAGTTATATTTTAAATCTCGTGGTATTGAAATGCAAGCGGTGACAGATTTTTATTTAGGATATTCTGAAAACATGGATATGGTAACTGTTCCAGTTCATAGCCCAGATGGAATGCCAATTGGGATTGTCGGAAGATCAGTTGAAGGAAAGTCTTTTAAAAATAGTACAAATCTTCCAAAAAGCAAAACACTTTTTAATATTCACCGTGCTAAAAAAATAGGATCTCATGTGATAGTCGTAGAGTCTAGCTTTGACGCAATTCGTGTTCATCAGGCTGGGTTTCCAAATGTTGTTGCAACACTAGGAGGATTTTTGTCTACAGAGCAACAAAATTTATTAAATAGACATTTTAATAAAATAACTATTATGACTGACGCAGATCAGGCTGGAAGAGAGCTTGGTAGAAGTATAGTTAATAAATTAAAATTCAAAGACCTCTTGTGGGCTTCGTTTGAATATGGTAAGATATATCCTCATGATGCAAAAGATGCTGGCGACATGACCGATGAGGAAATAAAGACCTGCATTAAAAATTCTGTATCCTATATAGAATACAGATCTTGGAACTCGTGATATAATAAAAAATACAGATGGATATATACCATCAACTATAAAGGAGAAATAAATGAGTATAGTAAAAGGTCTAAAAGACCTCAACAAGGCACTAGATAAGCCTACCTATAGCGGTGGGGATGAAAATAAAGGTCGTTGGCTAAAGATTGAAGACGGCGAAAGCGTAAAGATCAGATTCCTTCAGGAACTAGATCCAGATTCACCAACATATAATGATAAGCTTGGTTGCGGATTTATCGCATTAGAGCACACAAATCCAAAGGATTATCGCCGTAAGGCTCTAGACACAATGGAGTCAGAAGGTCGTGACTGGGCAAACGAACAACATCGCAAGGACCCAAAGGCTGGCTGGAAGGCCAGAACACGCCTATACATCAACGTTCTAGTAGACGATGGTAAAGAAGAACCATACGTAGCAATTCTTTCACAGGGTACAAGCGGTAAAACAATTACTCCTACCCTAATTGAATACGCTGGTGAGATGGGAAGCATCACCAATCTTATGTGGCGAATCAAGCGTAACGGTTCAAAAACAGATACAAGTTATACAATTATCCCTCTTGCAAAGGATGAAGCACCATTTGATTTCTCTGCTCTAGAGTTGTATGACCTAGAAAAAACAGCAGTTCGTCACGTACCATATGCAGAGCAAGAAGCTTTCTATATGGGTGAAGGTGGAAATGCAGAAGAGTCTTCTGCATCATCCAGTAGCGTAGACTGGTAATATAAATATGTACAGGGCTAGTCTATTGACTAGCCCTGTAATATTTGTTAGAATAACAATATGATCTCATACGATATACCAGACCCATTTGAAACATTTGTGTCTAATAAGTATAAGAACTACGTAGGGGCAATTTATGATTTCTTTGCCAGAGAATGGCATATGAAATGCGGATGTTGCAAAGAGGATTTATATGCACCAACCAAAAAGATATTGACTAAAGTTAGACTATATCATACTAGAAACGAATGCACAGGCGGATACTAATGAGCTTTACACACCTACACGTTCACTCCTATTATTCGTTAATGGATGGACTAAATTCTCCTAAAGAATTATGTCAGGCTGCCTTAGATGCAGGACAAACAGCAATTGCAATTACAGATCATGGAACACTATCTTCTCATCGTGAAATGCAAATTGCAGCAAAAGAACTAGGCATCAAGCCAATACTTGGAGTAGAGGCGTACATATCTCCAACAGATAGATTTGATCGCTCTTCTAAAACAGATAAGTCTATTCAGGCTTACAACCATATTATTCTTCTAGCTAAAAATAAAAAAGGATTAGATAATATAAATGCATTGCAGGAGCTTGCTTGGAACGAAGGCTTTTATCATAAACCAAGAATTGATAGGGAGGTATTGAAAGAATATGCGGAAGGTATTATTGTTCTTTCTGGATGCCTCAATGGGCTTATTAGTAAGGCTATTGAACGCCAGGAATTCTCAGAAGCCAAACTTATACTCAAAGACTTTAAGCAAACTTTTGGGCAAGATTTTTACATTGAGGTTCAATCTCACAATCCAAAAGAAATCAACGAAAAACTATTAGAGCTAGCAGACGAGCTTAAGATTAAGGCGGTGGCAACAGGTGATGCCCACTTTGCTAAGGAAGAAGATCGTATTTTAGAAGAAGCAATGCTTATTCTATCAACATCCCCTAAGTCAGACAAAGAAGCTGATTTTGATATGTCCCGTAATATAAAGGATATGTTAGATAGATTTAACTATCTTTATCCAGATAGAAAAATATCGTTTGCAGACTATAATTTATTTATCCAAACAAGAAATGAAATTGAAGCTGACTTTAATAAGTCTGGAATTACTCGCAAAGATATTTATGACAATACAATGGAGATAGCCGATAAAATTGGAGAATACGATTTTAACAGGGGTCTAGACCTTCTCCCTGTCCCTAAGACCAATGCTGATAAAAAGCTTGGCGAAATGGCCTTAGAAGGCCTTAAAAGGCTAAACCTATCAGAAGACCAGACCTACTTAGACAGGCTTGACGAAGAGTTATCTATAATTAAAGATAAATCATTTGCTTCATATTTCTTAGTTGTGGCAGATATGATTAATTGGGCTAAAGAAAATAATATTATGGTTGGCCCTGGTCGTGGTTCTGCAGCAGGCTCCCTTGTTTGCTATGCATTAGGAATTACGGATGTAGATCCAATTAAATATGACCTGCTATTTTTCCGATTTATTAATCCAGAACGTAATGACTTTCCAGATATTGATACAGACTTTGAAGACCGTCGTCGTAAAGAGGTTAAAGATTACTTAAAGAAAAAGTTTAAGCACGTTGCATCTATTTCCACATATACTTATTTTAAAGATAAGGGTGTAATTAGAGACGCTGCCCGTGTATTTATGGTGCCCTTGTCTGATGTTAATCGTGCAATGAAATCAATTGATACCTTTGAAGACTTTATGGATTCTCCAAATACAAAAGAATTTAGAATGAAATACCCAGAGGTTGTTTGGTTGGCAGAAAGACTACGTGGCAAGATTCGCAGCGTAGGAGTCCATGCTGCTGGAGTTGTTGTTGCTAAAGATGATATTAGAAAGTTTGCACCAGTTGAGTCTCGTGCAGATGCTAGCGATGATGTGTCTGGAAGAATCCCAGTAGTTGCATACGATATGGATACAGTTGCAGACATAGGGCTTATTAAACTAGATGCACTAGGTCTTAAAACTTTATCTGTAATTTCAGATACAATTAAATCAATTAAAGATAGAAGTGGTAAGGTAATTAATCTATCTAGCCTTCCTTTAGATGATCCAAAAGTTTATAAAACGCTTAGCGAAGGATACACAAAGGGAGTCTTTCAGGCTGAAGCAACACCGTATACCAATCTTTTAATTAAGATGGGTGTAGACAAGTTTGAAGATCTTGCTGCGTCAAATGCTTTGGTTCGTCCAGGCGCAATGAATACAGTTGGTGCGTCTTATATTAAGCGTAAGCATGGAGATGAAGCTGTTCAATTTATTCATCCAATTATGAAACCTTTTACAGAAAACACATACGGAGTTATTATATATCAAGAGCAGGTTATGCAGGCCTGTGTACACCTAGGTGGTATGACTTGGTCAGAAGCCGATAAGGTACGAAAAATTATTGGAAAGAAAAAGGATGCAAAAGAATTTGATGAGTTCAAAGACCGTTTTATTGATGGGGCTTCAAAACATATTTCTAAGAAACAGGCAGAGACGTTATGGCATACATTTGAGGCGCATGCTGGGTATTCGTTCAATCGTTCCCACGCTGTTGCTTACTCTATGCTTTCTTATTATACTGCTTGGCTCAAAACTTACTACCCTCTGGAGTTCATGTTCTCGATTCTTAAAAACGAAAACGACAAAGACGTTCGAACAGAATATTTAATTGAGGCTAAAAGACTTGGCTTGAAGGTTTTACTACCACATATTAATGAGTCAGATATCTATTTCTCTTTACAAAAAGATGCAATTAGATTCGGTCTTGCAGAGGTTAAATTTATTTCTGATAGCATTGCAAATAAAATTATAGACAATAGGCCATTCTCAAACTACAAAGATTTTATTGAAAAGTCTTCTAAAAAAGGAAGCGGAATTAATAGTAGAGCTATATCGGCTTTAAATGCTATCGGTGCTGCAGCATTTGAAGATAATCCTAGAGAAGGCAATGAAAAAGATAATTACTATGAATTCTTAGGTATTCCTACGTTTAACTTAGACCTTCCACCAAGAATTAAAACGCAGGCAAAGCCTATCTCAGAGTTTGACGACTTGGGATCATTTGTTATGTTTGGTATGGCTAAGTCTATTAAAAGAGGAAACGGGTGGGCTAGAATTGAGTTAGTCGATGAGACTGGATCTATAGGTCTATTTCATAATGAACAAACTCCAATTGAAACAAATCAAATGTATTTTATTTTAGTAGGAGACAATAGAATTGCAAGGTATGTAAAGGTGCAAGATATTAATCCACAGTCTAAAGATTCTTTTGTTGACTACCTTTATAGAAAAGAGTACGACCTTGAAGAAAATCAATATCATGTGGTAGACTTTACTCCCTATAAAACAAAAGCTGGCAAAACAATGGCACATATTGTAATGTCAGATAGGGATAAAAATTTAACTAGAGCTATCGTATTCTCTAGTATGTATAAAACTGCCTTAGCAAAAATGCGTGAGGGAATGAAGTGTCAGGTTGTTTTGTCTAAACTAGATGATGGCACCCTGATGATTAAGGAAATAAAATGACAGAGGATATCGAAGGTCTAGTTACTTCTATAAGTATTAATCAAGTACTAGTAGCAGTTCTACAAGAATATGGAAAACTTACTGTTCCGACACTTAAATTTTTAGAGTCAAAGGCAGAAGAAAAAGAATTAGTAATTGATTATGATGAGGATGGCCCATCATTTACTTTTAGTTTAAGGGATAAAGTTGAACAGCAATAAGGTTTTAACAGAGTACGGGCTTGATGCATTAGCAGCAATTCTTCACGAAACAGCAATAGAAAAAGGTTTCTGGGATGGAGAATATTCTAATGACAAGATTGGAAATAAACTTGCACTTGTACACTCAGAAGTTACTGAGGTATTAGAAGCAATTAGAAAAAGCAAAGGTTCACAGGAAGTTGTTGAAGAAATGGCAGACGTTATTATTCGACTACTAGATGTATATGCAGCAATGAGAAATGAAGATCAGGTTTCTCACAGCCTTGACGAAATATTAGAGGCAAAAATAAATAAAAATAAAGATCGTCCAAGGCTTCACGGCAACCTTTTTTAATGATATAATAAGCAGAGAGAAGAAAGAATAATAATGACAATTGTATTAGATGATATATTAGCAAAACTAGATCCAAAAACAAGAGCAAGAGTTCAGTCCGCACAAGATGTTAAGGTTGAAAAGCAGCCTACCCCAAGTATCGGTTTGAATATGGCACTAAGAGGTGGACTAGGTTACGGAAGACAGGTGCTAGTCTGGGGAAATAAGTCTGCTGGTAAGTCTTCTTTCTGTCTGCAGATGATTGCTTTAGCACAAAAAGAAGGAAGAACGTGTGCATGGATTGATGCTGAAGCATCTTACGATCAGTCCTGGGCAGAAGCTCTTGGAGTTGATTCATCTAAGCTAATTTATTCTCCAGCAAAAACTGTTAACGATATGGTTGATGTTGCAACAAAGCTTATGGATGCTGGAGTAGACATGATTGTAGTTGATTCTATTTCAGCACTACTACCAGCAATTTACTTTGAAAAAGACGGAAACGAAATGAAGGATTTGCAGGATACTAAGCAAATCGGCGCTGAAGCAAAGGATATGACACACGCAGTCAAAATGTTAAATTATGCAAACAAAAACACACTACTTGTTCTTATCTCCCAACAAAGAAACCAATTTGGCTCTATGCATGCCTCACACATACCAACGGGAGGAATGGCAGTTAAATTCTTTTCATCCACTGTCATTAAGCTTTGGTCTTCTGAGGCTGAAGCTAATGCTATTAAAGCTGGCGTTAAAGTGGGCGACAAAATCATTGAGCAACGAGTCGGAAGGCCAGTTAATTGGATTATTGATTACAACAAACTTGGCCCACCAAACTTATCTGGACAATATGACTTCTACTATCAAGGAGAAACATTAGGCGTTGATAGCACAGGAGAAACATTGGATGTTGCAGAAATGACTGGCGTTGTAGAAAAAGGTGGAGCCTGGTATACAGTTAATGGCGAAAGGTTTCAAGGTCGTGCCAAGGCGGTACAGTATCTTCGTGAAAACCCAGATGTAGTTACAAAACTACAAGGTGATATAAGTGCCAGATCTTAATGAATTTATTTCTTCAGAAAAAATTCATGCGCCAGAGTTAGAGCGCTTCGGAGGAAAGAAGCCGTGCTCTAAGTGTGACAAAGATGCGGAAGAATATTTTTGGGATGCAGTATCTCTTACCATGAGCTGGGAATGTCCAGATGGCCATAAAAATTCATTTAGGATTAACTAATGTCAGAAAGATCTGAAGTAAAGCGTGATGGCGCTAAAGCTCAAAAAAATTCTGGACGTGGTGATTATCAAAAGGGAGACGCTAAATGGAAGCAGTTCCTTGTAGATTATAAAGAAGCTTCTTCTTCTTTTAATTTAAATAAGCCAGTATGGTCTAAGATTTGTACAGATACATTTAAAGTTAGTAGAGATATGCATCCAGCATTAAAGGTTATTATAGGTGAAGATTCCAAGGTAAGACTTGGAATTATTGAATGGGCAGTTTTAGAAGAGCTGATCCAATTTTGGGAGGAAAACAATGGGGTCAAATAATAAAATACCATTTAATAAAACAGTTATTAAAGATGGTAGGATTGTCAGGATTAGAAAAGACGGTACCGTAAAAGCAGATTTGGGCCCGTACAATACCAAGCAGACCAAGGCTAAATAATGACAACATTTTTGTTAGGACTAATGCTAGGCTTTACAATTGGATACGGCTTGGGTTTATTTATAGATAAAATAGATAAGAGGATAAAAAATGGCGGACGATAGAAACACACTTGAACTCATTAGTTCAATTACTGAGTTTAATGACCTGCATGAATATATGGGAGATGATCAGTTAGACAAGGCTTTGGCAATTGTTGTAAAGCTATTGATGAATCCAGATGTTCCTTCAGCTAAGGCTCCGTATTTAATTATTGAGCTTCAGGCTATGTCTACTAAGTTTTCAATGATGGCATCCTATTATTCAACCATTGCTAAGGATAAGGCTGGCACAACAAACAATAATAAGAAGAACATTTATTACTCAGCAAAAGAGTCCATAGACAAACTTGTAGACGCACTTAAATATGTAGTTAGGTATAATTCATGATTAAAAAAAGAATTTTGTTTTTGTTTATTTTTGCTGGTTCAGTAATCGGGTTATTTGTTTTAAATTCTAATGAACCAAATTGCATTAATCTATATGTAGATTATGGAAATAATTCTACAATAGAAAAGAAATGTGTCAGTGCCAGCGGTAAAGTTAATTCTCTAGATCTATTAAAAGCAAATGGATATAAGATAGAAGGAACAGCAAAGTATGGAAATGCCGTTGTTTGTAGAGTAAATAATTTTCCTGACAACACACTTGAAAAGTGTCAAGACATGCCACCAGCAGATGCATACTGGGCTGTATTGGT
>JACCEA010866235.1_pt1 | contig 10216 bp, 11 predicted proteins | sample 7449851 | NCBI WGS metagenome assembly JACCEA01 (sample SAMN15323453, study PRJNA562643) | freshwater metagenome | isolation source: river surface water | place: USA:Blue River Watershed | collected 2017-08-18 | reverse complement strand
TCCATGGTGCTGTTGGAATATGGCTTGATTATGAGAAACAAGAGTTTCAATGTTGTCTTAACAACGATCTCGAAGGTGCTGAACGGGCGGAACAGAACAAGCTTCGTAGATTTGGTGATATCAAGGATTGGAATACTTCGAAAGTCACGAATATGTCACGACTATTCATGATGGCAAATCGATTTGATTGTAACATTGAACAGTGGGATGTAAGTAATGTCATGACAATGAACAAAATGTTCTATGGCGCTACCACATTTAATCAGCCATTAGAGAAATGGGATGTCAGTAATGTCACGGATATGAGTTGTATGTTCAAACAAGCGACACAATTCAATCGACCGTTACAAAAATGGAATGTTTCCAATGTCATTGATATGAGTGAAATGTTTCAATTGTGTAAATCATTCAATCGTCCATTGAATACATGGCAAGTACACAATGTGAAGAATATGAGTGGAATGTTTCATTGGATAAAGAAGTTTGATCAGCCATTAGACCAATGGGCCGTGGACAATGTTACTGACATGTGTTACATGTTCTGTGGTGCAAAAGTATTCAATCAACCATTAGCGACTTGGAGGGTTAATAAGGTTACGAATATGTCAGGTATGTTTCATTCTGCCGAATCGTTTAATCAACCATTACAGACATGGACAGTGAGTAATGTCAAGGATATGTCACGCATGTTTGAAGGTGCTATTGCCTTCAATCAACCGTTAGATGCTTGGAATGTAGGACAAGTAATTGATATGAGCAATATGTTTAATGGAGCGAGGCAATTTAACCAATCGCTTCAAAGTTGGGAAATAGGGAATGAAACAACGATGCGTGGGATGTTGAAGGATGCTACTGCATTTAACCAATCACTGGATAAGTGGGGTTTAACTTATAAAGATGATGACATTCTGAGATAGCTGCTGTATATTTATGTTTGTAGCTTTATTTTCATGCATAGAAAAAATAAATCTTTGAAAAGCATTGTTATTTTCGTGACTCGTGATGTGTTCCACTCCGACCTATTCCGATATGTTTTGCAGTTTCTTGGCGCACATTTCGTCTGATGAACGACTCGGCGGAACAATAGCTAACCAAGCAGCAGTCAATCCCCATTTTGCGTGATATTTAACGGGAATACTAATTATTCCACGGTGCTTCTTTTTCTTCTTCTTTGATCTTTTTGGAAAAACTATCAAGCGTTCGTTTTTTTCTTGTTTTGAAGTAGAATTTTGAAGCATTATCTTTGGTGGCATGATGAGAGGGAAATGAGGGCAGGGCAGCATCCACCCACAGCAGGCGCAGCAGCCCCGCCGCCCACACTCCACACAACCACTACCCCAACACTGCTGGCGCTAATAACTCACAACATGTGCGCTCGCCTCTACTTCCGTTCCATTTTTTGCGAAAAATAAAAATCTTTCCGGTTTCCTCAACTGTCATCTTCTTTTTAGAGATGTTCATCTGGCAGTGGATCGCAGGTGCAAACCATTGTGGTGACTTTGATTCACAGAAAGGAAACGTTACCGAAGAAGTTATTTCAAGTACTGCGATTGTTGGCGAGGACAGCGATGAAGTGGCGGCAGCAATCCGTGAATGTATTCCAGTAACAAACAACCTCCGTTTGGATTGTGTGCTTTCATACCATCGTGTACCTGTTGAGTTGAGGGCAATCGTACAATCCTACTATGTTGCCGTGTTGACGAATGACAATATTCGTGAAGCTGTGCGACTCTGGCAATTTACTTGTTCCGATGCGGATATCAGATACGGTCGTATATCTGGTTGGGATACATCACACGTAACCACAATGTCATCACTATTTAAAAATGCCACACTCTTCAATGTCAATATTGAGAACTGGGATGTCAGTAATGTCACTGACATGTCACAAATGTTCTTTGCTGCCAAAGCATTCAATCAACCACTTGCTCGATGGAATGTTGAGAATGTCACTGATATGAAGCTATTATTCTGTGATGCCAAGGTATTCAACCAACCATTAAATACGTGGCAGGTAGCTAATGTCACGGATATGACTCGAATGTTTAGCGGTGCTCATCTGTTTAATCAGCCATTGGATCGTTGGGATGTGCACAATGTCACCTCAATGAACAGTATGTTTAGTGAAACTGATGACTTCAATCAGCCATTAAACACTTGGAATGTCAGTCAAGTGACTAATATGGGTTATATGTTTAGTGTGACACTGTCATTCAATCAGCCGTTGGATAGATGGGATGTCAGTAATGTCACTGCCATGTATCATATGTTTCGATCTGCTCACGATTTCAACCAACCATTACATACATGGAAAGTTGATAATGTGACCAATATGAGCCATATGTTCTGTGATACGAAATGTTTCAATCAATCGCTAGACGAATGGAATGTGAGTAAAGTGACATCAATAGCTGGCATGTTCATGAAAGCTATAGCTTTTAATCAGCCGCTACAAAGTTGGAACACAACAAATGTCATTGAAATGAATGAAACATTTAATAAAGCGATTGTATTCAATCAACCATTGAATGCATGGAATGTAAGTAATGTCACGACAATGAATAATATGTTTCGTGAAGCTGTCATGTTTGATCAACCATTGGACCAATGGGATGTCACGCAGGTTATAGATATGAGTAGTATGTTTTATAGTGCTAGTAAGTTTAATCAACCACTGTCAATGTGGAACGTCTGTAATGTTAAGAAATATTTGCATATGTTTCGTGGTGCGAGAGACTTTAATCAAAGTTTAGAGACTTGGAAGTTTGGAAAATCTCCTAATTTGTATGGGCGATAACTGTACGTACTGTCATTTATGTGCACCATTGATTGTGGAAGAGCAATGTCGGGTGGAGCTCGATGCAACAGAATACTTACAGTGTAAAATGAGTTGGGATACGTGTAGATATTTGTTTTCATGCTAGTGATGATGTTCTCTCATGGAGCGGTTGCCGACTTATTCCCGATTAGGGCTAGTTTCATATTTATCACCTTAATCAGGTTGTAGTGAAATGTGTACAATTCATAATTGTTTTTGAATTATTTTCTCAATTTAATTTTATTGCAAACCTATGAAATAATTATATCTAATTTCAATCTACGTATATACACGCATAAACAATTTCTTTCCTGTACCATTAGCGGTGCTCAGCCTCCATTCATTCACTGGTTGTTGCAAGCTAGTCGTGCCACTTAGCATGCCAGTCATATCCACTTCAGTAGATACTTCCCACTGGTCTAATGGTTGATTGAAAGTGAAAGCATTACAAAACATGGATCGCATGTTCGAAACTCTTCGCACATTCCACCTATTCAGTGGTTGGTTGAATGACTTCGCTCCATCAAACATGCTGTTCATTGATATGACACTACTGACATCCCAATCATCCAAGGGCTGGTTAAAAGACCAAGCACAGCCAAACATGTTTATCATATCTTGTACATGACCTACATTCCAATTACCCACTGGTTGATTGAATTTGATAGCACGAAAGAACATACAACACATGCTTGTGACATTATCCACTTGCCAGCCATTCATCGGTTGATTGTAGCTGATAGCATTGTTGAACATGGATCCCATGGTTGTCACGTTACTGACGTCCCAAGTATCGATGCTCTGATTGAATGCCTTGGCAAAGTCGAACATCCACTGCATATTGACCACGTTGCAAATCTGCCAATTATCGAGAGGTTGATCAAAGACAGTTGCGGACTGAAACATGGATTGCATGTTCGTGACATTACCAACTTGCCAGCTATTCAATGGTTGATTGAACTGTTCCGCTTTGTAAAACATGCCTGACATGTTAGTGACTTTACTAACATTCCAGTTGTTCAAGGGTTGATTGAAGATCTTCGCATTACGAAACATCTCTTTCATATTCGTTACATTGCTCACATCCCAACGACTAATGTTGTCATTGAAGTTTCCGTTTCGAAAGAGTCCCTGCATAGTTGTTACTCTCTGTGTGTTCCAATCGGATATGTGACCATATTGAATATATGCCTTTTGAGGATGCGCCCAGCACCACATGCTCACTGCCTCAAATAACGTAGTGTCATCAAGATACAATACACGAAAGTATCGTTGAATGAGGAAACGCAATTCCACTGGCACATTTAATCGCAGTGACAAGCAGCACTCAAAGGTCTCCAATGGGCTAAAATTATCCTGCAAGCGCTCTTCACACATCATCAACTGAACAAAAAGAAGGATGTGCCATATCAACGGAGTTTTTCTCAACAAGATGAAGTAATTTTTTTCGCTTCCCACGGAAAAAGAACTTCGGCCTTCTGTGCGCTAGATACGCGTTGCCTGGCCCTGCTGGGCTTGCTGCTGCTGCTGCTACTCGCCGGCCGCATGCTGCGCCGCCTGCTTCGCCGGCTTTCTGTGCTGACTGCAGGCTTCTTGGCGGCTTTGCTTCTTGCTCTTCTGCTGCGACCTCTCAAATGTTCTCATTAAAATGTTGCGAGAGAGCGAGCAGGTGCTTCTGCTGGTTAATTAATCAACAGATAAATGATTTCTATTGTCGACTCGTATCCTCAGTTCTGTCACAGTATGTAAACAGAATGAAACGCAAACACAATTTTATTTCTACTGATCTTTACAGCGAATAGTTGACACCAAGTATTCACACAATGTGCCTGGTTCCCTATATTTGCATCCCAACATCATCATCGTTGTTGTCGGTGAAGAATGACTTGCGATCTCAATTGTCGTTGGAACGACAACTACGTGTGGATCACACAGCTCACCAACTAACACATGACAGTCACCTGTCATCCAACCATAAATTAATTCCTTCGACTGAGATCACTGAGAAGGCAATCAATAGTCTACAAGCCATAGAAGACTTCTTTGCCCTCGCTAATGATCGCAGTTATGTCCGTGATATGCTCTTCGATAGGACTGAAGTGACTGATAACCATCACTGTGCTCTTTGTTCGATGCAAGCTGAAGAGGGAGAGTCCAATAGCTGTCAGATATGTGGAGGTGATCGACTATTGCCCGGGGTATTCCTCGACAATGACACGATCCTCACCGCCTTCACTCGTCAAGCTTTGATTGAATCAGCAAAAGTGATGATGTTCATAGCTAGAGACATCGCTATCACTCAGAGTGACAAGGAGAGTGATGAAGCTGTCAGTGACAAGGATATAGCGGTCAGACATTATTACGCATTGATACGTCCTCCGGGACATCATGCATGTAGTGGACATCACGAAGGCTTTTGTATCTTTAATAACGCTATTATCTTTGCCGAATATCTCTTCCAGCTACAAACAACAAGTTATGCAAGTGACAATGTTGCGCGTGACATTAAAGTGAGTGACAATATGTTGAGTGACAAGTCTGATGGTGTATTGATAATGGATTGGGATGTACATCACGGCAATGGCACTGAACAGTATGTACGTGATCACTGGAAAGAAGGAGGAAAGAGACTCCTCTACGCTTCGATGCACTACTATGATGGTGTTGTCTATCCACGCACTGGTGGCCCGATTGCCAGCAATATTGATGGATCCGAAGCATACATATGTAATGCGTCATTCAGTGATAAAGGAATTGAAGATAATGCTTATCTCGAGTTGTTTCGTACTCGCATTGTTCCATTTGTCGCTAACCATATCTCTTCTATAGATACAATCGTGATATCTAACGGACTGGACGCACATCGGGACGATCCATTGCAGTTAGCGAGATTGTCCATACAGGCGTATGTCACTATGACGAAGTTCTTTGTTAGTTTAGGTAAACGAATTGTATTCTTATTAGAAGGTGGATATAATGAGAATGTTATTGCTGATGTTACTAAAGCTATTGTAGATTTGTTATAGAGTTGTTGACAATTATAATAACTTTGTATAATATTGACAATATTTTATGAGTACGGATTTGACCATGAATACAATGAAAATGGCTACTGCTCTTCCATGAGTCAATTGATTGATTAAAGAATGTAATGGCCATGTTTGCAGACTGCACTTTCAATTTAATGCCGATATAGCGCTAATATTAATCATTTATACTCACAACGATACATTTAATTGAAAGATATATTGGCAATAAAATATCTACAATATCGTCAACAATCTATTTACTATTGTACACTATACAAAGGATCGGAAAGAGTTTCTATAATACAATACAGTACAGAGAGACACTGCAATTACAGCACTAGTTAATGCAAAGGCAGTGGCAAACCCATATCTATCCGCTACAATTCCCGATACTAACGGGAACACTATGCGAGCCAATGAGCCTATTGACCCGAAAATACCCATCATCTTACCCTGGGGACCAGTGCGAGAAAGCTTTGAGAACATTCCAACGACTGCAGTGTGTCCGACAGGATACCCGAATGTAAACATGAGAGCGAGGGACACATATAACATATGCACGGACACACCAGTCGCCTGTGAGAACAATGTCTGAATGAGAGAGAGACACGATAGCAGCATCACAGCCAATCCTCCGATTACTAGATCGCTATCTCGCAAGTATCGAAGAAGGAGAGGAACGCACAGAAGGACGAACACCCCCATTGCACCACAAAGAGAGACTATCGTGCCGACACGCAGTGAATCCCAATCGAAGTACTTTTCTGCGAACACTCCGGTGAGAGTCTCAAATACTGCGATCACACCCTGTTAGAAGAAAGAGTCACCGTGTAAACGTAATGTGTGCGACACACATATTATACCTTAGCGACAAAGTTCAGCATACATCCAGAAACCATTAGTGGTAAGAGAGACTGTGACTCTGTTGATGCAGAAGTGAGAGACATAGTCTTACTCTCAATGTCTCTCTCAGTCTGAGACTTGTCCCTCGGCACTTCAGAGAATACTGAGCCCAATAGGGCTATACATACAGTTGCAGATAGACTCACACACATAGCAGGTACAGTGTACCGTAGACGTTCATCGAATAATGCGAACGACGACGAGAGATATGCGCCGAGTATGGGAGTGACTGTGAATCCAGTGTATTGTACCGTTCTATGAGATAGAGAGTCAAAGCATATAGAATAGTTAGTGACATGTGTATATCTTACGTGAGGTAGGCCATTTCAGAAGATCTTGTCTTCAGTGGTGCTTGTTCCGCTATGTAACTCCTTGTCACACCCAGACTATGAAACACACACATTATATCAAGAAATGGCACACATTGAAGTAACTGTATGTATTTACCTGCCAGCACCGAAGCCGATTACTAATTGTGCAATAACAACCATCCATATACGAGATGCGAGTATATACATGAATGTACCAATGAGAATACAGACATTACATGCAGCAAGCACAACTCTATACCCGTGTACCTCAGACATGTAACCGAATGCTGTAGAGCCCACTATGCGACCAGCACTGAAAGCTGCGACGACGAGACCTTGAGTTAATCGTGTTCCACCAAGAGAAGAGACCAGTGACCAAAGTGTGGGGAATAGGATGCCGCGACATGTGTCTCCGATGAGTACACAGAGGTACACAACATACTTAGACACGGTCGAGCCTTTTGGTGTATCATCAACTTCTGTGATAAGGAGGTTGTTCTTCTTGCTACTTGTTTCACATGGTCCTAGGACTGAAAGTAGCAGAGGATCTGATACATCGTCATGGTGGAGTTCTTCATCAGCATCATCATCTCCAGCACAAATAATAATGTCCGCCGCTGTGTCTCCATTTCTTATTAGTGAGAAAGGAGTGAGTTCGATCACCATCTTATCATTGCGATAGACGATTAACTCTTTGTCGAACTGGAGAAGAGAGCAATGCGCTCGGAAAATTTTGTTGGTGAGGAGCGAAAAATTCTTGTCGGCAATGATGAAGTGAAGGAGTGTGATCACTACACACTACCTTTTGTACGTTGGTGGAAAGAGAACATAACGCACACCGCACAAATTGAATGTAACGGTCGATTTGTTGGGAATCCTCATATCCATAGAAACAATCAGTTATTATGCATTTTTAGGTGTTGAACTTGAAGTTCGCCTGTTCGGGCCAGAATCCCCACACAGCCAGGCGAAGAAGAGAAAAAAAGAAAAACAGGCGCGCAGCACACATCTGACTGTCAGCACACACAAATTCAATAGGAATCATCAGTTCATTCATAAAACACATTCTCAGTGTGCGCACACACAACAAGATAGATCGTTTTGATGAAAGAAGTCGAGAGATCGATTCCGATTTGTTTATTTTATTTCATTCAAATAAAAACTCATCATTTATTATCGACAAAGTACACAAGGGAGACTCATTCATCTTAACTGAAGACAAGACAGACAAGAAGAACTGGTATTCACTGACAATCATGGCATGGCTAAGTATCGCTACAAACAATGATGATCTCGTCAATAAGTTGCAAGACCATCGAGTCTTTCGCAGCGATGACCCGGCCCATGACCGTATTATTCAAGCTTTTAGAGATACTGATCGCGGGGATTTCGTTCCACAAGAACATAGGTAAGCGAATCTGATGTTTACTAATTGTTACTCACTTTCTATTGGACTCTCAGAGTACAAGCATACACTGATAGACCCTTCAAGGTTGGTCCTATTCACTTATCCGCACCACACATCTACGTCACTGTGCTCGAAGCTCTCGACCTTCGTCCCGGGATGACATTCCTCAATGTCGGCAGTGGTTCAGGCTATCTCTCATGCATTGCTGCCTCTCTCTTGGGTCAGCATGGAGTATCTCACGGTGTAGAGATCTCACAACCAGCCGTTGACTTTAGCAAAGAAGCGATTGTTCGATGGAGAGAGAGACTTCTCTCTAGTGCAAAGGATGCTGCTGTGAAGGAAGACATTGCCCGTCAAGCTGCCTCTATAGCTGCTAGAGCTACTGCATTCCCTGTAGAGCAGAGTGAGGCAGTGGTGGTGGAACATGCCTCGTCCCTATGCGGGGGACTCGTAGGATGTTGCTTGCCCACTGCCATAGGGTCATCATCCAATCCGTCTATCGCCACTGCACCATCTCTATCTCCTCCCACTGCCGTAGTCCCTCTCTCAGTCTCTCTCACTGCGACTGCCAAGGCCGAGATAGACGTAGTGTGCGGGAACTGCTTCGACCTCGACTTAGTCTCTGCCTCGCAGACTCTGCGCTATGACAGAGTGTACGTCGGTGCGGGTGTCCCTCCGCACCGCAGAACGTTCTTCATGCATCTCTTGGCAGAGGGCGGGGTACTAGTCATGCCCGTAGACGGCGACAACGAACTCGTGCAAGTCCGCAGAGTCGTTGGCGGAGTCTATACCAATAGGGCTATTTCTAGCGTGCACTTCGCACCTCTTATAGAGAGCGACTACACTGCCGAGGAGGTGGTGGAGAGGGAGAGAGAGGGAGAGAGCGACGGCGAGGGAGAGACTGCGATGGACGAAGAGAGAGTGTTGCAGAGACTATTGCAACGCGCAGTCGATTCGTCGTCGCTGACTCTCTCTCGCTCTGTCGACGACGAAGAGAGAGACACTGTGAGAGTGTCCGTGCGTGTGTTACGGTCTACTCCGCCGTCTCTCTCTCGCCATAGACTGAGACTGCCAGCACTGCTGTGGGCGCCGCAGAGGGAGAGACACAGTCAATTCCCACAGTGCTTCCGTGCTGCCGTGCGTCTCATCCTTCTCGCTGCTCATCGCAGTGGCGGATATATGTCTCCTTCTATGTCTAAACGTGTAACCGGTAATAAGCGAAAGCCAATGTCATTGTCTTTGTGCGGACTATTGCCGGTACACCTGTGGTACCACGTATTCTCCTTTGCCAGTAGGTAAGTGAGTCCGTCTGTATGTTATGTGTACATATTCACTGACTATCTCTCACTCTCTCACTGTATTGCACAGAGACTGGTTCTTCCCTCCCCGGGGCGAGGTCGACAGACTAAAGGCCGAACTGGCTCTCGAGAAGCGCAGACGACGATTGTCTGAGGAGAGAGAGAGAGACAAGGACGCGGCGTTAGTGCGTGCGGACCAAACAGTGCAGCAGTTACGACTACAGGTTAGTTAGTGCGTCCTATTGTATGTGTGTTAGTCACACTGTGATACTGTCCCAATAGGTCCAGGCAATGGCGAGAGAGAGAGACCGTTTGAGAGCGAGAGAGAGCGTTGCGATAGAAATGATGAACGCACGCACTGCCGCAGTGAGAGAGAGAGTAGCGGAGACTACGGGGTACTGGGAAGAGGATGTAGAGGAGGCCTATGGTATTGATAGAGAGAGAGACAC
>JACCEA012065133.1_pt1 | contig 10217 bp, 8 predicted proteins | sample 7449851 | NCBI WGS metagenome assembly JACCEA01 (sample SAMN15323453, study PRJNA562643) | freshwater metagenome | isolation source: river surface water | place: USA:Blue River Watershed | collected 2017-08-18 | reverse complement strand
GGCCAAGGCGGCGAGCTTCGATTCGCTGCGGCCGACGAGGATCGGGTCGGGCATGATCGACTCGGCATCGCCGAGCTTGATGCCGCCCTGATCGATGATCGCCTTGATCGAGCGAAGCAGGTGCTGGTTGGTGCCCATGCGTCCCGTGACGCCGTTCATGATGATGCCGACTTTGTGCGTGAGCATTTGAAGGATTGGAGGGGGGGTTGGGTTGAGACGTTCGCCAGTCTAGTCGGCGGACCGCGCTTGTGTTAGGACGAACCCGACTTTTACTAGCACGAAACCGACACCATGCTCGCCTGGAGTCCGATCCTGATCCAGAAAATCGAGATTCACGCCCTCGGGTTCGTGCTGCGGAAACTGCAGCTGAACCGGCACCGTCATGCCGAGGTCTCCCCGCATCGCCACGACTTCTCCCAGCTGATTCTTTACCTTTCCGGCGAAGGCGCGCAGTCCGTCGGCACCCATCATCGGGTCGCTCGCACCGGGGATCTGTTTGTCATTCCGCCGTCGACGCCGCACGGCTTCACCCAGCAGGGCAACAACCTCCCTGTTTGCCTCGTGGTCGACTACGATTCGCCCCGTCGGGCCAAGGGACGCCCCGCCCACCGCCGCCTTCCCTCCGCCACCCTCAACGAACTGCACGCTCAGCTCTCGCGCATTCCCGCCAAGGGACGCCTGCGCCTTGCCGACTATGCCGCCATCCTCGCTGTCGTCGCCCGCCTGCTGGATCAGGCTCCGGCCGGACCCGCCGTGCCGCCGACCCTCTTCGAACGGATCCGCGAGCAGGTGCGCTCACCCCGGCCCCTGACGGAGGTCGCGCGCAGCGTCGGATATCACCCGGATCATTTGAACCGGAAACTGAAACACGAAGCGGGACTGGGGCTGCGCGCGCTGCGCGACCGCGTGCGGCTCGAGTCCGCTCAATCGGCCCTGAGGGGCGCCGCGAGCGTGGCCGAGGCCGCCGTGCGATGCGGCTTCGAGGATCCGAACTACTTCGCCCGGTGGTTCCGCCGCCAGACCGGCCGCACGCCCAGCGCGTGGCGGCGGTGACGGGCGCCCGGCTTCACTCGCCGGGCTTTTTCGTGCACTGCGGCTGGGCCCCTTCCGGCAGCGGCGGGATCGGGCCTTCGCCGGCCTTCGGCAGCGTCCCGTTCAGTTCCTGACGCCAGTGCGCGACGTCTCCACCGGGACAATACACGTAGATCATGTGCATCGGCTCGTCGCCGGTGTTGGTCAGCTGGTGGAAGACCGTCGGCGGCATGAAGACCGCCTGTCCGGCTTTGATGGGACTGCGCTCCGTGCCCACGCAGATCTCTCCCTCGCCCTGGACGATGAAGTAAACTTCCTCCTGTTCCTGGTTGTGCCAAGGCACCTGGCCGCCGCGCGGCTCGAGAATGGAGTAGCCCATGGAAAAGCCCTTGGCGGGAATCGGCTGGCCGAGCTGGCCGACGAGTCCGCGGCCCCAACGACGGGCGGGAAAAGTGCCGCCGGGAATTTTGGCGAGGTCTGCGATGATCATAACGCGGGTGTTGTTGCGCCGCACCCGGCGCAGCGCGAACATTTTCAACCTCTCACGCGAGCCCGCAGCGCTCCAGCAACGCCTGCGGATCCGGTTCACGCTCCATGAATTCGCGGAACAGCACCGCCGGCTCGGCCGAATTGCCGCGGCTCAGGATCGATTCGACGAAGCGGGCCCCCGTGGCCGGGTTGAAAATTCCCTCGCGCTTGAAGCGCGTGAACGCATCCGCATCGAGCACCTCCGCCCACTTGTAGGAATAGTAACCGGCGGCATAGCCGACCGGGTCGGCGAAGATATGGGTAAACCGCTTCACGATCGTGGGGGCCGGCGGCTCGGTCGGCACCAGACAGTCGGCCACCGCCCGCCGCACCTTCGGCTCGACGTCGCCCGACCCGGTGAACTCTTCCGTGCGCATGTGCAGCAGAAGGTCCATCTTCGCAAAAGCGACCTGCCGCATTGTCGCGCACGCCGAGCGGAAATTTTTCGCCGCGATCATTTTTTCGAAAATGTCCCCGGGAATCGCGGCCCCGGTCTCGTGGTGCCGCGCGAATAGATCCAGCCCCTCTCGCTCCCACGTCCAGTTCTCCATGATCTGCGAGGGCAGTTCGACGAAATCCCAAGCCACGTTCACGCCGTTGAGCGACTTGATTTCCACCTCACCGAGCAGGTGGTGCAGCAGGTGCCCGAACTCGTGGAATACGGTCTCGACCTCCCGGTGCGTCAGCAACGCCGGCCGGCCCTCCGCCGGTGGGGTCATGTTGCCGCAGATCAACCCGAGGTGCGGCACCCGGCTGCCGTCCGCGCGCGGACCGCCGGTAAAGAGGTAGTTCATCCACGCTCCGCCGCGCTTCGACTCGCGCGGATACCAATCGGCATAGAACGAACCCAACAGCCGCCCTGCCGCGTCGAACATGTCGTAAAAACGCACGTCGGCGTGCCAGACCTCGACGCTCCCGGCCGGCTGCTCCACGACGCGAAGTCCGAACACGCGGCGAGCCACCTCGAAGAGCCCCGCGATCACCCGGTCCATCGGGAAATAAGGCCGCAGCGCCTCCTCGTCGAAGGCGTAGCGTTCCCGGCGCAGCCGCTCGGACCAGAACATGATTTCCCACGGCGCCAAAGGCGCCGCCGCCGCCCCCGTCTGCCGCGCCTTGAACGCTTCAAGCTCCCGGCACTCGCGCGCGAACGCCGGCGCCGCCCGGCGCCGGAAATCCTCGATGAACGCCAGCGCCCGGTCGCCGTTGCCGGCCATCCGCCGCGCGAGCACGGCATCCGCGAAATGCGCATGGCCCAGCAACGCCGCCTTCTCCGCCCGCAGGCGGAGAATTTTCCCCACCAGGTCGCCGTTGTCGTGGGCGCCGGCGCCGCCGACCGCGATCGCACCGAGCCACATCTCCCGCCGCAGGCCCGCGTCCTCGACATAGGTCATGAACGGTTCCTGCGAGGGCATGTGGAGGGTGAATCGCCACCCCGCGAGCCCCTTGCTTTCGGCACTGCGCCGGGCCTCCGCTTTGGCCCGCGCCGGCAAACCCGCCAGGCGCTCCTCCTCCGCCGGCGGCACCACGAGTTGCCACGCGTTGGTCGCATCGAGCACGTTCTCCGCATATTTCTGCGTCGCTTGGGCGAGTTCGCCCTGGATCGCCTCGAGCCTCGCCCGCTTCTCCGCCGGCAAATCCGCCCCGGCCTGGAGGAAGTCTTTCTTCGTCTCCTCCACGAATCGCCGCTGGATGCCGGTGAGTGCCGCCGCCGCCGGCGACGACGCGAATGCCCGCACCCGCTGCCAGAGCCCGGGATCCAGCGGGATCGAAGCGAAGAATGCCGACACCTGCGGCAGCATTTCGTTGTGCGCCTCGCGCAACGCCGGCGAGTCCGCGACCGACTGCAGGTGCGTCACGCGCCCCCACGCCACCGTGAGTCCCTCGAGCGCTTCCTCCATCGCGGTGAAGACGGAATCGTAGGAGACCTCCGTAGTATCGTGTGACGCGATACGCTCGATCGCCGCCCGCGCCCGACCCAGCGCTTCCGTGATCGCCGGGACGACGTGGTCCGCCTGCACGGCGGACCAACGGACATGGAACGAAGGATCGAGCAGCGGATTGACAGCCATTGGCCGGAAAAACCCGCCCGGCCGCCCCAATGTCAAATCGCAAACCTGCGCCTCACCACGAATACGCGACCCCGGCCGAAACCTGCCGCGGCGCCGCCGGCACGGCGGGCACATCCTGGAAATCGCTGTCCCAGAGATTCTCGACCAGCACCGAAAACTCCACGCCCTGCCACACGCGCGGGCGATACACGGCACCGACTGAGGTCGCCAACGACCGGCGTCCGCCGACCAGCCGGAGCGCATTCCGCGCCTGCACGCGCGCCGCGTTGTCGATTCGCAGTTCGAAACCGCCGCCCAGCCGGGCGATCACGGCCGCGGTCAGCCGGTGACGCGCGTAGTTGAGCGCGTAGAAACTGGCGTCGACCGCCGCGCCGCGATAATCGGCGTCTTTCCGCAGGGCCGTGTAGCCCGCGACCAAATCGACTCGTTTCCAGCTGCGCCGGAGCACCAGTTCGACCCCGCCGACGTCGACATCGACGGCGTTTGCCGAGCGGGCCGTGACGCCGGTCCGAAACGTCCAGTCGACCAATGCTTCGTCGCGCCGCCAAAACACCGCCGCGTCCCCGCTCCAGCCGTCGGACACCGCATGAGCGGTGACCTCGACATTGTGACTCAACGACCGGCCGAGATTGGGATTTCCCCGGAAAAGGCCCGCCGTCGCGCTCGAGTTCAACGCCGTGTAGGATGGAAGCTGCGAACTTTTCGCATAGCTCAACGACCACCGGCGAACAAACCCGCCTCGGGGCTCGCGCGTCAGGACCACCACGGGCGTAAGCGCCCCCGAGTCGCGGTTCGAGTCGTCCCAGCCGAGCCCGGCCCGCAGCGTGGAGCGCACGCCGGCCGCGTCGGACCAACCCCATTCCGGCACCACCGAGATGCGTCCCAACGTCCGCGACCGGTAGCGGCCCGCCAACAGCGACGTGGAGCGAATCTCGTCGGCGCCCACTTCCGCCCGCAATCCCACCGCTGCGTCACCGAGTGAGCGCCGGGCCGAAACGGCCGCGCCGTCGCTCCACGTCGTGTGCTGGAACGGATGCACCGGTCCGAGCGGGGCGAAGCGGTTGAAGGCGTAGTCGTCTTTGTTCCGGCGATGAAAGGCACCGGCCTCGACGAAGTCTCCGCCCGCAAAACTCGCCCGATGATTCGCCGCGATCAGCACCGTCTGCAGATTCTCGGCTTCCGGCGAATTGAACGGCGTGTAAAGGTTTACCCAGCCGAACCGCTTGGCCTGATATCCGGCAAACAAATCCGTTTGATGACCTGCCCGGGCCAACTGGAAGCGAACGTTGGCACGCTCGAAACGGTGGTCGCCGAAACGGATCGCTCCGTCGGACTCAGAATGCGCCAGCGAAACATCCGCCCCCACTCGAGCGCCACCCCGCCCCAATGTCCGGCTCACCCCTTGGTAAAGCTCCCCGCGCCGGAGACGATCCTCGCCTCCCCCGACGGAAACAACTCCCTCGGTTCGCACCGGCCGCCAGCCGTAGACAACTGCCCCGGCGGTGGCATTGACCGGTCCAAGGGCCAACGCATCCCCGGTCAACACGCGCGGCGGCGACACCATCTGCACCGCGACGGGAACTTCCATGAGATAGTGCCCCGTCTGCGCGTCGAACGGGGAGATCGCCCCGATTTGCAGCCCCGTGTTTTCAAAGGTCCCGCCACGGACGGTGACATCGGACTGACCCTCCGCGAGGTTGCGGCCGTGAATATCGACGGAGGGTTCGTAGCGAAGCGCCGTCACCGGCATCGCAAACGTCCCTGCCGGCGACGGATTGGCCACGCGGGATCCTTCCACGTCCACTTGCGGCAAGGTCGCTACCGGTTGGGCCGCCAACTGCAGGCACGAAACGCCGAGAAAATAGGGGAGCAATGAACGCATCACCGGCACGCGTAGCAGTCCTGCGGATGAAAACAAGCCATTGTTCAGACCGAATCCACCTCCCGCTTAACAAGCCGCGAAACAAAAAGCCCCGGCCGTAGCAGGGGCCAAAGGAGCAGGGAAATCGGTTCGGGATCAGCCTTCGCCGTCGTTGCCAATCGCTTCCACCGGGCACCCTTCCAAGGCCTCCATGCACTGTGAAATTTCTTCCTCGGAGGTCGGTTGCTTGTGCACAAACGAATAGCCGCCTTCGTCGTTGCGGGTAAAGAAAGACGGGGCCGTCTCGCGGCAAAGATCGCAATCAATGCACTGCTGATCGACGTAGAACTTTCCGGGGACGTTGTTCGGCCATTTGTCAGCTTGGTTTGCCATAGTGAGACGCCGACAAAGAAAACTAATCAAGGCACTGTCAAGCGGGCACCCGCTCGCCAAACCCCTGTTGCGCAGACCCGACCCGTCGCCGGCCACGCCGACGACTTGTAATTGCCCGGGCAGCACTTAACGTCGGCTCCAATGCTTTCGGAACGGCCCTACCTGCGCGGCAATTCCTCCCCCGGGAATTCTTCGACCGTGACTTGGCTCTTGGCCGTTTTGGTGGGCTGTTACCTGATTCAGGTGGCGCTCACCGTCGGCAACACAACCCCGCCGACGGCCGCAGTCGAGGCGCTCGGGCTCTCGGCCGATGACTTCGCCCCAACCGACAGTTGGAGATTGGCGACATTTTGGCTGCTGCACAGCCCGACCAATTTACTGCACCTCTTGGTCGTGGCCTCTGGTGTGGCGTTTGCCGGCCGCTCGTTGCTGCACCACATTTCACCGGCCCGGTTGACCATGCTCTTTGTCGGTGCAAATTCGGTCGGTGCGCTGGCGTGGCTCGCGATGCGCCAAGGAACCAGCGAAATACTTGTCGGATCGTCCGCCGGGGCTTTTGGCCTGCTGGCTCTGTTTGCGTCGATTTACCCGGCCCGCGAATTCAGAATCCTCCTCCTGTTTGCCTTTCCGGTCACCCTGCGGCCGAAACAACTCCTGGCGCTGCTGCTTTCCGTCGATCTGGCAACCGTGCTGATCGTCGACGTTCTCGGTCGGGAACTGCCGTTCGCCTACGCCGCCCCCAGCCACTTGGCCGGCGCTCTCGTCGGCTGGTGCTACTACCACTTTGGGCTCGAACGCAGGTCAACCGCCGGCGAGGCCCCGACGGCATTGGGTTCGCCCGAAGCCGTGCTGGTGCGGACCGAGCCGACGCTCGCCGCCATCGGCCGGAGTCCGCTGCCCGGCCCCACTCCGACCGAGGACCTGCGCGCACGCGTCGACACCATTTTGGACAAGATCAGCTCCCAGGGTATCGCCTCTCTCACTCCGTCGGAACGCCGCCTGCTGGACGAGGCCCGCACCCGTTGGGGCCAACCGCGCTGACCGTTTGTCGCATTTGCATCGCACCAAAGACGAAACATTCTCACCCATCCGCTATCCCACCGTTACCATGCTCCGCGCTTTCGGCCTCCCATTCCGTGCCGCCCTCCTGCTGGCCGCTTCCCTTATCGTCTCAACCGGTGAAGCGGCCACCGATCGAAAGCAGTTCTCGACCTCGAGCACGCTCGCGAACGAGGCGAGCACGCTCACCAAGCTGCTCGACGAACTTCATTACAACCACGACGCCGTGCGGGCCGCCGATTATGCCGAGGTCATCCCCGGCTACATGGGTGAACTCGACGGACAGCGGCTGTTCTTTCTCGGCAGCGACCGCGCCCGCTTTGAAAAAGAATACGGTCAGAACGTCTACTACAACACCGCCTTCCTCGGCAACATCAACGCCGCCTACGAAATCTTCTACACGTATCAGACGCGGGTGGAGGAACGGGTCGCTTGGATCCGTGAGCAGCTGAAAAACGAAATCAGCCTCGCCACCAACGAAACCTACCGGATCGACCGGCAAAAATCCGAGTGGCCCGCCACCGCCGCCGCGTCCGACGAACTCTGGACCCGCCGCCTGAAATTCGAGCTCGTGCAGGAAATCCTGAACAAGAAGTCGATGGAAGAGGCCAAGGAGCAAATCCGGAAGCGCTACGACCGCGTGCTCCGCAACATCAACGAATTCGAGGGCAACGAACTCGCCGAACTCTACCTCACCACGATCGCGAAGCTTTACGATCCCCACTCGTCCTATTTCTCCGCCGCCACCTACGAGGACTTCGGAATCCAGATGAAGCTGCAGTTGGTCGGCATCGGCGCCCTCCTGGGCGTGGAAGACGATATTTGCATCGTCCGTGAAATCGTTCCCGGCGGCCCGGCCGATGTCGGCGGCCAGCTCAAACCCAACGACAAGATCATCTCCGTGGCTGAAAAGGGCGGCGAGCCGCTCGAAATCATGGGCATGAAATTGCGCAAGATCGTCGACCGAATCCGCGGGAAAAAAGGCACGCAAGTTGTCCTGATGGTCCAACCGGCGGACGCCACCGACAGTTCGGTGCGCAAGGAGATCGTCATCACGCGCGACACCGTGAAACTCAATTCGGCCCGCGCGCGGGCCGCGGTGTTCGACCTTCCCGGTGCCGACGGCACCACACAACCGGTCGGCGTGATCACGCTGCCCGCGTTCTACGGCCCGGCTGACGACGGCGATACGGACGGCGATAAAGCCACCGCCTCCAAAGACGTTGCCCGGTTGATCGAAAAGCTGAAGCAGCAGAACATCGAAGGCCTCGTCCTCGACCTGCGTCGCAACGGCGGCGGGTTTCTCACCGAGGCCATCGAACTCGCCGGCCTGTTCATCAGCCGGGGCCCGGTGGTGCAGGTCAAGGCCTTCAACGGCGAGATCCACGTCGACGGGGACCGCGATGGAAACATCGCCTACACCGGACCGTTGGCCGTGCTCGTCGACCGCTTCAGCGCCTCCGCCTCCGAGATCGTGGCCGGCGCGCTGCAGAATTACGGCCGCGCCATCATCATCGGCGACAGCTCGACCCACGGAAAGGGATCCGTGCAACAGGTGATAGAAATGAAACGCCAATCGCGCGCCTTGGCCCTTTCACCGCAAAAATCCGGCGCAGCCAAGCTTACGATCCAGAAGTATTACCTGCCCAGCGGGGCGTCGACCCAACGCAAGGGCGTGGTGCCTGATATCGTCCTTCCTTCGATCGAAGATTATCTCCCCATCGGCGAAGCCGACCTTCCGCGTGCGATGGTCTGGGACCAGATTCCCACCAGCTTCTTCGAAGGAGAGCCGCTTGATCCCAAGGTCCTGAGCCCACTTAAGAAGGCCAGTCTCGACCGGCAGGAGAAGCTCGAAGAATTCAGCTACCTGCGTCGAATCGTCGATCGTTTCAAACTGCGCCAGGAGCAGAAGCTCATCTCGGTGAATCTCGAGGAACGCACCCGCCAAAAGGCGGAAGACGACGCTTTCCGGAAAGAGATGAAGGCGGAGAAAGAGCGTATCGCGAAAAGCGATTTCGCCTTCAAACCGTTCTACCTCGGCACGCCGCCGCCACCCAAGATCCGGGCGCCGAAGAAAGAGGATGACGATGACGACCTTGATGAGGCCTTCGACGAGAACGAAACCTACGTCAAAGCCGACGTCCACCTGCGCGAGGCGCTCCGCGTCGTGAGCGACGCGGTTGCGATGGGGAAAAACCGGGAGCTTTGGAGCAGTTCGCGCCCACCCCTGACCGCGATCACGTCCGCCGCACCGTTGCCTACAAAACCGCGTGGATAAAGCGGTCGCGCCCGGTCAGGTCGCATTTGGATTCGACCCGCTCGAATCCTGCTGACCGCAGCAAATCGGTGAGCGTCGCGTGCTGAGCGATCCCGGTTTCAAGCGCCAACCATCCGCCTTTTCTCAAGTATGCGGGAGCTTCGCGCACAATCGTGCGCAAGGCTGTTAACCCGTCGTCGCCGGAGGTCAGCGCCAAGTGCGGCTCGTAGTCCCGCACTTCGCGAGCCGTCGCAGCTGTTTCCGCCGCGGTCAGGTAGGGCGGATTGGATACGATCAGGTCATACGGCCCGGCCGGAACCGCGGCCCACCAATCCGACACCACGAAGTCGATCCGATCGGCCACACCGCAGTTCGTCGCATTCTCACGCGCCAAATCGAGCGCGTCGGCGCTGATGTCGGTCGCGACAATCTTCACCTCGGGCCACGCGCAGGCCAGCGCACACGCGATCGCTCCGCTGCCTGTTCCCAACTCGAGCAGCCGCACCGCAGAACGGCCCTCCCGCGCCGACGACAGGAGCGTTTCGACCAGCAATTCGGTTTCCGGCCTGGGAATCAGGACCCGCCGGTCCACCTTGAGCCTGAGGCCGTGGAACTCTTCCGTGCCGACCACGTATTGCAGCGGCTCGTGCTGCGCCCGCCGCCGGACCAGCGGCCGGATCCGCTCCAATTCGGCCTCCGTAAGCGGACGCTCGAATTCCATGTAGAGCTGCATGCGCTTCCGATCCAAGGCATGTCCGACCAACAATTCGGCGTTCAAGCGGGGCGACTCGATGCCCTTGGCGGCGAAAAAGTCGGTCGTCTTTTTGATGATCTCCAGAATCGTGTGCATCTCAGTCGTCGTCGCCAGGCGGTGTCGCCGCAGGCGTAAAACTGTGTCCCGTCAGCGCCGCCACCTTTGCTTCATAGTCCGCATTCTGCAGCGCCTCGATTACCGGATCGAGCCGTCCCTCCATGATCTGGGGCAAGCTGTAGAGCGTCAGCCCGATTCTGTGATCGG
>JACCEA011938695.1_pt1 | contig 10217 bp, 7 predicted proteins | sample 7449851 | NCBI WGS metagenome assembly JACCEA01 (sample SAMN15323453, study PRJNA562643) | freshwater metagenome | isolation source: river surface water | place: USA:Blue River Watershed | collected 2017-08-18 | reverse complement strand
TTCCATGATGTCGTTGATGAAGTTGATTTAATTACTATGTTGGAGGAAGTCATTCAGGAGATTCCAAAACCACAAGATTATTGTTTTGTGACTCCCACAACATATGTTCCCCCTCCAGATTTTACCCTACCTGTGCCACCCGCGCCTGTCACTGCACCTCCACAAGAATACAAAGTTGTGAATGTTGTTAGACGGCCTTCTTCTCCTCCGCCTCCTCCCGCTCCCGAACCAGTTCTAACCACGACTGAAGTTCAAACTGAACCTGAGCATGATGATATATCTGTTCAAGTATCGTTTGCTGAGCCGGACCCTGTACCTGCTCCACAACCGCACCCTGTCGTGATTCAACAAGTCCCACCTCAAATCCTTCAGCCTCAATTTGTTTTTCAGAAAGATGGCGTTGAAAGTGAATTGGTGAAACTGATGCAAACGATGATCCTTAATTATCAAACCACAGTCCAAGGACAGCAAGCGGTAATGTTAGAGATTTTACAAGATCGCGCAATTAGAACGGATGAAATTCGTGAAGAGCCAATAGATGAGGAGAAGGTTATCGAAGAAATTCCTGTCCCAGTCCAAACGGAAGACAAAGAGTTACAAACTGAGCCAATAATTGAACCCATCCCAGATGTTGTACAACAAGCAGCAGCCATCCCGGAACCTGTGGTAGAGGAGAAAGCTGAAGTTGTTACTGAAAAGAAGAAGCGTAGCCATCGTTACAAGACTGCTTTCGGGGAGATTGTTTTAGGTGGGAAAGGATTGACTGGCCCATATGCTGTTGATCCAAAAGTCGGATATTACGAGCAATTTAGGGAGGAAGGGCAGGATCCTCCTTTTTCGCTTCCTTTCGCAGCGCCTGGCTTAAGACGCCGGGTTTCAGGTTTAACTATGAAATTGATGCATGAACCACGAATATCACCAGCAATTGGCGCTGTTCCGAGCTCTCGCGCCAATCGGGATCGCGCTTTACGAGAAGCAACTGCGGATGAGCTTGATCTGACAATTGACGGTGATGAGGGTCCTATTCCCGCTGCTGTCGCCCTTGGTGCTGTCCCTCCCACCAATAATCGTATCAGCAGTGTCGTTGCACCTGTCAGTCAAGCAAACTTATTAGAGTTCGCTACAAAACTCATCGATGCGATGGGACCAGCGAAGCAAACTTTATCGCCAGACGCAATGAATCGCGATGAAATTCACACTGCTATTCAGAATGGTATCACAAAAGGTATTCAAGAAGCTCTCGGACTATTTGGCCATCATCCAGGTCACGTGTCTTCTCATCCACCTGAGAGTACGATGACAGTTGCAGCGATGGAGGAAATGTTAGTGGCACGGAAATCTCGCCATCTTGATGATGACGCACTTCCGCATCCTAGTAGACGAGGTACACAAGGTCCACTGTTATCCAAAGTAGATGTCAAAACAAAGGATTCGTTAGATTCTGATGTTATTGCCGCAGAGATTGAAAAAAGTAAAAATATTCGTAAAGAGATCATTCGTGAAGATGCAGAATGTCTGGAAGGATATCGTCATAATCATAATTTAGAGGATGTTATGAGTTATAACGATTCAATTTCACTTGATTCTGAATTTCGAGCATTATATGGAAGTGATCAAAGCTTTGATCCATATCATTATCCGCCAATTCATCGAATTGAGGAAAGTATTGCCAGTGGCAGTGAAGCTGCTTTGTCAGAATTTGATGATGAAGATGAAAATGTTGAAGGTGATGGGAAAAGACGTGGTTGGCCTCGATCGACTGGTAATCTCAGGATGATTGATCCTTTAGATGATGATACAGAGGATGATGTTACGATTAGTATGAGCACAAGTATCGCTAGTGATGACGCAGCAATACCGCTACCTAGCTCACTATTGCCGCCACTATGTTCAAGTATTATTCCTCAAGAAGCTACCTCGAAGATTAAAGAAAAGGTTATTAAAATGAAAGCAAAACAACTTGAACGTCATGGTGATAATAGTAAAGGAATAAATTTTTATGATCATGTATTGGCTGGTGGAGGTAAGTAAATTGATGATATATATGTCATATTTGGTTTGATAGTATCAACTTCTATAGATATTGATATTGATGGTCGCAGTAATCAAAATACAGAACGATATAGGAAGAGATCGTCACTATATGATCCATCGTCGGGTCCATCCTATTCCATGGATGATGGTTCAATTATGAGTGAATCATCGGCGTCTAGTTTGATCTCAGCATCTTCTCCATCATCCTCTGTTTCATCTTCTCGATTGACTCGTAATAGACGTAGTTCTGAAGATAGAGATCGTCGGAAGGAAATCTTGTCTTCTTTGAATAAAAGTAGTAAGACTAGTGCTCTTGCCAAACATGCTTTCAGTTACTCAAGCTCTGATTCTCCTGTTTCTTCGACATCTTCTTATCGATCCTACAAAGATAACACAATGGATGCTGGAGATAGACCATCTCGTGGTCGACGATCAGGAAAAGATGACGATGTAAGTTTAGATGATAGTTTTGATTATTCCAGTACAGGTGGCTCTGAAAATTCATTTCGGCGAATTCACATTCCCTTGCTGAATGTGCACGGACATCGATAGTTATTGGAATAGTGCCTTATACTTAAAATACATTTTCTGTTTTGTTTTTCTTTGTCAAGTGTGTATATAACGCAAATAAAGTAATTTCATTAGAATTGTGCTGACTTATAATTTCACAATGCTATTATTCAAGTAACTTCATCGCTTCCGCGATATTAAAATCAATACTTACACATCCAAACGATGAATTAATCTACAAGTATATTTACACTCCAGAACATCAAATTATGATTTTGTTTCTCTAACAGGAATGCTACCTTCTTCTCCCTTCGAAGCATTTGAGGCGTTCCCACCAGTAAACTCGCTATATTCATCCTCTGTATCATCTTCTGTTTCTTCCTCGTCCTCAGACTTAGATGGCATTCGCTTAACTCCTTGCTTCTTAATTTTCCCTTTTCCCTTTCCTTTCTTCTTTTTACCTTTCTTTGTTTTTGCAGCGTCATCTTCAATCTCTACTGGAGGAGGATTCAATGCTTGAATAGCTGCTAATTCTTCTAGTGCTTTTAATCGAGCTGCTTCTTGTTCTTGCCATATCATATCACGCAAAGCAGCTAATTTATATACATCATCAAACAAAGGATAAATACTGTTTCGTATAAATCGCCTCCACAACTTTTCTCGCACTGGCTCCATCGTATTGAATTTATTGTTACCAATATACATATAAGAGCGTACAATAACAATTTCTTCATCTTCACGAGGTATACCATATTTAGGGAAGTTGATTTTGGATCTATCAATTTTAATCACTGGAGGAAGATCGTCTTCATCGATAGAAGGCTCTTCCACTTTAGCTTGAGCTGCTTTCCCTCCAGATTTTCCTCCAGGTGTAGTATTTGTAGCAGTTTTGTTACTTGATGGAAGACCCTTCCCACTTGATGCAGCGGTCTTGGAGTTTGATGGTCCAGGGGTAATAGGAGCAGAGCCAGCTTTATTTATATTTGATGGTGCAGGAGTAGCAGGACCAGAACCAGGTTTATTCGGACTCTTTCCTTTTCCGACGCCGGGAGAAGCGACTGGAGCAGCAGGAGTTGTGATTTTAGGGAGAAGAGAAGAAGATTCCTCTTCAAGTTTCCAAGGATCATATCCATCCATTAATTGTTCCCGTAATTGCTTATACGCTGGAATATGTTCAGTGATTAATTTCATCAAAGCTATTTCAATTTCTTCCGTCATAATTAAGAGTCCTCGGGGTGCATCGAACAGTAACTTCACAAAACCTTCATCAAAATTTGTCTTCATTACAGGTTCTGTAAAAGGAAATGGTGTAACATTCGAAGCATCATCATCTGCTCCTTCTTTTACTTCCAAAGTATCCTCTCGGATGTGTTCACCATTAGCATCTGTGGAAGGCTTTTTACTTTGTGCAATTGGTGGAAGTTTCTCACCTGAGGGCTGGCCTGATGAAGATGGCTGCTGTTGTTTCACATCTTTTGAGCTGTCTTTTTCTTTTGATGTTGTTTTGCTGTCAGCCACTACTTTATTTTCTTGCATTCCAAGAACTTCACCAATAGTTGCACCCTTGGATATGGAGATCCCTCCACCAACTGCAGCAATGCCATCTGGTGTTGCATGGGCACCATCAGTAAGTTTATTTGCCGCAGAAGCACTCCCTGGTCTTTTCTTGGATGCAGAGGTCGGACGACTATCTGGATTGGATCGCGGAAGTGGTGTGCCTAATGCAGGTGTTTGCTGAACATACGTTTCTGCCAAATCCAGAAATAGTAAGTGCTCTTGATTGATACTACCATTAATCAATAGAACGTCAATTTCTGGACGACCTTGATATGCATATAGTGTTCCTTCAATCTCTCCAAGTAAATGTACATAATCCTCTTTTGACAATAACACCTTCTGGGGCAAGTTTGGACTGCGAATCTGAGTGGAAGGAACATAGAAGCTAATCTTCTTTACCCGTGCAGCAAGGATCAGATCAATATAATTATCATAGTTCACAACGCCACGTCGCTGAAAGGTTGATCCAGATACAGGTCTACTATTTATTGGAGTTGTTGGGTTTGTGGTTGGGGCTGTGTTTGTTGCAGAAGGTGCTGCTGCAGAAGCGGTGGATGGAGTACTCACTGGTGTCTTTTTGGCATCCTTGGCAGAATTTGCACCGCTTTCTCCTTTTGGAGAAGCAGAAGCTGAAGGCTTTTTAGACATTCAATTTCAATTGGCCTACAAGCAAATAATGCGTCGCAATGGGCGAATGCGAAAGTATATATACATAGTTTCAATATTGACATTCCATCAGCAGCAGCATCAGGAGCAGAATATTGCAGCAACCAAGCATGGAAGGAATAGATTTATTCAATTAAAATTTATTTATCATCCTTAGCATGTTCTCTGTACAGTTTCATTTTTGCAGGGTGCGTAAATGAAACAGAAATGGAATTGCAATAACGTTTCGGGCTTTCGGGCTTCTTTGTTTTATGGTGCTGTTGCACTTCTTGTTTCCAACGCCTATTTAAATTTGCATAGATTAATCATGGGAGGTGCTATTGCTTCCGCTAACCATGGACTTACTCCAGATCAAGAAAGTTACGCGTTCAAGGTTTTTCACTTCGACATGCAAAATGGTACATTAGCTGAAGAGCAGTCTTTATCAAAGCATGATACTGAAGCGTCCTCGAATCACCAAGCTCTGAGTGATGCAGATCTCCATGATTGGGTTGTTGATATCTTTCAGAATGCAGTTGTTGAAAAGGATATACCCATTCTAGAATGTAAACATCCAGCTGTGATCCGGTATAAGTATTCATTGTTAAGTGATGAGGAAAAGAAAGAGTTCAATGATGCTGTCTTGGCTGCTGCCGTCGGTAAAGATAAGAAGACACATAAGGCTCAAAATAAGAAACCAGCTGATTATTCAAAGTCATTTGGTGGTACAGAGGCTGATACGAAGAATGAACAGGAAGCAGCAGCTATATTGAGAGGAGAGAGTGGAGGATCCGGTGCCGCAGCTACTAATGAAGAGGCATTCGCTGCTTTGAATCCTCCAAATATGCCTCACCCTGCACAACATAATGCTTTGAGAAAAGCAGGTAAATGGATGAAGTTTCTTTCACTCAGTGGATGCTACCTATATCTTCACCCCCTAACAAGAGACATGGTGGCAATCAGACCTGAAGATTATGAAGAGGATGCTGGTGGTGGAAATAATGGACAAGGAGTGGTCGAAGAAAAAGATCCTGCGAATGGGTTGCCTAAAGTCTTTGCCAGTGATTTACCTCAAGAAGTAGATAGAATTGTGAAAGAATTGAAGAAGACGCCATTAATTATTGACACGACAGAAAACCAAGTTGCTCGTATTTTTTATTCATTCAAAGGATATTTAGAAGATGCATCATGCTTATCTGTCCCCTTTGGTAAGAGTGGCATTAAGAAAGAAGATATTATGGAACGATGCAGAAAGAGATTGGTAGGAGCTTTAAAGCATGGGAGTATTTTTGTTCTATATTTGGGTGGTGTCACCATTGAACATGCTGATATCAAGGGTAAACTTTGCAAAAAAGTAAGATGAAAACCAAATTGTCCTACAACGTTATTTATAAGATTAAACTCTGTAAGGATGTATTTCCCAAGGAAGTATTCATTAATGGAGGTTTAAAATTGTTAGAGCCTGATTATGATCCGAAGTATAAACATATTTATCGCGATGAGGATTTAGAAGCTGGACAGAAAATTGTGAGGCAAGATTATTTCCCCATAAATATAACACTATGTGTTTAAATTTATTTATTCCGTTTTATTCATCATTGGAACAGAGATGGTTTTCATGCTGCTGTTATTACGTCTGTGGATCCTTATGATTATGAAAAGCTATTGGGTGACTGTATTCCATTAGGTTATATGTATCCTATCTACTTGGTCCCAGATAGTTAAAGTTATGAAATCTCTAGAACTGAGGAGCATTTCTTGTAATAATGCTTGTTAATATTGATGATTAGTAAAATGGTATCTTTGTACATAGATAGAACTTGGAATTACCAAACAAATGTAGTGATCACGAGAATGCCTTTATTTAAGATTCACTGACTAAATATTTAGATCCAGTGATTTTGACATACGATCCAATCTCGGTGACTTTAGTGATATAGAAGTATTTATATAATTAACCTATCATAACAATACTTGAGAAGAAAAATTCTTGCTAACAATGTTGACCGCATCCCATCGAAGAATGGATAATTGGGAGATGTCTTCTGTCAAGAAAGACTTCGTGGCTATGATAGGAGAACTGGTTGGAACCATCTTCTTCTTATATATTGCACTCGCAGCAACTTCCTTTGCCAATCAACCTGTTGCAGCAGCCACTGGCACTGGAAATGTAAACAACGCCAGCAATGTACTCTACGTGTCCCTTGCATTTGGGTTCAGTCTTGCAATAAACGCATGGATATTCTTTCGTGTTAGTGGAGGGCTCTTTAATCCTGCAATTACATTGGGTAAGTTTAAAGACAATTCGCTATGAAGTTCTCATTATTGGTGTCTTATCTAGGGCTGATGGTCATGGGAATAGTTCCAGTGGGTAGAGGGATCTTGTTGATCATTGCTCAATTGGCTGGAGGTATTATTGCGGCCTTAATGGTTCGAGAGATGTTCCCAACTCCCTTCTATGGGGAGACACTCCTAAGGACAGGAACGACGTAAGTTCATTCAATCTACAATCTTCAATATATACTACCATCATCTAATTAGAGTGGTCCAAGGATTGTTCATAGAAGTCATTCTAACTGCCCAATTAATTATGGCTATCTTTATGCTTGCCGTTGAAAAATCCAAAGCTACATTCTTGGCTCCGATTGGGATCGGCATTGCATTCTTTATCAGTGAATTAGCAGGTATGATGCTCGATGATTTAATGATACCATATGCTTATATCATGACGTTGACTATAGGCGTATACTACACTGGAGGTAGTTTAAATCCAGCAAGAACTTTGGGACCCGCTGTAGCAAATAAGAATTTCCCTTCCTATTTCTGGATATACTGGATTGGTCCTCTACTTGGCGCATTGCTGGCATCAGGATTCTATGCTATTTTGAGAAGTTTGGAGTATGAAACAGTCCTTCCAGGACAAGATGCAGAGAAAATAGCATCAGCACCAGCAGAAAAGAATGAATATCTAAGAGAAAATGAAAAGCCTCAACGACGAAGAAGTACGAGTAATGCATCCACATCAAGTTTGACTCCTGGTAGATATGATGAAATGAAACTACCAGATTGGTGAGAAAAATGATTTGGTTTTGAAATAAATAATACTTTAAATTAATTACCTTACACTGATCTATTTGATGATAGGAACAATTTTCTACATCTCAACCCAATATTACAATAATTTGCAATTATGCAAGAGGTTCACTTCATCATATCTGTTTTCGCGGGATTCAAGAATTTTGTTTTCATTCAAGCTGAATCATCTTTTTTCATCTTCTTCGCCTTTGGTAATTCATCTTGAGACCTAACTCTACCTTTGTTGGTCAAATCTACTGCGGAAGATGCAGAGGAAGATCCTACATTCCCAGAGATGGCATTCTTTGTGGTGATGTCCTTTAAACAAGCCATAATGGCAAAAAATCCATTGTCACCATCATTAGAAAGAGCTTTAACTTCACGAAGAGACATATTGGTTGATATTATTCTCATCTCACGGAGAAATGCTCCTTCAACTCTTGGACTTCCAACAATTGTGTCAATTTGATAGCGCAACTTTTCAGAGAATAATGTAGTTAACTCCGTTACATCAGGAAAAGTTTTGCGTTTTATTCTGTAGACACTATCATCTTTCAACGATGTTTGCAAGAATTCCTTCACATCTGCTTCAAATACTGCGCGACCGAGCGTCATAAGCTGTTGATGGAAATTACTCGCCAAACTGCCTCGATTGGGAATAGTTGTCAAAACACCTTGAATACTCTTCACCTCCTCCAGAAATCTATTCCAAGCAGGATCAATCGCTTTTGTCCATGCATTAGCCACAATTTCATTTAAATCATATCGGTAGGTATTCCGTGTAGATTTTCCACGTCGCCCTAAAAACTCTCCTGCTCGCTTTGGAAGCATGATCGCCGTTTTGGTAGAGGAACGAGCATCATAAGCATCAAATTGGTTATGAATAGTATTGATGAGTGATGGTAATTTATCTCCCTTATCACTTAAAACGTCATCAATAGAAATTTTCAAGTTACGAATAGCAGTGGTAAACTTAATCCCCATCGAACGTTGAATGCTTGAATGAGTCTCACCAACACCAACATAATCAAACTTTGTCGCCAATTCTCGAACAATCTCCAACTGCTTTGCCAGAGTGTCTTGTTGTTGCATACCATAATGCTTGAGTAAATCTCTCCAATATTGAATATCATGAAATTCGTCATCATCTTTTGTATTAAATTGGATAATCGTTCTTTCGACTAAACCATTCAATTCAGCATATATCTCTGGCATATGCGTCAACAAATGCTTCTCTAGAGCATAATTTCTCATAGCATCCGGTGCTACATGTGAACGGGAAGATGCGGCGTAATCGTTGCAATATGCTTGCAACATTTTCTTTCTATACTTTTTTAAAACTTCATCCGTCCTATCGGCAATACTGTCCGCTTTAGTTGCAATAATATGTACATCCTCTAACAATTTGCCTAATTGACGGACTTTAACCAAAACTTTTTGATCCCAATCTCTTTCCATATGATATGTAGCTGGAGACGCATACCATACAATATCAACAGTGCGCAATACTTCCAATGTGCGATACGATCTAGATACACGTCCATCACCCAATCCAGGAGTGTCCAAAATTGTCACACCCGGTGGAATATGTTCGAAGGGCCCTTCAATACGAACAGATCTGACAGCAGGATTGTCTTCGAGATAACTGTTGTCATCCTCTTCATCCACCTTAAAAAAGAAGATTGGATGAGCCTTCACTAAATTCGCTAATTCATGCATGGAGTCAGCGGATAGCACTAGCGATTCTCTGCCAATGTTATTCTTTAAAGGCTTTGGTTTATCGAAATAGAAAACAATTTCACGATCATCATAACCATAATCATATAAAGCCATGAATTTTCTCTCGATATCCATCAATTTCTCATCAATATCAGAGGAATTCTTGTTATCACCTTCATCATCAGCATGGGCATCCCTTGATGTCACTGCATAATAGAAATCAATTTCTTTTTGATGTTCTTCAACCGTTGTAAAATTAATGTAGGCAGTGAAATTCTTTGTTGGAGCATATTCGATCTCAGTAACAACTGAAGTGGTGGAACCATTTTCAGATTTTAGGAATCCTGGTAGTCCAATCAAATTTGACAAGAAGGTTGATTTACCAGAGCTCACTTCTCCTACAACCGCAACTATTTTGGATTTCACTACGGACTTAACAACGTTAAGTTGGGATACAGCCGCATCAACAATTTCTTTTTCTTTATCACTCTTTGAAACTCCTTGCAATCGAACCTTGACATCATCAATGGTTTGGATAAGATTGCGACGCATATGGACAAACTCCGCTGTACTGAACGATTTTGAGCGGACATCCTCAATTTCTTCGGAAAATTTCTCCCCATCAACCAATGTTTTAATTTCCTTTTCTTTCCGACAGTTATTTCGACGTGCAACGT
>JACCEA011613355.1_pt1 | contig 10217 bp, 12 predicted proteins | sample 7449851 | NCBI WGS metagenome assembly JACCEA01 (sample SAMN15323453, study PRJNA562643) | freshwater metagenome | isolation source: river surface water | place: USA:Blue River Watershed | collected 2017-08-18 | reverse complement strand
CTTGATTATGCTGACTTGATTCGTCCATCGAAGGCTGGTGATAAGAGATTGGAATTGAATGACATCTACGAAGACCTTCGTGGTGTTGCTGGTGAGTATGATATTCCAATTTGGACTGCATCACAAGCCAATCGTTCTGCCACAGAAGAAGATGTGATCGAAGGTAATAAGGTTTCAGAATCTTACAATAAGGTTATGGTGTGTGACTTCATTATGTCTCTTTCCCGTAAGTTGAATGACAAGATTGGTGGAACAGGAAGATGGCACATTATCAAGAACCGATTCGGCCCTGATGGTATGACATTCCCAAGTAAGATAAATACAATGACGGGACATATTGAAATCTTTGAACCTAACTCTGACATCGGTAAATCTGTTTCCGATTCCATGAAGGGTGAGACGATGGTAAAGAAAGCTCTTTCACAAAAGTTCAAGGAACTTGAAGGTTTCTAATGTTGGTCTATATTTATATCATATAAACCAAAGTATTTTTTTTTTGGAGTAGACGATGTTAAAAATGAAAGACCTTATACTAGAAGGAAGAAAGATTCAAGAATCATTCAAGAAGAATGTTGGTGAGAACATCAATGAAGCCACACCACCTGGTAACTTTGATAAAAAATATATTGTTGCATTATCAAAAGATGTAGAAAACATTATAATTTCCTATAAGGATAAAAGAAGATCAATTAAAGATTATAAAGGTAAAAAGGCGTTATTAAATTCTATGTTTAGTGAACAAGTTGCAAAAAAACTTGCGGAGAAACATCTGATTGGAAAAACTCCAAAACAATTCTTTTGGAATTTACTTGGTGGAGTTACTGATGATAACATACCTATCAAAAAAATTATAAGTGCAGATTTTTCGTATTCTCCTCCAGGCGCCATTCAAGATGAATTATACCTTAGTACAGAAGTAGAATATGAAGATGGTGAATCAGGTCCCCTTACCTTTACACCAGTAGATTTTGTTTTTTCTATCCGACTTCCAAAGCGATAACATTGATCGATTTGATTGTGTATTTGAAACTTTAAAAAGGGAACTTCGGTTCCCTTTTTCATTTGTATCTGTCCAATTATTTCCATATATTTAAAGATAATTAGAACAAAAATTCGGTGAAAAATAAGTAGAAAAAATTTACGAAAATCACCGATTTTTTCTTTCAAATCGTATAGTTATCTCTATACGATTCTGTTTTGGAATCAAAAATAAACGTTTTTAGAAAAAAATAATCGGAGAAAATTATGGACATTAGCAACCGTATCCTTTCGGATATTACGGTGTATATGAAGTATTCTCGTTTCATACCCGAACTCAATCGTCGCGAAACATGGGAAGAACTAGTTACACGAAACAAAGAAATGCACCAAAAGAAATATCCTCAATTGAAGGATGAGATTGAAAACGTCTATAAGTTTGTCTACGAAAAGAAGGTTCTTCCTTCAATGCGTTCACTTCAATTCGGTGGTAAGCCAATTGAGATTTCACCAAACCGTATCTACAATTGTGCATACCTACCGATTGATGACTGGCGTGCTTTCGGTGAAGTTATGTTCCTTCTTCTCGGTGGAACCGGTGTAGGTTACTCTGTTCAGAAACATCATGTTGAGAAACTTCCTGAAATCCGTAAACCAAAGTCGGATAGAGAAAGAAGATTCCTCGTTTCAGACTCCATTGAAGGTTGGGCAGACGCAATCAAAGCTCTTGTAAAGTCATACTTCACAGGTGGTTCATCACTTCGTTTTGATTATTCAGACATTCGTCCAAAGGGCGCTCGTCTTATCACATCAGGTGGTAAAGCTCCTGGTTCAGAACCACTTCGTATTTGTGTTGAGAAACTTCGTGCCATACTTGACCTAAAGAAAGATGGAGATAAGTTGTCACCTATTGAAGTTCACGATATGGTTTGTCATATTGCAGATGCGGTTCTTGCCGGTGGTATTCGTCGTGCAGCTCTTATCTCACTATTCTCGGCAGATGACGATGAGATGATTTCGTGTAAGTTTGGTGCTTGGTGGGAATTGAATCCTCAACGTGGACGAGCAAATAACTCGGCGGTATTACTTCGTAGTAAAGTAACAGAAGAATTCTTCAAGGGACTTTGGAAGAAGATTGAACTTTCAAACGCAGGTGAACCGGGAATTTACTTCTCAAACGATAAAGATTGGGGAACAAATCCTTGTTGTGAAATCGGTCTACGTCCATTCCAATTCTGTAATCTTTGTGAAGTAAACGTTTCAGACGTAGTAGACCAACAAGATTTAGAAGACCGAGTTCGTGCAGCAACATTCATCGGAACACTTCAAGCTGGTTATACTGACTTCCATTATCTCCGTCCAATCTGGCAAAGAACAACAGAGAAGGATGCTCTTCTTGGAGTTGGTATGACAGGTATCGGTTCAGGTGCAGTTCAGAAGTTGGATGTCAAGGCAGCAACAAAGGTTGCAAAAGAAGAAAACGAAAGAGTCGCTGGAATCCTCGGTATCAATAAAGCTGCTCGTATCACAACAATTAAACCAGCTGGAACATCGTCTCTCACACTTGGGTGTTCATCGGGTATTCATGCTTGGCACAATGACTATTACCTTCGCCGTGTTCGTGTTGGTAAGAACGAATCAATATACACACACCTTGCATTACATCATCCAGAATTGGTTGAAGATGAATACTTCCGTCCACACGATACCGCAGTTATCGGTGTTCCACAGAAAGCACCAGAAGGTTCAATCCTACGAACAGAATCACCACTTCAACTTCTTGAACGTGTAAAGTGGTTTAGTCAAAATTGGATAAAGCCGGGTCACAGAAACGGAATGAATACACACAACATTTCGGCAACAGTATCTATCCGTGAACACGAATGGGATGCGGTTGGTAAGTGGATGTGGGAAAATCGTGAGTTCTATAATGGACTATCTGTTCTGAATTACGATGGTGGATCTTACACACAAGCTCCTTTCGAGGACATCACAAAAGAAAAGTATGAACAACTAATGCAAACTTTGCATGATGTTGATTTATCAAAGGTTGTTGAATTTGATGACAATACCGACCTAACAGGTGAACTTGCTTGTGCTGGTGGTGCTTGTGAAATCAAGTGATGACCTATTTATCTAAACAATAGGAGACATCGGTGATAAAACTAAAAGAACTACTTACTGAATCATCAAATAATATCGTTTATCACATAACGAAGGCATCTAATCTAAACTTCATCAAACAAAATGGATTGAAGGCAAAAATTCCGATTGATATGAAAAATGAGCCAAAAGGAGTTTATCTTTTCAAATCAAAAATGGAAGCAGAAGATGCAGTTATGAATTGGCTCGGTGATAGATTCGATGAGGATGAGGAACTTCTTTTGTTATCAGTTGATGCAAATGATTTATCATTATCACCAACAAGTGCAGGATTTGAATTGATTTCTCACAAAGACATACCTGCAAAAAACATCATTGGTTATGAAGAAATATAACCTATTTATCTAACAGGGAACTAATCCCGACTATTATACAAACAGGAGAAACGTTATGACAAAGCAAGAACTCTATGAGCAGATCACAAACCTGTTCAACGAATTCACCGTCGGACACAATTCAAAGTTCAAGAAGGGTGCTGGAGACGCTCGTAAGGCGTTGGGTGCTATCAAGAAGTTGATCACACCTTACAACAAAGCATCAGTGGAAGAAGGTAAGGCAGCTAAGTAATGAAAATGAAAGAGGAAGATTACTATATAAACGAAAACGGTAAGGTGGTATTCACAGAAGAGTACCACCTTCGCCGTTCATTTTGTTGCGGGTCTGGATGTATTCACTGCCCGTATGAACCAAAACATGAGAGGGGAAGTAAGAATGTTGCGATTAGAGAACGAGGTGGATCCGAAAATAGTTCAACCCAAACATCTGAAAGGTAAGAAGATTATATACCGACGAAAGAATGATGTATTCATCTCAGAGGTTATTGTAATTGGTGACAAGTGTTTTGTTTATTACTCTGGAATGACGATTGACATTACAGAGATGAGTGGTTGGACGAAATTACCGGTGGTTGACTATTTATAGTTGTAAATACAGTTTGTCCACACGAAGGTAAATAAATGGGAAGTTCGGATGGCAATAGTAAAAAGACAAAAACTACGAGAAACTCTCGCAAAAACTTGTTTGGTTATAGGTACATTCTTCAATCCTCTTGGATTCGATGCGGCCTTTGCTTTCACTACAAAACTTACAGGAAGCTACGTCATTACCGATCTTATCTTTTATGGGCTTGCGCTATTATTTTTTGGATTTTATTTCTTACTTTCCCGTAAGAAAATAAAATTTGAACCATATTTATAGAATATAACCATAGTATTTTTTTTTGGAGTGTATGATGGAAATCAATAAAAAACGAATGATGAAACTTGCTGGTCTTCTTACCGAGTCAAAATTGAATGAAGAAACCATAAAATCAAAGTTCAATCCCAATTTAAGTGTAAAAGTGGGTGGCGACTCAGTTACATTAATTACACCATACGGCAGCATTACATTTGAAGTATCAGGACAATACGATGATTTCAGTACAGAAGAAGGTGTTGGTATGAGTTTAACTAACCCAAAGGGTGGTATCACACAATCTGAATGGCGGAAGGCTGCGGATGCAATTCATGATTTTGTTTCTAATGAAGATGATTATCTTGAGGCATCGAAGAAATTATTAGATCCAAAAGTTCTCGGTAAGTATATACCTAAAATTGTAGGAAAACCAATGAGTTCTGGTTTAAAGTCACCATCAACTACTCCAAAGAAATCAGTAGTTGCTACTTCATCCACGAAAAGTTGGGAAGATCAAGATGTAGATAAATTATTAAAGAAAATACCAAGTCGTCTTCGATATGATGCTGAATTTGAATATGTTGGTAAAATTCTTAGTAAGGTTAATCCAGATATGTATTATCCTCTTGTTGAAATTATGGAAGACGCATATCTTGCTTTTAATAGAAATCAAGAAAAAACACTTAAGTATCTTCAATCTCTTTATGTTAAGCCTGGCAAAAAAGATATTTATACCAACTTTAAAGGAAAAGAAGAGTTGGAATTAAAATTCTATGACATGGCTGATTGATTTTAAAAATAAATTAGGTAGATACTATGAAACTAAAAGACCTCATACTCAAAGAAGCTGAAGAAACTGAAATCTCGAAGAAGGTTGCTGACCTTGTTAAAAAGATGGAATCTTTAACAGATAAAAACCAACACAATGAAGCTCTTGCTGAATTGGCAAAATTCTTTGGTAATAAGAAAATGGAAAAGGTCATGAAAGCCATCGGGGATATTCACGATGAATTAAAGACTATGCCTTATGGGTTAACTCAATTCAGAAACGAAGTAATGAAAGACCTTCTTACCTTAGCAAAACAAAGACTAAATGGTAAAGAATACGAAGCTGTTTACAGGGCTCTGTAAGTCCTTGATAAATAAGAACTTATAAAACCCATCCCTTAGATGGGTTTTTTATTTGGAAATGTCCCACTTTTTTCGTATTATTGTAGTATGAGAAAAACATTAGAACAAAAACGAGACGAATTTTACCAACGTGCTTTGGAAGAAATGTTCAAGCGTGTTGGATTTGACGGATATGATGAAGAGTTTGCCCAAACACCTTACTGGTTTACAATGAGGGAATGGACTCTCGAAGAAGACGTAAACTTTACTAAGTGGTTCATTGATGAATATGTAAAATCATTGAAGGCACCAAAGTATATCGCAAAAGAAGCGGCCGGTATGTTCATTTTCAATTACGGTTGGAAACTGAGAAAAGAATACCAATTAGAAGGAAAACGAAAATAAATTTGGAAATGTGAAATCTTTTTAGTATATTGTACATACTTATTGATATAGAGTCAATTTAGACATAACTTTTAGGACAGGAAATTCGATGAACAACTCACTACATACATGGCAATCATATCCGGCGATGACACAACAAGTCACTCGCAAGGGAGCCATTTTTTGTGGTATCACATTTAATAGTGAGTATCTCCCAACATCAAAATCCTGTAAGTTGTCTATGACCTAACCAAAAAAGACATACACCAGTTCAGAAGGACTTACAGGATAAAACTTGTAAGTCCTTTTTATTTATGGTACTTACGATTATGACAAAAAATTAATTTGGATATATCGTAAAAATTCCATAGGTTTGTGTCCCTTCTTCGGAAGGACGTTCATTGAAAACTTATTACGCCATGCCTCCATTTCCCGTCAGCGGTCTGTAAAACCGTTGCACCTACAATAAAGACGGGTGGTTGTGCGACTTGGTTCGATTCCAGATGGAGGCACACTTGTTTGTAATTTTTGTTACAGTCAACTATATTTATAGTAAACACCATGAATAAGGAGACAGTATGAAACATTGTGAGCAATGTCAACATGAGTTGACGAAAAAACATCAAAAGAGATTTTGTTCTCTATCATGTGCGGCAAAATTCAATAACGCAAAAAGACCACCAATGTCTGAAGAACAAAAGATAAAGTTGAGTGTGTCATTGAAAAGAGCACATGAGATGAACAAATCAAACTTTTCAAGAGGTACTAGACATTCAAAGGCGGTTGGAAAATCCACACGTGGTAAATTCAGAAAGGATGAACCAAATTCAATACTTGAACTGTCAACGAGAACACAACAGAAAATAATAAGACGAATGAATATACCATGTGTTGTTTGTGGTTGGTGTGAATCAACAACTGATATACATCATATAATACCGAGAAAGAATGGCGGTTCAGACGACCATTCAAACTTGACAATAGTATGCCCTAACCATCATCGTATGTTACACACTAAAAAACTTGATGCCTCAAACTTGAAAACAATATCTCAAATTTTGGGTGACTCTTGGAAAGATTTCTACTACGGGTAAACATTCTTTATGGGCCAGCATGATCCAAGGGGGCGAGGAGCACTTGCAATGCACCTGTGGTGAGTTCGATTCTCATCTGGTCCACAATGAAACCTGAATAGGTGGGTTCGATTCCCACCCGGTGCCTCCAATGGCCCCAGTAGTGCTATAAGGTAACACGCAGGTTTCTTTATTTTATGCCGAGATAGCTCAGTTGGTAGAGCGCCAGTTTGAAGCACTGGTAGCCGTGGTTCGATTCCACGTTTCGGCACACACATTGTGGATTGGAGAAAGGGTATCTCGTTGGGCTCATAACCCAAAGTCGATGGTTCGAGTCCATCATCCGCAACAATCATTCACACGTAGCTCAATGGTGGAGCGTTCGGCTGTTAACCGATTGGTTGTAGGTTCAAGTCCTACCGTGTGAGCAAAACACGGCCAGAGTATAATCTGTTATGCCAGTAACTTCTTATCTCTGTTGTGTTCGCATCGTTATCAGTTCTGGCAAATTGTTATCGGTGTTTTGGTATGAGCATCGTTGGAAATGCGTCCGGAGTGAATCCGGAAGTCGTGGGTTCGAGTCCCACATACCAAGCAAATTATCAGGGTGTGGCCGGAATTGGTTACGGGCTTCGTTTGGAACGAAGAATATGCAGGTTCGAGTCCTGTCACCCTGACTTTACTAACTAAAAGGTGTTTCATGTTCAAGTACAAAAACATAGAACTTTTGAACAAGCACGTTTCCGATGGAAATGTGAATGTCCAAAAACACAAGGACTTCGATTACTACATCTACAACTACGCACAAACTGTTCAGTTTCAAAAGTTGTGGGATGAAGTAACGATTGATTCTCGTGGTTTGATTCTCGATGGCGTGGGTAACATCATTGCCCGTCCTTTTCAAAAGTTCTTTAACTTACAAGAACATGATATAAAGGACATACCGTTTGACTTACCATATACTGTCTTTGAAAAGATGGACGGTTCACTTGGTATCACATATAAGGGTGAAGACGGTAAGGTTTATATTGCAACTCGTGGTTCGTTTGAATCCGAACAAGCAATAAAGGCAACTGAAATGTTACATACAAATTCAGACCTGTATAACCTTGTTCACTCATATTCGGACGAGTACACATTTCTGTTCGAGATTATCTATCCAAGCAACCGAATTGTTGTGGATTACGGTGGTGATGAAAAGTTGGTTCTGTTGGGTTCATACCACAAGGGAACTAATGAGTTCGTCCATCCTGATTACTACAAGCAACTGATGCCATCATTGATTACACCAAAGACATTTGATGTTTCATCTATTGATGATCTGAAAAACTCTGGTGAAACAAACTTTGAAGGTTATGTTGTACGATTCGGAAACGATTTCCGTGTAAAGGTAAAGCTCGATGAGTATGTACGTTTACACCGTATTCTGACGAACGTTTCAAATGTTTCTATTTGGGAAGCCCTGAAAAATGGAGATGATCTCGAAAAAATCTTACAAAACGTTCCTGATGAATTCTACGATTGGGTGAACGAAATTATTTCGGGTCTTCAAGAAAAGTATGACGAAATCTTGGGTGTTGTTAGTGGTGTTCACAATCATATTGTTTACAACATGAAAGATTCAACACGAAAAGAAATCGCGATGTACTTGTTGGAAAACCACAAGAACCTATCGTCTATATTGTTTTCAGTGTTGGATGGTAAAGACCATTCTAAGACGATATGGGACATGGTTCGTCCACAATATCAAAAACCATTTTATCAAAAGGATAAAGACGATGCCTAAAATCATAATCTGTAAGGGTCTTCCTGCGTCGGGTAAATCAACATGGGCTTCTGCCTTTGTTGAACAGAACGGAGATTGGAAGCGGGTGAACAAAGATGATTTGCGTTCTATGGTTCAAGGTGGCGCTTGGTCTGGTAAGATGGAACGTCAAATTCTGAAAACTCGTGATACTCTCATTCGTCAGTGGTTGGGTGAAGGATTCAATGTCATCGTTGATGATACAAACTTGAACCCAAAACACGAAGACCGTATTCGAGAGATCGGCAAGGAATTTGGATCAAGTGTTGAAGTCAAGTGGTTTCATATTGACGTTGATGTTGCAATCGAACGAGACCTGAAACGAAATCGGTCGGTAGGTGAACGTGTTATTCGTAAGATGTTCAACGATTGGATTCGTCCAACGCCAACTCCAATGATTCAAGACATATCTTTGGAACGAGCAATCATTGTTGACATTGACGGTACTGTTGCAAAGATGGACGGACGTGGTGCCTTTGATTGGGATAGAGTTGGTGAAGACAAACCAAATTCACCAATTATTGACATCGTTCAAAGGTTTGCCACTACACACACTATCATCTTTATGTCAGGACGTGATTCTGTTTGCCGAGAACAAACGTTGGTATGGTTGAAGGACAATGTTCGTTTAACACACTTCCATTTGTTCATGCGACCAGAAGGTGATAATCGTAAAGATTCTATCGTCAAACGTGAATTGTTCGATACCAATGTCCGTGATAAGTTTCACATCGACTTCGTGTTGGATGACCGAAACCAAGTTGTAGATATGTGGCGAAACGATTTAGGACTGACGTGTTTGCAGGTAGATTGGGGAGATTTCTAAATATGCCCGACGAAAGTCGGGCAATACTGTGGAGTGGCCAAATTGGTAAGGCATCTCGCTTTGAACGAGAAAAGTACAGGTTCGAGCCCTGTCTCCACAACAAGATTCAAGTGAGTCAAACTGATTGGACTTCGACGTGCCAATAAGCGATTCAGTAGGACAAACTGTGTTGAACAGTCCCACGACGGTGGGTAGGTGGTAAGAAGGACGTATTCTTACTGTCACTGGATTTTGTAAATTTGAATCTATATGGTGACTATGGTGTAACGGTAAACACCACTCGTTGTGACCGAGTAGATACGGGTTCGATTCCCGTTAGCCACCCAAATGTTCTTGTAGCTCAACTGGATTAGAGTGTCTCGCTACGAACGAGGAGGTTGAGGGTTCGAGTCCTTCCAAGAACGCAACAATTATAGGTGTAGCTCAATGGTAGAGCGTCGGTCTCCAAAACCGAATGTTGTGGGTTCAAGTCCTATCACCTATGCAACAATCGCCTTTAGTTCAATTGGTTAGAATGCTGTGCTGATAACGCAGTGATTCCCGTTCAAGTCGGGGAAGGCGGACAAACGCTAGATTGGTCGAGTAGTCAGACGGAACTCTGCAAAAGTTCATACGGTGGTGCAAATCCACCATCTAGCTCAAAAACAATTTGGAAATGTCAAAAACATTTCGTATATTGTATGTATTGAAAATCAAATGCCACTTT
>JACCEA011527758.1_pt1 | contig 10218 bp, 5 predicted proteins | sample 7449851 | NCBI WGS metagenome assembly JACCEA01 (sample SAMN15323453, study PRJNA562643) | freshwater metagenome | isolation source: river surface water | place: USA:Blue River Watershed | collected 2017-08-18 | reverse complement strand
GCCTTTCCCGCATTGGTTTCATCTCGTTGGGATTTACCATATTGGAATCGGGTGTACAGTTAAGCATAATCACAGGCGATTATCAGGATATTGCTTCTTTGTGCTTCCGTTATCCTCACCTCTTATTCACCCGATTCCAATATCGAAGGTGTGAGAAACGTTTTGGAGAAATTTTTTTGTCCAGTATTCCTTGTAGTGTGTGAGTATTCAAATTTTCTAACGGCTAGTTTTTGTCATCGAGTCGAAGTGCGCCATATATTTTTAAAATTCGACCCGTGAGTACATCACTAGTTTTTCTGAAAGTTTTCTGAGTATCTTACAGTGCATTACGAGTGAGTATATACTGAATCAAAATTTTTCTTGTTGAAATAAATTAAAATTGAAATTGAATAGTCCAGGATGGCTTCTCGTCAAAACCTCCCCAAGTCTCTGCGCATACCCCAATCGACCCAGCGCGGAACATTCTCCAACGTAATCCGGGAGTCATCATTAAATTTTACTCAGCCCAGGTCAACAGAGTCTCAACATGCCAGAGCTGTTTCCCACCATCGGAGAATGCCTACCTCCTTATTTACTCCAGGCATTACTCAACATGAGTTAGAAGTTGATAATTATCGTGGACACGCGATGGATGACTCCTTACTATCGGTAGATTCAGGCTCTTTCGACCCTCCACCACCGCCACCGATAGCGACAGGATCACCGCAACCGAAAAGATCACCGCCACGGAAAAGATCACCGCAATCGAGACGATCACCGCCACAGAGACGATCACCGCAAACGAGACGATCCCCGCAATCGAGACGATCACCGCAAACGAGACGATCCCCGCCAACGAGACGATCACCGCAAACGCGACGCTCACCGTCTACCGGACGATCTCGCGATGATGAAGCTGCCATGCAGCAGGTTGTAGCATTATTACAGAATTTATATTATCGCTCGAATTCTCCCCCGCCGACTCCGACTTCACGACGTGCACTGAGTTTCATGCCACCAATGCCTCTCTCTGGCCCTAGTGATGGCAAACCACCCGCCTCCGTTCCATCAACCAATACGTTAGGGATGGTTCTAACTGATGTAGCGCACGAGGACATTCCCAATGTTATTCTGAACTTGACAACGGTTTTTCCAACCGCCCTGTTAGACACTCTGCTTGCTAGGGGTGACGCATGCCCAATCGATGCATCCCATGTCATCCTTAACTGTAATTCAACCAACCATAGCATACAGATGGTGTTGGAAAAAATTCTCAAGTACGTGTCATCAGTTACTGACTTAGCTTCTCATCAAGCACAAGAAACTCGCATCACGCAAGCTCTTCAAAATCACCAATCACCCTTCATCAAGACATTACCGCCAAGTACCTATCTGAATGAAGCAGACCTTAATACAATGGTTCGACGCATTTTCGCTGACGTGACTCAAAGCTTGAGCGTTGCCAGCATATCCGATAACCTATTATTGGATGTGGTAAATGCGGATTTTCCTTCGCACCAAGTTCAACCAGCTCTAGACCATGTTTACAAGATGCTTATTGAATATGTCACTTCAAAGCTGAAACCCATCCTTGCAACTCGGCCTACCCGCGAAGACGCAATTATTCATGCTACTGAACCATATCAAGCTAAGATGCAAGAGTTATTAAATGTACGTAACCACAATTTGGACGCATGCAGAAGTCAGTATACCGGAGCAACTTTACTTGCAGAAATCGCACTAGTGGAGAGCACGTATGACATGGCAGACAAGGGCATCAAAGCCCAAATTCAACTCCATGTCCAAACAAGTTTTTCCTTTCTATTAGCAGAGTATGAGAAACAAACTGAAGTACACAAACAGTTGACCAAATACCTGGAAAAACTCACCCTTCAACGCACAGTCGCACGACACCTCTTGACTCATTTTGATGAGGTGTTAAAAATGATTTCGTCTATTGTGCAATATTACTTTAAACAGCACAGAGCCCTGACTGAGACGTGGAACCGCCTTGATCATGGAATCACCATTCCTTCAACCGGCAGAACTTACAGTCAACCAGTTTCCAATGGCATTTTCATTGGGATATACCACAACATCCGCGTGTATTACCTGTGTCCAACACTCGACGATTTTTGCTTAAGGATTAGACGTCTCATGGACTATACAAACAATGGAACTTTCGAAGATGGTATTCTGTTTGCTGAAAAGGAACGTGAAGAATGGAAACGAGATAATATGTGGGAATTGTTCATGCATCCAGATCTCTTTTTCTCCTTGGTACCGATCATGAGCTGGCCCAGAGAAACTGACCGCCGAAAGTGGCTCAATCGTTTGCTACCCATTTTTCAGAAACTTGAACAAGGCGAGCTAGCCAAATACACCATTCATAAAGAAGGACCGTTCTTCCGAGAATTGAGAATAGTTGCGAAAGAACAGCGTGAAACAGATACCACCAGTCGTGTGAATCACAATCACGATAACCAGCAGAGAAAATCCGCTGGCGGTAAAGGAAAATTCCAGAACAACAGTCGTAATCAATCAGGAAAAGCTCACGGTTCTCAAACGACTGCACAAGCATATTCAGTTGCGGATACAGTAGAACCAGAGGCGTGTATAGCACACCAACCCACAACCGCCAGTACTGAACCAAAGATATTGCTTTATGGTACTGGTACATCTGTGGATCAAGCCGTCAAATATCAAGATAATTATATGATTCAGCTCAAAAATGGAAACAAGGTTCGATACATCGCTTATTACCAACCTTGCTCCACGTGTCATCCAAGTGATCCAAGTCAAGCTAAGTCAGAGAGCCCACACATACCACCATGTCCAAAGACGCTGTGTACTCAATGTGGATTCATAGGCCATCCAGTCCAGCATTGTTTACAGATACCTGACGCATACAAAGCAGCTCTCACCGCAAAGAACAAGGCGAACAATAAGCAGAAAAAACCACCTCAGGAGAAAAAATGACTGAAGGACCAAGACGTCCACATGCTTGCTGAGTCATTAGTGGCTATATGTCCGACATCGACTGTTCAAGCATACCTGAGTGAGATTCAAAATATCGAATCATCCATGTTTATATCAAGTATTCAATTTCAACAACAATTTCCAACATACACTGCTGCTACGCAAGACGAACTAATTGCCTACGTTGCTTCAGTGTACCAACAACCGTATCCAACTTGTACATATCTTCTCAAATACGACCAGAATGATCACCACTGTAAAGAGGTCAGTGAATCGTTCAACTCAACAACAGCTGTAAATAGTAACAACCTTCCGGAAAATATCAACAAAACCCCACAAAAAGCACGTGTATATAGTGATCACAAAACGTTATCAAGCCCTTCGCTCATGATAAACGCGAATTCAGAGAAGAAGGCACCTGTTGACTCTGTCCCTCAGTCAAGCAGTATATATAGTTTTTTATCAGAGAGTCATCTGGGAGCACCTGGATCCAATCGCAACACACAACTAAAGCACCAGATGAACATCTCAGTGAAGAGCATAACCCCTTATGCTTCCTCTCAACGTGGCATTGCTACCCACAATGAGCAGGACACAGAGGACCGTGTTATCTCCTCACGACATCCAGACCACCAGTCCCTGGATGAAAGCGACACGATATGTATTGATTGTAGTAACTCCAACTTTAGAGGAGTAGCTCCCTCTATTGACAAAGACCCTGCTTCATCTTTACAGTCATCGCAAACGACGGACGTAGCAGCGCTACTGTCACATCTCTCACCAACCAAGCAACGAGTTCTCCAGAAATGGACTCAAAAATTCGATAGTGCATGCAGTCATTGCATGTCGGGAGACAAGACACGCATTTGTCAACCGAACAATCAGTCTCAGTCCACAATACGTATTAACGGATTCAATAACTCAACGAGTTTTGTTACTCACACCGGAGTAAACGAATACAACAAGCCAGAACACTATGTCCAAGATATGCCAGAGCATTTATGTTTGCTGTGTGCTTATGAGTTTGCTCGTGAAGGAGCAGCCATTCTGATGGAAACTGGTGGATGTGTAATTCGAATCCAGCCAGAACAAATGGGCGAGTTCCTGGCGTACATCAAACAATTTCCTACTTTGTTAAAACTATCAGTCAAGAATCAGACATATGAAGTGGACCATACTCCTGATACTGCAGCGTTACGTGCAGAGACAGTTTTAACAACCGCCGATCTCAACGAAGAAGAAATCCTAGAAGCCTGTGCTGTTGGAACTATGTTTTTCAACACGCGCCTCAACACCTCGACAGTGGAGCAACGGATTCTAGCGTACTTAATTTCTGGGTTGACATTGGACAATCTCAAGAATTACATCAAGCATAACACTGCAACAGGACTCCATCCTAGCGTGACTTTGGCAGCTTTGAATCAGTTTGAACGGGATTATGGCAGCTCACCAGAGGCATTTCAAATGGCACAACCAAACATGATTGGAAATCGTCCTGGATTTATGAGCGTCCCAAAGCCAATAGTCAAAGTGGGTGATGTAGTGGAAGCCGATGTAATGGAGTGCGACATCAATGATGTCGAAGAACAACCGAAAACGTCTGAGAGTACTGGAAACTCTAAGAAGTCAAAGAAAGGGAAAAAGAATCAACCACCTGTGGTAGTGCAACCAACAATTCCACAGGAGTTACCACCCGTTATTGATCTTACAACACCAGATCCCATACCAAGTGTAAACAATAGGAAGAAGGTAGCGAAGTTGCCTTCCCTCGGGGGTGGTTTGTATGTATTCATCACAATAGATCGATATTCTGGTTATGTCCACGGACAGATTCTAAAATCTCTCCAATCTCCAGAGAAGTATGTTGAGTGGATTATTCAAATCTATGAGCGGGACAACCACCCCATCCAAAGCTTCATTGCTGATGTTGGTGTTATTCCCACAAGTAAACTCAAAATAACCACTTCGGCAGTAGAACAACTACTTCTAAGAAAAAAGATCTCTCAACGGATAAGTGAAGCCTACAATCACATGAATGGCACACCGAATGTCGAACGGACAATTCGGGCAATCAAAGAATTGATGGTGATGGCGTTGCTGTACATCCTTCACAATCCAAATTTCCCATACCTAGGCTTTACGAGGAAGCAAATTTTTAAGCTATGGGGTGAACTTGTACAATGGGCCATTGTCGTAATCAATGTAAAGACACATCCAAGAGATCCAACTCAAACACGCTATTCCAAATATCATGGAGTAGCCCCAAACCTTCAAGACATTCGCTTACTGCCTATTTTCTCAGTCCTGAGTATACAACGTCATCAAGAAAATGCCGAACTGCAGACTCAAGACAATTACTGGCAACGTGCTCTATACGTTGGGCCTTCACTTGACGTCAAGGGAGCAATACGAGCAGCTGTGGCTATCAATGACCAAGTCCATATTTTTGTGACAACTCAGTTCAAAAACGTATCAAATGGAGGTAATGTCAATCCTTATCCTCATGTGGAACGTGTACTGGGGAGTCTGATAGAACCAGTGGAAACTGTTCCATCACAGTCCCCAGTTACAGAACACTCTGTACCCACGCAAGAACTGCCCGCAGTTCATCCACATGAAGATGATGATTTGTTTACACTAACCCAACCATTAGATCCGATCATTGATAATCCACTAGAGTCAGTTGTAATCAAACCAGAGCACAACAGATCAACAAGCAACACACTTATTGACTCTCAAGCTCCTGACGGTGTCAATCGAAGCCAGTTGTCAAGACCTGCAGCACCAACAGAGGACACTGAGAAGAACCCGCGTTTGTCAAGCAACGAAAATTCAGTAGAATCTGAACCTCTACTACAAAGATCAAATAGTAGAACAAGACCGCAAACTGCCAGGATGCAAGAAAGCATTCTCCAGCAAAGGAAGAAAACTGGCAGGTCAACCAGTAAGAGCCCATCGCAAACCAACAAGCATAAAAAAGGCAGAAAAAAGAATGAAGCAGTTCCTGTTTCAAGAAGAAGCGACCGTAATGTAAAGGGGAACGGTAGATCAGCAGAAGGGAATAATGCTGAGACAGCCTCCTTCGATCCGAAGCGTCACTTTCTGTCGTTCTTACTGGAAGCCGAAGCAAATTTTGCAGATTGGAGCAATCACAAGAGTGACACGAACGATGTGTATTTCTCACTCAAAGAATTCAAATTCTATTCGTTCGATCCATCCATGATCAAGAACTTTGGTAAAGCAACTCAATCGTACTATGCTGTATCAGTTCCTGGTGAAGCGCCTTACTCCGAGGAAGCATATAGAGCAGTCACAAAGGATGTACCAACGTCTTTTCCAGCAGCACTTCAGCATCCTGAATGGAGCGAAGCCGCAACGACGGAATGGACAACAATCCTGGATGCCAAGACCCTAATTAAGGTTGATCCTCAAGTAGCTAAGGACGCGATAAAACAAGGAGCAGACATGGTAATTCTTTTTCCAGTTTATGAAGAAAAGGAGAAAGAGGGTCGGATAGTAAAGAAGGTTCGGTTGGTAGCTAATGGGAAAACGCACCATCCAGAAGAATCCACATACGCTCCAACTCCAAGTCGTGAAGAATTTTTAGTGCTCATGCATCTCATCGCATCTCGCAACATGGCATGGGTCCACATTGACGAGAAGAGAGCATTTTTGTCCGCATCATACAAGGGCTCAAAGAAGGTATACACCAAGCATGTGAATTCAAACGAATGGTTCGAAGTGCTGGGTGCTTTGTATGGACTAAAAACTTCACCGAAGGATTATCAAGTAGAAGTAATACAACGATTGGTCGAAATGGGTTTCTCTAAGATTCCAACAAGCAACTGTCTGTTTGTCAAACTGGTCAACACGAATGAATTTGTCTTTGTGTATGATTATGTTGACGATTTTATTGTCATTGGCAACACGCAGGAAACAATTGAAAAACACTTCATTGCGGAATTCAGAAAGAAAGCTCAAACGACTGAACCCATTTGGGACCCCAAAGCAGTACTTGGAATGGAAGTACAAAGAGTTCCAGAAGCGAAAATCATGTTATTGACCATGACGGACAGGATAGAAGATCTTGCAAAATTCTGTCATATTGATCTGACAACCAGAAGACGCAAAATGCCAATGCCACCAACAGGATATATTCTCGTCGAAGAGGATTACTTGAAGTTAAAGACTGAATCTCAAAGGTCCCTGACCAAAGATGAAATAAAGAAATACATGGGAATCGTCGGTCGCTGTGTCTGGATTAGTGGAATTCGATTCGACATATCCTTCGCAGTACTTTATCTCAGTTGGCACACGCAAGCACCAAGGCAACATCACATGGACATGGCCCATTATTTAGCAACATACTTGTTCTATACAAAGGACATTCCTTTAGTACTAGGAGGAAGCCCGGAAGTTCGTCTAGTAAGCTACACCGACAGTTCTCTAGCAACAGCTCCGAAACGAAGGAGTGTGTCGGGTCAGTTAACCAAACTGAATGAACGAGCAGGAGCTATTCATGCAAAAGCCAAGACATCCCAAAGCACCAGAGCAAGCTCTTTTGAGAGTGAACTTGACGCTTTGTCTGAAGCTTTGAAGACGTGTCTCTACATTGAAACACTATTGGATACCCTAAACGTTGCCAGAGAATCCCCTTCCACAATATTTGCTGATAACCAAGCTATGATCGATTTTGTCAATGGCGAAGGTTCACTTAGAAACTCTCGTCACATGGAGCTAAGGTTATGGTTAGTCAGAGAACATCAAGCTCGAGGTACCAAAAAAGTCAAGTACATGTCCGGTTTAATAATACCATCCAACTACCTCACCAAGCTTGCAACAATCAATGAACATCTTAAATTTGTCATTGATATCCAAGGTTTAAATCTGTTACCAGAATCGTACCACATCGTTATAAAGAATGCTTTTCCTCAACATGTACTATCAGATGACAGTGATGAAGAGGTTGACAGTGGAACAAAGGAAACAGCAGACAATCTTGAAAGAGAAAATTAAAAGTTATTCAAAGTCTATACTACATACCTACAGGTGTATGTATTCCGTCCTAATTTGCTTGTGCGTGAGTGCTGCGGTCCCATGCTGACAACGGTAGTGGATGTGATCGATCTTGTAACTAGCAAGAAGTCTTGTGAACGCAAGCATTGTGAGCACCCGGATAAGGTTTAACATAATCCTGGAAGACCTTTTTCTTGAATGCCTCATTGCAACCAGGGACACATTCCTCATTCAACAGAGCTTCAGCGCATTTAGTCTTGTGCTTCTCTAACCGTTTCTCCAACAAAACGTTCGGTACAATTTCGTAAACAAGCATTCCAGCTGTCGCAAACGATGCAGGAGTTGAAGTAGGATACATATGACACAAAGTATCAAACGAAAAGTCACCAGACTGGACAGTTCGAATATGGGCATTACACTTGCCATCCAATGTTTTGGACTTCGACCAACTATCGGTATACAATCGTCCATTCCCAGGTGAACAGTTCACGTGTCCAGGTCCGTCCTTAACCCCTTTACCATCATCGATAACAGCTGGATCATCACGATTGAAAGCACCAGTCTTTAAAGCATTTTCGATCAGTGACAATCTTTCGTGTTCTTTCTCTGTAATGTAGAACACAAGAAAAAGAAGACAGTTTATCAATGTTATCATCTGCTGGAACGACTTTGGGAGGACAAGGTTTGTGGATTAACCTCAGTTGCAAACCTTTCTTGCTGATCATTCGGTTAGCTGCCAGAATGCTCATAGGCCCTGAAGAAGGAATTCCCACTTTGACATCCAAGAGTTCTTTCATAGTTGGACTGTCAACAGTGAGCTCGGGGGTGATAACCACACTGAGCGTTCCTCCTTTTTTGGTGTCAATCGACACGGTCTTTCCCATGCGCTGTTTCTTCCAATTATTGAGTACATTCGCTCTCTCCTCACAAATGGCTTCGTTCATGTCCAGGATAGTGAAGAACATCCTGAATTTCTCAATCAGAGTTGATGTGGTAGTACCTTTGGGATTCAGACCAGCGTAAAATGTTAAAGGAGTACCTAATTAGGAAGAGAATTGTCACAGTGTCTCGACAAAACGACAGTTACAGCTGTAACTTACCCCACTCTTCACCCTTTGCATTCAACACATTGTTGATAGCATTCAACATACATCGCATGGAACCAGACTTACCAGCGTCAGCCCTTACAAGTTTGAGTTGGTCGAGGCTCACGCAAGAAGGTATAGATCCCCGCACGGCATCCTGATTATAATACTTTATCCAGTAGTCCATCAGTGCCAACTGAGGTTCCACAGCGCGATTTATGGTATGGAAACTACCATTTCCTTTGAAGAGGATACTTTGCTTTGAAGAAGGTGGCTTATTGGTGCAACACACATAAGAAGTAACACCTAACCGTACTCGGTTGACATATTTGTGACGCGGTTTTCTTACCTTGATCGCCTTACAAGTCTGTTTCTTCTGTGCCATCTACGCTTTCAGATATTTGCTACAGGTCGCACAAGTATTGTTTTCAACGGTTCTCCAAACCTCAACGTTTGTATGCGAGTTCCCTTAATAGGTTCGGAAATTCCTGACCCCCCGAAGGATAAAGTTCACAACACACAAACGATAAACTTAATTTCCAAGTGAACGTACCCACCGCTGATACTTGTGAGAGTCTTTCGCGCAATCCACCAACAGTAGAACAAGGACAGAGAAAAACAAATGTTTGATGAAAAGCAATCAAGATAGAAGCATCATCAATGTATGAAATATAGTATAGAAACAAAGATCGCTAAAAATAGCGAAGAAGACTGAAAAAGCAACGGTCATAAAGTATTCCACCAAATTTCCATGTAAATTTCCTGGAAAAATGGAAAGTGGAGAAAATAAAGTTTAGTTCACGGCAATTTTACGGCAATGTTTAGTGCATTTTTTACATTACATATTCATTAGTGTGTTGTGTATTTAGTGTAGTTATTATTTGTTAGTATGTTTGTCATACCACTCAGCATTCCTGTGTGTGTCTTATCCTGAAAGAAAGTGCATTTCTTTTGCGAATAAGAGGGGTGACTAGAAGGCTACTGAGGGTATTCCGGTTATATATATCGGTTATATATAGATGTAGATTTGTTGCCTTTCCCGCATTGGTTTCATCTCGTTGGGATTTACCATATTGGAATCGGGTGTACAGTTAAGCATAATCACAGGCGATTATCAGGATATTGCTTCTTTGTGCTTCCGTTATCCTCACCTCTTATT
>JACCEA011319997.1_pt1 | contig 10218 bp, 9 predicted proteins | sample 7449851 | NCBI WGS metagenome assembly JACCEA01 (sample SAMN15323453, study PRJNA562643) | freshwater metagenome | isolation source: river surface water | place: USA:Blue River Watershed | collected 2017-08-18 | reverse complement strand
GCTGCATCGATAAAATCTAGATTGAATATTGATTTAGATGACCCAAATAAGGACAAGATATTCGATATCATCGACATTATCGTCAACAATATTAACTACCGCCATAGTTCCGATGCAACTGGAAACAGTTTGGATTCGATCGATTTGATAAAGATTGTTACTCCAACCATTCCCATTAGACAAGATGCTGCATGTGATACATCCGATTTAACTACTGCAACTAGACCATTGAAAGCTTTGCCAATCTATGATCATCCAGTTGATTTCTTTATGACGAGAACCTATAAGATAACTCCTGAACTGGAGAGCCTTTGGGCGAAAATGCAGGCGAGTGATAACGTTATAGCGTTCTTATTGAACGAATTTCTGCCGTTCTTGTCTTATACTGAAAGGATGCGATTGAATTTTGCGGCATTGCCTTATCCTCATCGCTTATCGGAAGAAGAGATGAGTAAGCGTCCTTCATCCGCCTCTGCAATGTCTCCGTCTCGTGGCCAATTACAACCTCGAAGTCGAGAATGGTTTACATTAAGCGAGGAAATTGTGAAAGGGATGATAATTATTCATCAAGAATGTATGGCAATGCTCCCTTTAATGTCCGCAATTGAAAAGATTTCTGAAGATGTAATTCACTTTGTCAAGAGTATGCGGAAAGCAGGGATCCCATATATTGAAGATATTCGTACTTTGATGAGTCACCACCCGGAAAATATTGGTTTATTGCAGCGCTCGTTGATTGATTTGTACAGGTAATATCCAGAACTTGTTTTGTGGCTCATTTTGTAACTCTGGATGACCATCAGATTATTTGGAGATTTACAAGCACGTGAAATTTCTAACCACGTGCGAATGTATGAATATCGAGCCTTCTTTGAACGAGTACAAATTCAAGGTGAACGTTCATTGAAAGAATTATTCCGCGATTTCCCTGGTTATGAGAACGCGTTTTCTGCATTTACTCAATGTCAAGGGTTTGTGGTAAGTTCATTTTCTTGTTCAATGAGAAACTTTTTTTACTCTAGTATCCCAGTTCGAAATACATAAACGTCTACTTGAGTGCCGCGATCGTTGTCAGCGCTATGAAATATTCCGGTTGATGGTTTTGTCTCAACAGCAATTATCCCATCAACTTTCGCAGGCCACTGGGTCTTCTGTGGTTGAAAATGCCGATGAAATAAATCGGTCTCAACAACCATCGTTAAGTGAGGCACTTCTTCGCAGTGGTATTATCTCCAATCATCAGCAAGGTCAATTGAATGCGATGGTGTCCGAGTTTATCCAAGGAGGCAATCCCTCAGATCGCCAACGGATTGGTCCTGGAGAAGGTCGCCATCCTCATGAGTCAATTGAAGCATATTGTCAACGATTGGAAGAAGAGCTAAAAAAATGTGATGAAGATATAGAGAATCTTGAAATCGATGTGTTGCATTTGATGAAGGAGCAAGATCGAACCCCTCCAGCGATTTTATTCTACTCACTTTTGCATGACCCTAGTTTCGTTCCAAATTTGCAGCAGCTCAGTTTGCAATTTCATCAATTGAAAGGATTTGTAAACCAAACAATCGACATGGATTTCATGCTACTACGCAAGCGTTTGCAAGTTTGTCTCACAATTTTACCATCCGTCGATAAATTAATTGACAAGTATGCAACATTGCACAAGCGCTGGGCTCAACAAAGGTTGAATTTCTTTGCAGAGAAAAAATTACGTGGCAGTGCAGCGGACAATATGTCCACTTGTCCCTTATGTTATCATGAATTGATGTCGCCTTCTTCAATTGTACCAGCGTCAGTCTTGCCAGAAAATCAAATGCAGGAAGGAGCTCGTGCAGCGACAAGTCAAAGTCGCACTAGAACAAAATTTAAGGCCCTAACAGCTGCAGCTGCAGCGAATAAACAATAATTAAATTTTGATCGTGCTGAAATTTGTATATGGTCATTAACTTTTATTAGATCTTGATTGTAAATATGTATTATAATTTGGTTTGTAGATTATAAAGTGCGATATGTTAAGAATAAGAGTAAACAATGTTATAAGTTATATTCTACAAAACGTATTCTATTTGTGATATACCCTCTTATGGTCCCACCATTTGCTACACCATTTATATTCTGATTAGCACAATATATACATTGGAGCAATATACATCTCTCGATATGATATACATCGTATGTAAATAATAATAGTTATAGAAAATTTTACTGCAACTTACTACTATATATTCTGATTAAAACATCTCTCTTGCAATAATAATGTCCCAATTGGGTTTTTAGATATTTCAATTTTCCATCTTTTTGATTTCTCGATTTTATTGACATACACCACGAAATCGAGAGAAGAGCTTTCCAACAACACATTTAATTGTTCATACTGAACTGAATTTTCCAACCAGCCATGTTAGAACTTGCCAATGATATCTTCCTGTATGAGCAATCGCGCTCTGCAGCTGCGTCGTCATCATCGTCTTCTTCAACGACCAACGATTTGCTGAAGAAAATTATGGACAAAATCATTGTTGATGATATGAGCTCTCTTTACCAATCTCTTTCGGAAAAGTTCTCATGGACTATCGACGAGCCCCTTTTGAATACTATGAAGTAAGTTTTCTTAATCTCTGGCAGCGCCTGGCTTCTAACCGTTCCATGTGCAGAACAAAGAACGTTGAGGAAATTGCTGCTATTGATGCAAAAATAGAGGATGCCGCAAAGAATGCTGGTGATACAGAAGTTATTGAGGGTCTCTTTTCGAAAGCTCGCTATTTTGTGAAGATTGGGAATTGGTCCGAAGCTGTCAATGTTTATGATGACATCCTTGGGCGTCCTAAGACTGTCACCGGAAAAAAGATCGATGCTAATATGGAAAAGGCTCGCATTTACTTGTTTACTCTAGATCAGAGCAAGTTGAAGGTTGCTATTGATGAAGCAAAACGGTTGAACGAGGTAGGCGGAGACTGGGATCGTCGTAATCGCTTGAAAGTCTACGAAGCACATGCTAGTCTCGCGGCTCATGATTTGAAGGGTGCTGCACAGTTGCTTCTTGATTGCGTCGCAACATTCACTTGTACTGAACTGTGCACTTATAAGGAATTCATGTTCTTTACTGTGGTAACAAATGTTATTGTGTTGGGTCGCAATGATTTACGCAAGAAGATTGTTAATGATCCTCACGTATTGACTGAGATTCGCGACTTACCCAATGCAAAGGCTTTGGTGACGGGTATATATCAATGTGACTATAAAGGGTTCTTTGAATCAGTAAGTTGTATCTTTCGATCTTTGGAGTGGTGACTCTTAGTGTCTTTATAAAAGATTGTAAACATTTTGCCAGAGATAACGTCCAACCGCTTTTTGCAGCCACTGTGCAACTATATCATCCGCGAATATCGCGTTTTAGCATATTCTCAGTTTTTAGAAGCATACAAAAGGTGAGAATATCCTTTGATTTTTCTTCTTTCTTTCCCCTTTCCTTGTTATTCCAATGATGGTTATGTTAAATCTTATCTACATTACCTGAATGCTTAGCATTTGTTGTACAATATATCATTAACCCTGAGGAAATCAACCTTTTTTTTATATGCATGTTTTACTATATTCCCACTGATGTCGTAAAATTCTTATCTACATTACATGAGTCATTCTTTGATTTCAACCGTTTTATTTACACTGAGGGACATCTGCGTATTGTGTTGTGATTTTTTTATTTACAATTGCTTTCGCCGGATAACTAACTTTGATTTGATTCTTCCATTTTTATTATAGTGTGATGATGTCTTCAATGGCGGCTTCCTTTGGTATCTCGATCGATCTTTTGGATGCAGAGCTGTCTCGCTTTATTGCCGCTGGGCGCTTGAACGCAAAGATAGACAAAGTTGGTGACATTGTTGAAACTAGACGCCCTGACAAGAAGAATGCTCAATATCAGGATGTTATTAAGAAAGGTGACGCTCTTCTGAATCAAATACAAAAACTTGTGCGCGCAATCGATATGTAAGAAATTGCTATCGGGCCGAGCACAGTTTTGGAATATGTACACTTTGTATAATGGTATAACTTCTTCACCTTGGTAACTATAAGTAATCGCTGCAAATTGTTTGTGCCATTACGGATCACTTTTGATTTATGTTGTTGTGAGCCGGAGTTTGTTAAAATACTAGAGCTTATGCTAAAGTTTGGATTTTAAATAAAGGGAAAATCGACAAAACAAAAAATCGAATATTTGTTATATAATCTCCATTTTTTGATGTTTTCCATTTCCAAACCTCTCACCACAAAATTCATCCAAATCAAAATCGGCGAAACAAAAAAAGTGTATTACACCGCAAAGTTGTGAGAAGAACTGTCAAGGATGTCATCCGGTGAAGACAAGATTCGAGCGAAGATCAAGGAAATCGAGACGGAATATGCTCGTACTCAGAAGAACAAAGCAACCGAAGGTCACTTGGGTATCTTGAAAGCTAAGTTATCCAAGCTACGACGTGAATTGTTGGATGTTGGAGCTGGTGGAAAGAAGACTGGTGGTGCTGGAGAGCGTGGCTTTGAAGTGAGTAAGGCAGGTGATACCCGTGTAGGATTGATTGGTTTCCCATCAGTGGGAAAATCGACTTTATTGAGCAAGTTGACTGGGACATTCTCACTTGCTGCTGCCTACGAGTTCACGACATTGACAGCAATTCCTGGAACTATGCACTATCGTGGTGCGAAGATTCAAGTATTGGATTTACCTGGTATCATTGAAGGCGCCAAGGATGGTAAAGGTCGTGGTAGACAGGTTCTTGCAGCAGCTTTGACCTGCAATGTTATTTTGATCGTATTGGATGCTGCTAAACCTGTAACCCATAAATTGATTATTGAAAAGGAGTTGCATGGTTTTGGTATTCGCTTGAATCAATCCCCACCTGAGATCATTTTCAAGTAAGTGCGATCCAAAGTTTTTATCTTGTGTCAGGAAATACGAGTCGGTGATGTACCACAATCATTAAACGCAATGCTTTGTCAGACTTTGTTTGTTAATAAACATTCAGACCAGGGCGAGAAAATGATGTACTGAGGCTTTGATTATGCACACATATTCATCTCACTTTGTCTCTTCATCATTGACACTACAATTCTGATTTTAACGATATCTTCACTGTTAGGCGCAAAGATCGAGGGCCAATCAATTTCCAAGCAATGTGTCCACAATCCATCCTCACTCAAGAAATAGTGTACTCCATTTGCCGAGAATATCGTATCACTTCTGCAGATATCTTTTGCCGATGTGATGCAACGATTGATCAGCTGATCGATGTCATTGAAGGCAATAGACGTTATATTCCGTGTATCTATGTGCTAAACAAGATCGATCAATTGACAATTGAAGAATTGGATATCATTGACCAAATGCCACACCACGTGCCAATTTCTGCTGCGTAAGTTTCCTTATTGGTGAACGTACTAAAGGTTCTAATATTACTTTGACAGACATGGTTGGAACTTAGAAGAACTATTAGAAAACATCTGGGAATACTGTAAGATGATTCGCATCTACACGAAACCGAAGGGACAGATTCCTGATTATAATGCACCAGTAGTCTTGCACGATCACTCGCCGTCGGTCGAAGATTTCTGTAATAAACTTCACAGACAAATGATTTCTCAATTCAAGTATGCTTGGGTATGGGGTAGCTCTGTAAGGCATCAACCGCAAAAGGTGAATTATTAATCATTATTTTTGTGGTAGATTGAAATCTAAATTATTTTTTCATTTTCAGTGCGGTAAGGAACACATTTTGGGAGATGAGGATGTTGTGCAAATTGTTAAGAAGATTTAATCATATCCATATAGTTTAGTTTCTTCATTTTGGTTGGTTTTAGAATTATTGTATATTTGTTTGTGAATTTAATCAACTATGTAATTATGCTGCACTTACCACATGGATCAAATATCTACTATTACGAACAAATCAACTCGATCTTCTTTTTCGTGGATTTGCATGTTTGAATAGGTTATTGCTTTTATCTCAGTACCGCAGCTATGCTTTGAAGCATCATAAATATCACCATGTCTACACAAATAATAATCAGTGAAATATTGCAAAAATATGCAGAACCCGAGAACCTACAATGTTGCATGGATGGTGAAGGACTCTCTATCGAATTCGTTGATCACTACGCGAGCAGCACAAAAGCTATCCGTGATAAACTTGAAAAGCAATTCGTTCATATAGTTATATAAAAGCGACTGCATATCTGATCCGGTGACTTTCATTGTAGTTCTTTCTTCGGGATCTTCTTGAATTAACTTAATGTCTGTCATATAATTTAACATGCATTCTGCCATGTTCTGGAATGCAGCCACCATACTGTGTCCCCAAGCATGACATTGGACATCTGCTGTGTGATCTAAATCTAATCTCATATGATATCAACTGTTTCATCGCTTTGACCTTTTGGTATCACTCACATTCATAGAATTCCCCTGCACAACCATCGAGTGATTCAAGAGTTGTTTGAGACCGATTAACCATTGCTCTCGCAGCGATATTCTCTGCAATCCTCGAAGCCGCCAATTGTGCAGTTGTCATATGGGATACTGTCGACGAGTGTTCCTCTTCATCATCAAACTCGTCACCTTGTCGGCGCCGGCGGCGGTTCTTGCGGGGTGGGAGAGCTTCCCATGTAGAATCACTGCTCTCTTGTGTAGACATATCTTATTGATTAGTTCCTTAAAGTACAATTCGGCTTGTGTACAATACCAAATAAGCAAAGATAGATGATGGGTCCAGAAGCAGCACCAAATTATGAACGGCGCAGACTTTCTTTGCGTGGCGCGGTTGGCGCGGACTCATCAGGCGAACACACAGAGCAAGCAGCACAGCCGAGCACACAGCAGCCGCAGAGGTGCGCAGCAGACACCTGCAAGTGATGGACGCACAAAGGGATCGACGTACAGAACATGTGCCTGTTCGTTTTTCGTGCTTTCCATCTAAATACCAGAAATAATACAGCCAATGTATGCAGGATCGTCATTATTATTCATCCTTACTATCTTCATTCCTCTATAATCGGTAAATTAATCGTTGCATATCTTGGCTTATCATATATTCACTGCCCAACTTTTTGGTAAATTTGTGTTAGGAATAGTGTTAACTCATGAATATCGACAATTCAGTGTTGGCGCCATCATGCTCTCCTTTATCATCCCATACTGAGGATTGTATTGAAAATCAAAAGGGAATAGGTGATAGGGAAACTATGAGTATGGATGACTCTAATTCGAACAGTTGTTATGAAAATGATGTTGCACACGAAATTGTATGTGGTTCCAAGATGGTTGATCCTGATGAGGTCGAAAACCATCAAATTTATGACCATCAATTGGAGACGATTGAATCGTTGATTAAGGAAGATTTACAAGATGAAAACGTGGATCGTGTAGAAACTCTAAAAGATCAATCGGTGGAGATAATGGAAAATTGTCCGGTTTCGGCTGTTGTTGACAAAGACATTTTTGATATGGGATCATCGCAAGAAGCGCCCTGTTGTCGCGTTTGTCATGGTGAAAGTGAACCTAACCGTGAGCTCTTCTACCCATGTAAATGTGATGGGTCGATTAAGTATATCCATCAAGATTGTCTCATGCTGTGGTTGAAACATTCAAGACAATTTGACCCAACAACAAGTACTGGTGAAACGCCGCGTTGTGAACTTTGTGGGGAACCTTTCCGATTTAAGCACATTTATAAGCAAGGCGCGCCATTGCGATTGACAATGCTTGACTTGATCTTTGAACTAATTCCTAGAATTTTTGGCTTTTTTAGCCTTCTAATAAACAAGACCATTCTTTGTATATTATGGTTGGTTGTGCTACCGTTATTCTGTTCAGGATGGATGAAAGTAGTATGGAATAGTCTATGCTATGGCATGAATCTCAATGGGGGAAGCAATAACTTGGATAATAGGTATGCGTGGTATAATACTTTGGAATCGATGCTGAGGGTTGTTCAATCAATGACACCATATGAAGTTATGGAAGTATTATCACAGTCATGGTTCACAGGATTGAGTCATTTTTGTACTGTAATAATAGTTTCTTTCTTGCTCTTTGAAGTTGTCAATTTTGTGTTCAAGGTAATCACAATGATATTTCAGGATTATTTCGTGGTCATTCATAATGTTCTAAATAGGAATTTAAGTCTCTTGAGAGGAAACATGTACTTCGGCTCTTGGAGCGTGACATTGAGAAAGCTGTGTTTGCCACCAAAGATTTAGAAGCAATGAATAAAGAAATTATTACAGGATTTTATGTTTTATTTGACAAATGCTTGTATGCGGAAGCTGCGTTTCAGCCTCCAGAACCTACTATTGCGCCAGAAGATATGACAGAGATTGTTCGTAAAGTTAGAGCTCATGAACAAGAAGAGGAAAGAGAAAGGAGAGAGCTGTTTGACTTATCACGCGATGAGATCAAATCGATGCACGAAAAGTGGCTTTCCGATCGAGCAGAATTTTTACAAAATCAAGTGGCGGTATATCAGAATCCGCTTCCCGCCAACCCTTTGTTAGTGCAAGTTCAAATGCAATTGCCACAACAAAGAAAGCTCTTTTTGGATCGAGCTACTGGTAATCTAACAGGGGAATTGGACTTCGCTGGGTTAGTTCGATTTGACAGAGCGTTTGTTGAGTCGTTGGGACGGCACATTGAGAATCTTTCTGCTCTTTCTGCGCTGCCCCTCTTGTCGGTCTTACAGACTTATGGTGGACAAATCCAAGAATTACTCAAACAACATCTAGAAAGTTCTACATTTACACCTGAAAATGCAGTGAATAACCCCAATATCCATCTCCCCAACGTACCGCGAGGGATTCTGCCGGCTGCTGTTCATAGTTACACAAAAATTCTCTTTCTCAAATCTCCACAATTCAAACAATTATCGGATTCGTATTTAACTTTCCGAAAGGAAATTGAAGCCGCTCTACAACGATTTGTAACGGAACTAGAAAGAACAAACAATGCGAAGCTCAAGCAATTGGATGCTCAAAACGAAGTTGGCGCTGATGTTGGAAACTTGTCGGAAAAATCTGTGGAGAGATGTCAATCCATCGGTGACCATCGAAGTGAGGAAGAGCAGCTGATGACCATGTTAAGGGCGCATATGGGTATAGATAATTCTCCAGATCAACATATTGGAAGCGAGGGGACCGCAGATATGGCTAGGGAGTCCCAGCATGATATCAACCGTGATGAGGATATATACTTCTCGGGTGTACTTGATGAAGGCACAGATGAGGAGGGCGACCACGATAGTTTCTATCAGAAAATGCAAGAAGATTCTCAAACTTTTGGTGAGTTTGTCGATGACGACAGTTCCAAATTTGTTGCTAATGAGATGGAACACTTCGGAACGATTCAAACTATTCTTGAAAATGACCACACTCAAGAACAATTTCTGCAAAATACCTCCCAAAAGAAAGATGAGTTTGACCCTGTAAGAAATTACGGCGAAGCTCTCAGTGAAGGAAATTTAATCGAACCTTTGCAAGAGAATTTACGAGACGAGTATCTCCCCATAGGATATTCTGCTGCTATGGATTCGGGCTATTACAATGATGAAAAATTCTCAGAAAGTTCCGTTGATGACTCGGAGCCTGGTTCTGAATCTGCGACCCTCCTAAACACAGAAGCCACTGTAGAAGCTGCCGAGTTATTAAATAATGATAACGACACGGTAGAAAACGTTGACCAAGAAGATCATGCTCCGATTGTTGAAAACCAACTATTCAACCAACCTATCGTGGACAATTTTCAGGAGCAACCTATCAACCATCCTATTGAAATCCAACATGCGCAAGCTGAAAATAATGCTGTCCAAGAGGATATTGGTGCAGGAAATCCACAGCCTAATGACAATCGAAACAATGATATTGAGATTGTGCTGGTTGGTGAAGATGCAAATAATAATCCTCCTGACAATAATGTAAACGCTAACCCCGATGGAAATCAGCAGAATATCGTATTGAAGTTGGGTTACCGCCCTTGGTTTCTTTTGTTGTGTTATTTAACTGTCTTTACATATATATGCATGATGCTTCCAGCTCATGTCGGACGTATTTCAGTCCAACAATCTCCTTCTCTTCAAATTTGGATGCATTCATGTCAGTCATTAACACGAGAGGTTTTACAAGAAGAAAGCAATGCAGCATTGCTAACCAAATTACTCGACATTAAGGAAAACGATG
>JACCEA012343588.1_pt1 | contig 10219 bp, 10 predicted proteins | sample 7449851 | NCBI WGS metagenome assembly JACCEA01 (sample SAMN15323453, study PRJNA562643) | freshwater metagenome | isolation source: river surface water | place: USA:Blue River Watershed | collected 2017-08-18 | reverse complement strand
CGGAACACCTACAGTTGTTTTACCATCACCGCCATAGCGTGTCCCAAGTAATGCGTACAACGCTTGATTTTGCTGAAGCGGCAACAAACGACCATCTGCATTTACAAATCCTTGTGGGCAATATGAAAATGCGAAGGTACAAATCTCACCAATAAATGGTGTGTCACCACATGCCATTGCCTGTCCTGAACATGCAGCAAGAATTGAGGAGAGCACAGCAGTTTTAAAGTGTTTCATTTTCTTTCCTTATTTAGCAACACAGAGAGAATTACCAAGCTTATTTGCATCTTCGTCAGAAATTGCACATTGATATCCTGGCCCGCTTATAGAGCCATTACCAGCCAGGCGTGCGATATACCATTGATTACCTGAAAGAGCAGCACATGCTTGCGAATGAAATAATGCTGTTTCATGTAACGTGGCCAACCTCATCCCTGTCGGGCAATAGTTATCACCAGTTACCAAAGTAAATGTGATCTTGTCGCAAAGCGTCACCGATTGTGTCGCCGAATCCTTAAGCGTCACCTTGCAACCAGCCGCTGCGTTGCTCATAGAGCCACCGCCTGCAATACGGGCACTGGCTGCGGAGCCAATTGCTTTACAAGCGTCAGATTTATAGGAATAGGCGACGTCTGATGTCACCACCGTTGTGCCGCTAGAGCATGCTCCATCACCTGCTGTTGTGCTAAATGTGACTTGCGCATAAGCAAATGCACCAGCCAAAAGCCAGGGCAACAGCAAATATTTCGAATATCTGAATAACTTCATGTGCGCACTCCTTCTTGGGTTAAAAACTGTTGCTGTTATTTCGTGTCCAACAGGACTTTTCCACTCATGCCAGCCATGAGCTCGGGGTGATGACCCTCAAGCACCGCGATCACTTTTGTGGTTTGGCTGACCGGATCCGCTTTGGCACCCGCCCGCACAAACCGGGCTGGGTAGGACTTTTTGGTGTCATCAATGGCCACGCGGAACTTGCCCGCTGCGCGCAGGTTCGCCACCGCAGCCGTAGGCAAAATAAACTCCAGCTCCAATGAACCGTCGTCCACAATTTCCAGCACCGGCTGGCCGGGCTGCACAAATTGCTGTTCGCGCGCCTTCCATTCACCGGCACGGCCGCCATAGGGCGCGGCGATCTGACATTTGCTGACAGTGGCCTGCAGGTAGCTTTGATCGGCTTTGGCTTTGAGCAGCTCTGCTTCGGAGTTGCGCAGTTCCACGTCACCAATGGCGTTGAACTTCACCAAACGCTGATTGCCTTCAAAAGTGCCTTGAGCAGCAAAGACTTGGGCTTTGGCTTTTTCAAGTTGTGCTTCTTGCAAACTGCACTCAAAGCTGACCAGTGCTTGGCCAGCCTTGAATCGTTCACCTTCACGCACATGAATGCGTGCAATCTTGGCCCCCAGCTCTGCAGACAGAGTGGCAAAACGCTGAGGGACCAGCTGTGCACGGATATCTGCAGCAGCCATGTTTTGTGCCACCGCTGCACTGCAAATCAGCATCCAGCAATTGGCTGCGATAGTCTGCCGCAACATCAAGTCTGGCTTTCAGTTTGGTTCTTTTCTGCTGAGCGTCGTGCTTGCGGCACGGGCTTGGTTTGCATTTGCCTGTTCCAATTCTTAATCGACTGGTCCATGGTTTTTTGCAGCGTGGGAAGATCCAGCTCGTCCAAGCTACCGACCTCGGGCTCCAGCCCCAGAGTGGACTGCATGCGACTAAGCGCTTCTTGAACTCGGGCCATAGACTGGTAGCGACGCGCCACACTGAGAATGCTGATCACGTCCAAGGAGATGCGATCTAGGCGACCGGCCATCTGGCTTTGCTCTTGAGCGCCTGCAATCTGCGCCAGCTGACCGTCCACATCGGCAATGGCATAAGCACGCTGGTATTGGCGCACGGCATCGTCGTACTGGTGCCACGACAGGTGTACCTGTGTGAAAACGGTCATCTGTAGCGCCATGCGACGCGCTTGCATAACAGACTCGGCCGCTTCCGCAGCTCGTTTTTGGCTGGGCGCAGAGAGCAAATTAAACAAGTTCAGGCTGACACGCACGCTGGCTTCTTGCCAGTTCTGATTGATCAGGAAGCGGTCATCGTCCCGACGAGTGCCGTAGTCAAAACTGATGCCAGGCAGCAGTTTGAGAATGGCTTTGCGCGTGTCGTTAGCAGCGATACGGACGTTGTAGTTCGCCTCACGCAAATCGGCATTGCGTGTAAGGGCCTGGGTCTCCATGGCCTCTAGGGTGATGCCCAGAGCCTGGGGCTCAGCATCTGTGGGTTCAGTCAACGTCAGACGTGTACCTGTAGGTGCACCAATCAAAGACGCCAGCTCCACCTTGGCGGTGGTAAGTTCTCTCTGAAGTGCTTCAAGCTGCCGCAGGTTGTCCAGCAAGGTACGCTGAAAGCGCAAGGACTCACCTGGAGACCGGATTTTCGCGGCCTGCATGCCTCGGGAATCCTTGAGTGCAGTTTCAGCATCGACAATGGCAGAAGACACACGCTGACTCAGCGTTTGAGCTGCCAACGCACGCCAATAAGTGGTGCGCACGTTCTGTATAAGCGTGTGCATGGACTTGCGACGACGCTCTGTGGCGATCAACAGCCGATCTGCATTTTGCTTGGCGTTGTAATAGCTGGCCCCAAAGTCCAGCAGGCTCCACGATAGCGTCAGGTCTTGGGTGGCGCGATCACGCTCTGAAGAGATGCGGTTGTCAAAGCTGTTGGGGCCGTCTTCCGATCGACGCACCAAATCATTGTCACGGGAAAAGTAGCCTGCGTTGGCCAGCAGCCTGGGCATCATGTCGAACTTGCCTGCTTCCAGCTGTCCAGAAGCCAGTGCCATTTCCAGTGACTTAGCGCGGTGGTCAAGGTTGTATTTGAGGGCCCGTGCAATGGCTTCTTCGATCGTGATGGCGTCACTTATTGGCGCAATCTCGGCCATGAGTTTTTTCAAGTCAGACCGGCTTTGTGATTCAATTTCTTGTTGGCTGAGAACTTCGGGGGTCAATGATGCACAACCAGCCAACACAAAGACGGCCGCACTCGTTGCCAGAAGATTGAAAGATCGGCGAGTCAATTTCATTACCGCTCAACCTTCTTCACAATCGATCCAATTGGCGAAGATGGCGTGTCCATCGATCACCATAGGTGGGCCAGCACGGTAGGCTTTAAAGCCCGCTTTACGCAGTAAACGCTCCACACCCAGCGGAGAGACGGTGATCAGTTTTTGGGCACCATGGCGCATGGCCACGGTAATCGACTCTTTGAGTAAATTGACAGCTACCGGCGATGAAAACTGCATGGAACCGGTAGTGGCCTCCGCCTTGAAGTCCAAGGCCACAAAGCGCGACAGTTCCCAGACCTTTTCAGTCTCAGGAATTGGCAAACCATTCATCAGCTGAGGAAACACCTCGCCGAGGAGATATGGGCGAGTAGTAGGCAACAGGCGTGCCATGCCAACGATGTCGCCTTCATCATCTTGAGCGACCACATAAACAGTGTCATCGCGGTCAAATTGGTCGTATTCGAGCCCTGCTTCACACTGGAGCTCCCACCCCAGTTTTTCAACAAAAACACGGTAGCGGTAGAGGCCCATATCGACCATCATGGTTTCGCGGAGATCCGCTGGTTTTCCTGTGAGCAATCGCACCTCAACTCCTTAAAAGAATTGAGGTCGATTGAATAAGAAACCGCCTTTTCTGTGACCTACCAACCTTAGTAGGTTTTGACGATTTAGACGAAGTTTATGGATTTGACAGCTTCATCCACCGTTGCAGACCAGGGGACTGAGTCGACGAATTGACTGATTTGAATCAGATTTTTGTCCCACTCATGATCTTGACCTTGATCATCAACCAGCATGAGATTGCTGCGCGGGTGCCCCAGACGTTCATAACGACTGTGACCGTCTTTGAATTCAATTTTCCAGTCCCAGCCGATGGTGATTGCAGGGTTGGTTTGTGTGATCCATTCAGTAAAGCCAGTGATCTCAGTAGGTCTGCCACAGACACTCTCTGCACAGTCAGTGTCTAGACCAGATATCAAATGACTCAAAGGGATAGTGGTCAGCGCCTCAAAAGTGAGGCGTACAAGTCCTTGGTTTGAAATTTTCATGATTGAGTTGACATTCAGTTAAGTTGAGGTAGCCCTTAGGCGAAAGCATCGTATGCCCGATGACACACGCTCGCAACAGGTGCGAATTCCTCAAAATCAACCGACGCGACAATTCAATTGAGCAGGCCCAACATGGCTGCCTTGACAACAGCGGCAGTTTTGTTGGCTGTTTTTAGCTTATAGATGGCATTCTTGATGTGAAAATCTACCACGTGCTTGGTCACGTTCAGAATGTCGGCGATTTCTTGGGCAGACTTCCCATCCGCTGTCCATTTGAGAACTTCGACCTCACGCCGAGTTAGGCCAATGTCTTGGGCATGTGTGACTTTCTCGATCAAAACACGCGACAACGCCAAATGCGCGATGTTGACAAGCCACCGCATCTGATTTTCCTTGGCATCCAGCTCTTTGGTAGTCAGCGAATCATGCGACCGTGCCAAGCTGAGCATGCCGCCTACACCATTGGCATCCAGGCTTGACTGAGCCCAACCAACTGAAAGGCCGTGCGCCCTGGCGTCTTCCCAAAATTGACGACTGCCAGCAAAAACGTCCTCTGTCCAAACCAACGGCTTTTGTGACTTACGACCATGACTGACTGTTGGATCAATGAGAAGGTACCCCTCTTGGGCATAACGCTTTTGCCAGACTTGCGAGTAGTTATTTACCATCAAAATTTTGGGGTTACTCAATGGCCACGGAACTCGCAAGCCGTACGCACAGTGCTCGAACCCCATCGCACAGGCTGCCAATTCGATGCGACGAAAAACCTCCTGCTCCGAATCAGTTGATTCGGTGATTTTCAGTAGTTCTTCTTGCCAAGATCTCATGTTTCAATGGAAATTTTCTCAATACACGTCTGATCAATAGCCGTTCGCCAAATGCCAAGTCACAAATCTGCCAAATTCTTCAATACACGCAATCCAGTCTAGCAGTTGACGCGCTTTGACATATGGGGGAAATCCTTGAAATTGGTAAGGCTTGTCCCGCGCCACACCTGTGTCAGCAGAATTAGAGCAGGGTTGCCAAAGCCTCCCATCTGGGGAAAACCTACTAAATTTAGGAGGTGACATCTTTGCACTGAAGACAACACTCGACCGCTCGTTGCAATAGCCATTGGATCGGGATGGTTCAGCATATCGCCATCATCTCCACCCTACTAAAAATGGCAGTCACCATTTAATTAACTAATCCCTAGAATTTGGGTAATTCTTTGCAACAGCTTTGGAAAGGCTTGCGGTTTTCAGTAACTAGCATTCCAATCGACTCGGACAACATGCAAATGGCTTTTGCGATTCATTCAATTGGTGCTTGTCTCCGATCATCTTCACATTCGAGCGTACGCGCAGACTGTTTTTTTAAGCCACAAAGGAGAGCACTCATGGCACTTAAACCAGGACCAAAGCCGACAGCAAAATCAACAGGAAAACCGGATCAGCGCCGCCGTGATAACAAAACCACACCAGGGAATACACCATCCCTCAAGCCCAGCAAATCTAGCAATCCACCAAAAAGTAAATGACGGGGACTATCGTTAATTAACACTTTTTACCCGGTACTCGATCGGCTTAGCGCGAAATGGCCAGCCGACCGTCCACTTCTGCGTTAACCCACATCAAATGCATATGCCTGCGCACAAAAAGTTTGCTCCGCATACGAAGCCTGAAACGTTCATCCTTGAGTCTTTGAGTGAGGATGACGAAAAGGAACAAAGGCTTGATGGGAAGGTTCTATACGAAGTCTTACGCTTGCAGGGCAAGAAGCCTATCTACTTCTATTTTCGAACGCAAACTGAGTTGATTCGGTTCTCGGAAATATTTCAGCAATCGGGCTATCGCTATCTTCATCTCTCCTGCCATGGGAACGACACCCACCTCCAGTTCACCTTTGGGCAGACGGACTACGCAATGTTTGCGGATATTTTCAGAGACAAACTGAAAAATCGCAGGTTGTTCATATCTGGCTGCAGCCTGGGAAACGTTGAGTTTGCAAAAGCCGTCTTCGAAAAAAACACCGGGATGTATTCCGTCACGGCACCCAGTCGAAAGGTTTTCTTCTCGCAAACAACTTCATTTTGGCCTGCGTTCTATTACATGATGCATGCATGGGACAACACGGTGATGAAGAAAAAACGGCTGCAGGACGTACTTGCGCGACTAGCCCAAATCTTCGAGATGCCAATGGCGCACTATTTCAAAAACGCGGGAAAGAAAAGTACTGTTGATGAGCAGCTATTTGCTGCGGCCGGTGTTAGCAAAGCACTTGCTCCATCGAAAAGTGGACTTGCTGGTGAACTTCCAGATGTAGGCTAACCAAGCGTACGAGCCTACTCGCGTCGTCAATGGGGCACTGCCGGTAACATGCCCACAGTGATGGTCGCCACCAGCCTACAGGCGACATCGCTGAGATGAAGGTCCGAATTGCAGCGGCTGCGGTCGTTCTTCTAAGCTGCCACGAATACCGGCTTTCGGCCAGATAGCCGTCAATCATGAACGTCAACATTCGGACAGGCTATATTGCCAAATCAATAATTCAAGCTAATACGGGAAGACAGAATGTTTAGTCAGATCGACATCACCAGCTTTGGGAGTTTCAATGGCCTGAACTGGAAGAAGAGCCTACGTGACAGCGGCAACAATGTTCAAGACTTCAAACGCCTGAACATCCTTTATGGGCGCAACTATTCAGGAAAAACCACACTTTCCCGAATCTTCCGCGCGCTGGAGACGGGGCGCATTCCGCTGAACTACGTGGGATCGACCTTCACCGTTCATGGCGAAAAAGGCGATGTGACCCAAGCTGGCATTGCTGCTCATGGCTATGACGTCCGGGTCTACAACCGCGATTTCGTCAGTGAAAATCTCAGCTTCCTGATTAACCAAGCAATTGGCGGGGAAATCAAAACCTTTGCCATCGTCGGGGAGAAGAACAAGGAGATCGAGGATGAAATTGCTGCCATCCAGGCGAAGCTCGGCAGCATTGAATCCAAGGCAGGTCTTCGGCACGATCTAGATGCCAAGAAGAAGGAAAGAGATCGGACCAAGAACAATCATAAGAATGCCTTTGATGGTCTAGAGGGCAAGCTTCGCTCTCATGCCAACGATAAGATCAAACAAAATCGCACCTACGGTCCTGCGGTGTACAACATAGAAAGCATCAAGAAGGACATCAACGCAGTTAAGAAAGCGGGCTTCACGCCCTTGACGACTGAAGAACAAGCGGCCAAGGTCAACCTCCTGAAGCAAGAGGCTATTCCTGACATCACCGATACCGTCTCGATCAGCCTGAAGATTGATTCGATCAAGACGACGGCCCAGGAACTTCTTTCCAGATCGATCAAGCCGACGCAGGCCATTCAAGAGCTATTGAACGAGACTGCCCTTCAAGCGTGGGTGAAGCAAGGCATCCCACTGCACAAGGACAAACGCGATACATGCGCCTTCTGCCGTCAGGATCTGCCCCATGACATATGGCAGGTTCTGGACTCCCACTTCAGCAAAGAATCTTCAGATCTGGAGTCATCCATCGATTCATGCCTGACATCGGTCAACAGCGAAATTCAGGCCATTACTGGTTTCCTGACTTTGACCGGCGACAAGTTCTATGCCGAAGAAAAGGTGTCATTTGAAGCCAACAAGAAGTCTCTTGCCGACTGCCTGAAGGTCTACAAACAGGATTTGGAGGCGCTGAAGACCGCACTGGACTCAAGGAAGAGTTCTCTCTTCCAGCCCGTTGCCATGCCGGCCCCCAAGCACGATTCAGCGGCAATTCAGAAGTGTGCCGACGACATCAACGATCTGATCGTCAAGAGCAATGGCCGCACCAGTTCACTGGAGAAGGACAAGGGCTCCGCACGCGAGGCATTGCGACTCACCGACGTGGCCTCCTTCATCGGTGACATCACCTACGATACCGAATTGACCCGCATAGCTGGTCTTAAGACGGACGCCGACACTGCCAACACGACCTATACCGACGCCGAAGCCGAGATCGTCAAGCTGGAAGCTGATGTCACCCGCCTGCAGGGCCAACAGAAGGATGAACGCAAAGGCGCGGAGCGAGTCAATTCCTTGCTCAACCACTTCTTCGGTCACGATGGCATCAAACTTGAAGCCAAGGACAACGCGGAGAAAAGCGCCGTCAAGTTTGAAATCACGCGGGATGGCAAATCGGCCTACAACTTGAGTGAAGGCGAATGCAGCCTTATTGCCTTCTGCTACTTCATAGCCAAGCTTGAAGAGCCCGACAGCAAGGGCAAGGATCTGATCATCTACATCGACGATCCAATCTCCAGCCTGGACGGAAACCACATCTTCTTCATGTTCAGCCTGATCGAGAGCCTGATCGCCAAGCCGTTCAAGAACCCGGATGGCTCCAACGGCTATCGCTACAGTCAGCTCTTCATCTCCACCCACAATCTGGATTTCCTGAAGTATCTGAAGCGTCTTTCCATCCCCAAGAAAAAGGTGCCAGCCGGGGAAGGCAAGACCAAGAGCGTGGATGACAATGAGCACTTCATGGTGGAGCGGAACGGCCCGACAAGCAACATCATGCTGATGCCGTCCTACTTGAAGGACTACATCACTGAGTTCAACTACCTCTTCCACCAGATCTACAAGTGCAGGAACCAGGACGCAGCGCAAGGCGCACATGAGCCGTTCTATGGCTTCGGGAACAACCTTCGCAAGTTCCTAGAAGCCTTTTTGTTCTTCAAGTTCCCTTACCACGATGACAGGAACGATACGTTTGAACGAATCAAGAAGTTCTTTGGCGAAGAAGACGCAACGGCAATCGCACTGGTTAACCGCCTTAATAATGAGTTTTCTCACCTTGAGTCAATTCCAGATCGCGGTTTCAAGCCTGTAGAGATTCCAGAGATTGCCAAGGTGGCGAACTTCGTCTTGGACAAGATCTATGCGGCAGATCCACTTCAATACAATGCTTTGTTGAAAAGCATCGGAGAGCCTGCGAGAACCCATTAGAAAATCGAGTGGGAGTGCGTGCTTTTTTCGAAGGATGGTTGTGCCAGCCATCCAATGCGAACAGCCGACGTTGCTAACACTGGCATTCCCCCAAATCAGTAGACAAATAATGATGTCAAAACTGAATTGGAGCCATGCAAATGCAACGAACGAAATATGCCACCGAGTTCAAATCCGAGGCGGTCAAACAAGTCATCGATAAAGGTCATGCCGTCGTCGATGTGGCCAAGCGGCTGGGAGTTCCAGAAGGAGTTCTGTACAGCTGGGTCAACAAGTTCAAGAAGTCAGACGCCCCCCAGTCAAGCGAGCTCAAAGCACTGCAAGCTGAGATGACCAAGCTCAAGGCCGAACTCAGGCGAACCACAGAGGAGCGCGACATCTTAAAAAAGGCCGCAGCGTACTTTGCCAAGCAGTCCGGGTGAAGTACGCGTTCATGCAGGCACATCAGCGCCAGTTTCGACTCACCAGCATGTGCCGTGTTCTCAAGGTACACCGCAGCGGCTATTACGCCTGGCTGCGTGAGCCGTTGTCTGCGCGCGCTAAAGCCAATGAAAAGTTGACCACGCAGATCCGAGAGTTTTATGACCAAAGCATGGGCATCTATGGCAGCCCCCGCATTTTCTGTGACCTCAAGGAAGCGGGGGTGGCGTGTAGCGAAAACCGTGTTGCCCGGTTGATGCGCGCAGCGCAGATCAAATCGGTACGGGGGTACAAGAGACCCAGGTACAAGGTGGGCAAGCCTGCGCAAGTGGCTCCCAATCAATTGGAGCGTCAATTCCAGCACGATGAGCCAGACCAAGCTTGGGTAACGGATATCACCTACATCCGCACGCATGAGGGCTGGCTGTATTTGGCTGCCGTGCTGGACTTGCACTCACGTGCGGTCGTTGGCTGGAGCATGGGCGCACGCATGCAGACGAGCTTGGTACTGGACGCACTGACGATGGCGGTTTGGCGCAGAAAGCCAAAGGATTCGGTGATCGTCCATTCGGATCAAGGCAGTCAATTTGGCAGTGACGACTTCAATCGCTGGTGCAAAGACAACCGGTTGAGCCCCAGCATGAGCCGTCGGGGCAACTGTTGGGATAACGCTGTGGCTGAGTCGTTCTTCAGCAGCTTGAAGAGCG
>JACCEA011346911.1_pt1 | contig 10219 bp, 10 predicted proteins | sample 7449851 | NCBI WGS metagenome assembly JACCEA01 (sample SAMN15323453, study PRJNA562643) | freshwater metagenome | isolation source: river surface water | place: USA:Blue River Watershed | collected 2017-08-18 | reverse complement strand
GTTCAGGGCAAGAAGTATCCGGCAACAGATCCTTATCTGGTTGGCCGCGAGAAGATTCGCGAATTCGCCCACGCGGTTAAGTCAACTAATGCAATGAACCTGGATGTGTTCGCCGCGCAGGCTGCCGGCTACACCGATGTGATTGCCCCACCAACCTTTGCGGTTGTTATTCAAGAGCGCTCACTGGCAACAGTTTTGAATGACCCAGAGGCAGACATTGATTTCTCTCGCGTAGTGCACGGTGACCAGCGCTTCATTCACGCCCGCCCAATTGTGGCTGGCGATGAACTAGTTAGCGAGCTTGAGGTGGCGAGTGTGAAGTCACTTGGCGCCCACTCGATGGTGACTTTTGAAACCAAAATTTACGACGTCAGCAAAGAGTTGGTTTGCACTGCAATTTCAACTCTTGTGGTCAGAGGTGACGAGTAATGACTCACATCAATATCGCTGCGCTTGAAGTTGGCAAAGTTATTGGCAGCACAGAATTTTTACTGACTCGCGATTCGCTTGTGCGTTACGCAGGCGCCTCTGGAGATTTCAATCAGATTCACTACCGAGACGACGTTGCAGCAGCAGTTGGGCTACCCGGCGTGCTTGCGCACGGAATGTTGACAATGGGTGCAGCCGTTCAAGTTGCGGTTGACTGGGTTGGCAATGCCGGAGCGATCGTTGACTACCAGGTTCGCTTCACTAAGCCTGTTGTGGTTGATCCGGAAAATGGCGCGGTTCTAGTTGTAACCGGCAAAGTTGGCGAAATTGATGCCGAGAACAATACAGTTCGAATTGATCTAGAAGCTGTCTTTGAAGAAAACAAGGTTCTTGGTAAAGCACAGGCGCGAGTTCAGCTCTAATGGCAACACCAGTTACCCCGCACCCACTTGCAGATTTAACTTCAATGCGGGTTGGCGGCACCCCAGCCGAAATTTACGCTGCAAAAACGCGCGACGATCTAATTGAACACACGCTGAATGTTTGGCGAAGCGGCGATGATTGGTTACTGCTTGGTGGCGGAACAAATATGGTGGTTGCCGACAACGTTGAAAACTTGCGCGTAATAAAAGTTGAGAACATGGGCATTGAGCCTGTGCGCAACAAAGACGAAACCCGAGTCGTGGTGCGCGTGCAAGCCGGTGAAAACTGGGATGACTTTGTTGCCCACACGGTAAAGGCTGGACTTGCCGGAATTGAGGCAATGAGTGGAATCCCTGGAACAGTGGGGGCTTCGCCAGTGCAGAACATTGGCGCCTACGGTCAAGAACTAAGTGACAGCATGGTGCGCCTTGAGTTTGTTGATTACGAGACTCACGAGATTGCCATCCTTGAGGCCAAGGATTTGCAGTTTGGTTACCGCGACAGTGCAATCAAGCGCGGCCGTCCGGGCGTCATTACCTGGGTTGAATTTGAGTTACAAAAACTGGATGGACTAAGTCGCCCGCTTTACTCAACTCAGATTGCTGCTGATCTTGGTGTTGCCATGGGGGCGCAGGTCTCACTTGAAGCTGTTCGTGCAAGCGTTCTAAAGTTGCGCGCACGCAAGGGCATGGTCATTGATGAGAACGATCCGGATTCTGTAAGTTGTGGAAGTTTCTTCACCAACCCGATTGTCAGCGATCGAGTTGCCCGAGGCTTACCAGACGATGCACCTAAGTACGAATCTGAAGAAGACGACGGACTGACCGTAAAGCTTTCGGCAGCTTGGCTGATTGAAAATGCTGGAATTGAAAAAGGATTTAGGATTGCGGGTTCTAGGGCGGCAATTTCAAGCAAGCACACTCTTGCAATAGTGAACACCGGAGGAGCCACCGCAACAGAAATTTTGCAGTTGGCCGAATACGTTCAGGTGCGAGTTTCAAATAAGTTCGGCATCAACCTGGTGCCCGAACCAAACTTGATCGGTTTTTAGTTAAACAGACGCTGTAACCGCTGAATACCTTCAAGCAGCGGCGCATCACCAAGTGCGTAAGACAAACGCACGTAACCTGATGGGCCAAATGCTTCACCAGGAACCAGAGCAACCTCTGCGGCATCAAGAATGTAATCGCAAAGCTCCAGCGAGGTGTTGATTGTTTTGCCACCCCACTCGCGACCAAGCAAACCTGTCACGTCGGAATAAACATAAAAAGCGCCCTGCGGCATCGGTGCATTCCAACCAGAGATTTTGTTCAACTCGGCAACCGCAACCTTGCGACGACGATCGAATGCGTCGCGCATTGCAAGTACCTCGTCCTGCGGTCCGGTTAGTGCGGCCAGGGCTGCCTTTTGTGAAATGTTCGAAACGTTCGAAGACAGGTGCGACTGCAGATTTCCGGCGGCCTTCATTGCGTCAAGCGGGCCAGCCATCCAGCCCAAGCGCCAACCAGTCATTGCGTAGGTCTTGGCAACACCGTTCACGAAAATCGTGCGGTCGATCAGTTGTGGAACTGCTTCTGTGATTGAGATTGCCTTTAGGCCGTCGTAGGTCAGGTTCTGGTAAATCTCGTCGGTGATTACCCACATGCCATTTTCAAAAGCCCAGCGACCAATAGCCTCAGTTTCCTCGCGGCTGTAGACAGATCCGGTTGGGTTTGAAGGTGAAACAAAAAGCAGCACCTTGGATTTTGGGGTGCGGGCAGCCTCAAGCTGCTCAACGGTGACCTTGTAGTTCTGATCGGCGCCAGCAAAAACCTCAACCGGCACACCACCGGCCAGGCGAATGGCCTCCGGGTAGGTGGTCCAGAACGGGGTAGGCATCAAAACTTCGTCACCCGGGTCCACGATGGTGGCAAATGCCTGATAAACGGCCTGCTTACCGCCGTTGGTCACCACAACCTGAGCCGCGGTGATATCGGTGCCGGAATCTAGCTTGGTCTTTGCGGCAATTGCCTCGCGTAGGTCCGGAAGGCCAATCGCAGGGGTGTATCGGTGGTTTTTGGGGTCAAGAACTGCCTTTGCGGCGGCCTCAACGATGTGGGCCGGGGTGGCAAAGTCTGGTTCCCCGGCTGCATAAGAGATGACTGGGCGGCCCGCTGCCTGAAGGGCTTTGGCCTTGGCATCCACCTTTAGGGTCGCAGATTCAGCAATTGCGCCAATGCGCTTGGAGATACGAGGGAATTCAGGCATGAATAAAGGTTACAACGGCAACACCGATGACCGGTGCCGGCAACTTCCCTTTGCATTACTGGGCGCTGGCGGGTATCCTTTAGGAAGTGAGTTTGACAACTCAGGAAGCCTAATCTGGCAAATTAATCAATTCTTAGATTTATCTAATTTTTTGACGCCCGGATGACTGCCGCTCGCGTTGTCAGATTTTCCCTCAAAGGGTGGTGGCTCAATTGGTAGAGCATCGGTCTCCAAAACCGAGGGTTGCAGGTTCGAGTCCTGTCCGCCCTGCTAGCAGTACTTAAACGAAGAAGAAGGAATGAGCATGGCTGAAGAGCTAGAGCAAGTCTCAGAAGATGTAGTCGAAAAGGCTAAAGCCGACAAGGCTTCAAGCCGCAACTTCATCGCACGCATCATCTTGTTCTTCAAGCAGGTTGTAAGTGAGTTGAAGAAGGTCACCAAGCCAACTTGGGCCGAGCTTCGCAACTACACCGGAGTTGTGTTGGCATTCGTGGTCGTTGTGATGTTGATCATTTCGTTCTTCGACTGGATTTTCTACCAGGGTGTGGTGTTCATCTTCACCCCAACGGCTTAACAATCAAGCGCATTAAAAACTTCTAAGTAAGGAAATCGAATTGACTGAAACAGAACGCGACGAACTAGAGGCATTGGCCGAGGTTCAAGACGTTGCTGCTGACGCGGTAATTGCTGAGGCCGATGCAGACTTTGCTGACCTTGCGCAGGACGCTGCTGCAGAACTTGAGCAGGACCTAGAGCTCGAAGAAGCAATTGTTGAAGCTAAAGAAGAAGTTGCAGCAATTGATGCCGAAGTAAACGAAGGCGGATCAGACGATCCTTATCGTGAATTCAAGGCTGAGCTTCGTCGCCTTCCTGGCAAGTGGTACGTGATTCACTCTTACGCGGGTTACGAGAAGCGCGTTAAGCAGAACATTGAAAACCGCAAGCTTGCAATCGAGGGTGGAGACGACATCTTCCAGATTGAAGTACCAATGGAAGACACCATTGAGATCAAGAACGGCCAGCGCAAGTTGGTCACCAAAGTTCGCATCCCAGGCTACGTTTTGATCCGCATGGAAATGAACGAAGAGTCATGGTCATTGGTTCGCCACACACCTGCTGTAACCGGTTTCGTTGGAAACTCACAGAACCCAACTCCACTTCGCCCAGACGAAGCATTCAACATGTTGAAGTCGATGTACGTACTTCCTGAAGAAGCAGCCGCAAAGACTGCCGCTAAGGGTGGCGTTGCAGTCAAGGGCAAGGCTAAGGCCATCCCAGTCAACATTGATTTCAAGGTTGGCGAAAGCATCATGATCAAGGACGGATCATTCGCTGGTCTGCCTGGCACCATCTCAGAAATCAAGCCAGAGAGCGGCAAGCTCACTGTTCTTGTTTCACTGTTCGAGCGCGAGACTCCTGTGGAGCTTGGCTTCGACCAGGTTGGCGCACTGAACTAGTAATAAAACGAATTTAAAAGTTTCCAAACAAACAAAAGGAAAAATCAAATGGCACCGAGCAAAAAGATCACCGGAATGATCAAGCTGCAGATCCAGGCGGGCGCTGCTAACCCAGCTCCACCGATTGGTCCAGCTCTTGGTCAGCACGGTGTGAACATCATGGAGTTCTGCACCGCGTACAACAACGCAACTGCAGACCAGAAGGGCAACGTAATCCCAGTAGAAATTACTGTTTACGAAGACCGTTCATTCACATTCGTTCTAAAGACTCCACCAGCAGCTGAACTAATCAAGAAGGCAGCTGGCGTAGCAAAGGGTTCAGCAACTCCTCACACCGTGAAGGTTGCAACCTTGTCTAAGGACGCGCTTTACAAGATTGCCGAGCAGAAGATGTCTGACCTGAACGCCAACGATGTTGACGCAGCAGCAAAGATCATCGCGGGTACCGCACGCTCAATGGGAATCACCACCGAGGCTTAATAAACCTCATCCACTAAGTCGTGGGAGTACCGTGCGCGGTACGTTGACCACAACTGTGACCAATTAGAAAAGGAACAACAGCATGGCAAAGCGCTCAAAGGCTTATGTAGCAGCCGCCGCTCTTATTGAAGAAGGCAAGCTATACACTCCAGCTGAAGCAGTTGCGATTATTCGCGAGACTGGTTCAAAGAAGTTCGACTCAACCATCGAGGCTGCATTCAAGCTCGGTGTTGACCCTCGCAAGGCAGATCAGATGATCCGTGGAACTGTTTCACTTCCACACGGAACTGGTAAGACTGCACGCGTTATCGTTTTCGCAACCGGTGCTGCAGCAGATGCAGCTAAGGCTGCGGGCGCTGACGAAGTTGGTGGAGACGAACTTATCGAAAAGGTAGCCGCAGGTTGGACAGACTTCGACTCCGCAGTATCGACTCCTGAACTCATGGGTAAGGTTGGTCGTCTAGGTAAGGTACTTGGTCCTCGTAACCTAATGCCAAACCCAAAGACCGGTACCGTGACCCCAGATGTAGCCAAGGCTGTAAACGACATCAAGGGTGGACGTATCGAGTTTCGCATTGACAAGCAGTCAAACCTTCACTTCATCATTGGTAAGGCATCGTTCACCAAGGAGCAGTTGGGTGAAAACCTTGCTACCGCAATGGACGAGATCCTACGTTTGAAGCCTTCGTCTTCAAAGGGTCGCTACCTAATCAAGGGTGCACTTTCAACCACATTTGGTCCTGGCATCTTGCTAGACACCAACGTGACCAAGGTTGAGTTCTAAACCTTCGAACAACAAGAATTCCGATGAGGGGATCAGGTCAAAAGACCTGGTCCCTTTGTCATCGGTGTTTATTTCATTAGGCTAAAAGCCGATTAACCGAAAGGCGGGATATTGCCTCAGCACGCATTTGGCGCAGCCACACTTCTTGACACGAAAGACCCAATGGGTTTGCGAACCAGCGCACCCCTGCTAGACGCGTGGATCCGCGATATGGAGACCGACAGATCACCATTTCAGATTCCTGGACATAAGGGACGCACCGACCTAACCGGTGCCATTGTTGACGGTGACATTCCAGTACTACCTGGCAATCACACCCACAGAATTTCACCCTCGCTCATTCTTGAAGCTGAGGCGATCGCCGCAAAACTTTGGGGCGCCGAACTTTGTCGTTTTGGAGTAAACGGCTCATCAGGTTCAAATCACGCTGCGGTGATGGCAGTTGCCTCACCCGGTGACAAGGTCATTGTTTCGCGCACGCTTCACAAATCCGTCTTGGTGGGCATGGTTTATGCCGGCGTTGTTCCGGTTTGGATTCGGCCTGAGATCAACCCGGCAACCGGTTTGCCGGAGTACTTGCCATCGTCAAGATTGGCTGAAACCATTGCTGCGCACCCAGACGCAAAAGCGGTGCTAATTGGTGAGCCTTCATATGTGGGCACCATGTCAAACATTCCCCGCCTTTCCAAGGTTTGTCACGATGCCGGAATTCCGTTGATTGTTGATGCCGCGTGGGCTGCCCACTACGGGTTCCACCCAGAGCTGCCAAACCACCCGATTGCTGAAGGTGCTGACATCGTGGTGACCTCAGCGCACAAGACATTGCCCTCATATTCGCAAGCGTCATTTGTTTTGGTTAGAGACGAGTACGTTGATCTTGCTCGATTCAACAAAATGTTTGACTCTACCCAGACCACCTCAATGTCTGGTCGCATTCTTGCATCGATTGATGCCGCGCGGGCCCTGCTTGAGCGCCACGGTGAGGAACTAATCGGCCCGGTAATTGAAGCAACCGAGCGTGGCCGAGCAGCCCTAGTTGCAGCCGGTATTGAAGTTATTGACGGCGAATATATTGACCCGCTGAAGCTCGTGATTCTGCTGAGTAGTTGCGGTGCCGATGGAAACAAGATTGAAGCCGATCTGCTGGCAGCCAACATCGATGTTGAAATGGCAAATCGTGACCTGATCATTCCAATGATTACCTTTGCGGACACCCCAGACCGAATCAACGATCTGGTTAAGAAGATCATTGCCTCGGTTGAGGCGCACCGTGGAGAGCCGCGTCCGATTGAAATTCTGCCGGCGTTCTCAATTGAGCCAGAAGTTGTAGTCACCCCGCGTGAGGCATTCTTCTCTGATTACGAAGTTGTTGCGGCCGAGGATGCGGTTGGCCGAGTGTCTGCAGAAATGATTTGCCCTTACCCACCAGGTGTTCCGGTGCTTTCCCCGGGCGAGCGAATCACCCAAGCCGCACTCAGCGCGCTTTTCAAGGCACGCGACATGGGAGTGCGTATTGCGTTTGTGGCCGACCCAACTCTAGAGACACTAAAAGTTCTACCAAAGGAATAATCCAAATGGATGCAGCGACGACAAACCAACCAGACACCGCGACCGACTTAGACAGTCAGTCCAGCGCAAACATGCCTGGGTGGAAAAAGCGCGTAGCCATTTTTATGACCGGGCAAACCGTTTCAATGTTTGGTTCATTCTTGGTGCAGTACGCAATCATGTGGCACTTGACCCTCACCACCAAGTCTGGATTAGTACTAGCGCTGGCAGCCATATTTGGCTTCTTGCCTCAGGCGATTGTTTCCATTTTTGCCGGAGTATGGGCAGACCGAGTCAACCGCCGAGCCATGATCATTGTCTCGGACTCGGTGATTGCTCTGGCCACTCTGGGACTTGCGCTGTTGATGCTATCTGGAGTCGATGACCTATGGCTGATTTTCTTGGTGATGGCGGTTAGATCCGTTGGTGCCGGTGTGCAAATGCCAGCGGTTTCAGCATTGCTACCTCAGATTGTGCCAACAGATAAGTTGATGAGAATCAATGGAATCAACAGCAGCATTCAATCTGCACTTGGTCTTCTGGCGCCGGTGGCTGCTGCCGCGGTGTACGCCAACATGTCTATCGTTGCCATTTTCTTTATTGACGTAATCACTGCAGTAATTGGAATTGGGCTGCTCACTCTGATTGCGGTACCTACTCTTGAGCGTGCCGCGAGTGCCGACAAGCCTTCGTACTTTGCCGATCTAAAAGACGGAATTAATTACATCTTTACTCACGACCTCGTGCGCTGGGTAATGGGTATTTTTGCAATCGTATTTCTGCTGACAGTTGCCCCGTCAAACCTGTCACCACTTATGATCGCCAGAAACTTTGGAACTGAGGTGTGGAAGCTAACAGTTTTGGAAGTTTCCTTCAGCGTGGGCATGGCCTTGGGTGGAGCCTTGATTGCTGTGTTTGCCAAAAAGGTGAATCGTATCTCTTTGATTATTGGAACATCAATTTTCTTTGGCATGCTGGCGGTGGCGCTTGGATTCACCACCAACCTGATTTTGTATTACGTGCTGTTTTTCATTATTGGTTTGGCGGTGCCAGCATTCTTCACCTCGGCTATGACTCTCTTGCAAGAAACGGTTGAGTTAGAGCGCCAAGGGCGGGTGTTTGGATTTGTGGGCATAGTGATCTCTGTTGCCATGCCTCTTGGTATGGCGGTGCTTGGTCCGCTGGCCGATGTGTTCCGGGTTGAGAGCCTGCTAATTGCAACCGGAGGTTTGATGGTGGTTGTTGCCGCAGCCGCTATTTTGTTACCATCGGGTCGCAAGGCTATTGCGGCAGCGCACGCATCAACCGGAAAGCAATCCTCTGAGACAGAAGCAAAGGTTGGCTCATGAATGAGATGAAACCAAACACCGATCAAATCAGAACAGCCGACCCGCACGATTACGATCACAGTCACCCGGATATTTCCGGCGGTTGGTTGCGAGCAGCGGTATTCGGCGCCATGGATGGTTTGGTGTCGAACATCGCTTTGATTGCCGGTATTGGTGCGGCAGGTGCTTCGGCCCCGGTGATTTTGGTTACCGGCTCGGCTGGTTTGGTTGCCGGCGCTTTTTCTATGGCACTGGGCGAGTATGCGTCGGTCAAGACGGCTAACGAACAAGTTCATTCAGAGTTGGCAATTGAAATCGCAGCCCACGAGAGAAATCCCGAAGGTGAAATTCACGAATTAGCTAGACACTTCAATTCCATGGGAATGTCGGATAAAACTGCCGCCGCGGCTGCTCGAGAAATTCACGAGAACAAGGCTGTTGCAGCTCGCGTGCACATCACTCAGGAACTTGGCATAGACCCACACTCAAACCCGTCACCCTGGATTGCCGCCTTCTCTTCTTTTGCGATGTTCGCGGCTGGGGCTGCTGTTCCTTTGATTCCTTATATTCTGGGCTTCGACTCGCTGATACTAGGTCTTGGCATTGGCGCGATTGGGTTGCTACTTGCCGGCGGTATCTCGGCAAGATTCACCCGCAAATCATTTGTGAAGAGCGCCCTGCGTCAACTTGTTTTTGGAGGCATCGCAGTTGGTGCAACCTATCTAGTTGGTATGTTGCTAGGCGTCAGCGAAATTTAACAGACCGGCCAATCGGCTAATGGCCTTAACGTCTTCAACATTGTTGAACCTGGTGCGGATTAGGTCTGGACAAAACACAAGGTAGCTGTTTGTCTTGGCCCGAGACAGAGCCACATTCAATCGATTTCGATCTAGCAGGAACTCCAGGCCGCGGGGCGCATCGTCAGAGGTTGAAGCCGCTAGAGAAATAATTACGATTTGGGCTTCGCGACCCTGGAATTTATCAACCGTGCCAACCTGCACCTCAGTGAGATTTACTTCATCAAGCGCATTACGAATTGCATCTACCTGCGCGTTATACGGAGCCACGATTAGAACCTGGTCCTGACCTACCAACTCAAGATACTTTTTCGTTAGGGCAAGCACCGCTTCAACTTCTTCGGCGGAGTGTGACGAATTACCAATGTGCCTAACGGGGTGAAGTTGGAAGCCTGGACTCAGCCCGGGGATCTGTTGAGAGTGGGCATCCTGGTGGGAGTGCAAACGATTTTGGTAGGACAACCATGACACCGGAGCATTAACTTTGGGGTGCATTCGCCGAGTGACCTCAACGAAGTACCCGTGCTCTTGATCAAGAATTTGTTGGTCACTCATGTAATGGCCAAGTGCCGAGTTGTCGACTCCGCCGGGATGCACAGCCTGCACCACCTGGGTTAGCTGCATGGGGTCGCCAAGCAGCACGATGTTGGTGGAACCGCCGCCAACGGCTATTGCGTCGACCAGCGAGAACTGTGCAGCCTCGTCAATAAAGATGTAGTCGAACTC
>JACCEA010116285.1_pt1 | contig 10220 bp, 9 predicted proteins | sample 7449851 | NCBI WGS metagenome assembly JACCEA01 (sample SAMN15323453, study PRJNA562643) | freshwater metagenome | isolation source: river surface water | place: USA:Blue River Watershed | collected 2017-08-18 | reverse complement strand
GAGATTGAACCCTTTGGGCTAATGATAATAACCATTGTAAATGTCTATCCATGTTAGGCACTATATCAGTATCACCAATTCATACAAAAAAAGAATCTATCTATACTTGCTACTCATTGGTAAAAAATTGATTTTTTTATATGTAGAATATGCTTCGAAACATCTCAATCATGATTAATCAAGTCGGTAACACTTCATATATATCTAACAATGATTACATATCTATCGACATCCTGCCAGCTCATTATGATTCTTCTCTTGGTACGCCACTTGATACCCCTCCTAATACGCCACTTACTAATTATGTTACAGATTTTGAGATACCTAAAAACTATTACTCATTACATGAGTTTATCAAATTTATAACGATGATCGATATGAGTAATGAGATTTATGTATGGATTGGCGCACTCATGATATTCTCAATTGTGGAACTCAATTCAATATTATGGATTTCTTTGGACAGTGCTAAATTATGGAAGATAAAGATAACATTACAAATCATATTTGATATAATGAAGATGTTCGGAAACTTTCTCTCTAATACAAATTTGGCTAAAAAACTTGACAGTCTCAAATATGATCAAGATCTAATAGCAAAAGAGCAGCGTAGAATGGGAGAGGAGCAGCGTAGAATGGGAAAGGATATTAATGAATTAAAAAACATGCTCAAGGATTTAAAGGAGTATTTGATTCCTCAACAAAATGGAACTTTGTGTATGAAACCTAATAACCCCCAATCAATCAATCTTCAACAAAATGATTCTTCAAGTATCAATCTTAATGTACCTGAACAGATTGGTTCTTTGATTATCAATGCTGATACGTATCCTAATGGGATAAGATTTAGATCCTCTTCGCCTCAACCCAAATTGGTGTATCTTTACGATACAAAAAAAGATCAATAAGATTATGCCCATACGCATATTTTCATGATCTTGTATCTTGGATAAATGCATTTTTTGTGTTACAACTTACGAGCTCTAATTGATTTAGCCACGTCTGCCTTACATAAATAATCTTGGTTATCTCTGTAATGGTCAATGGTTTCGATAATTTGTTTAGCCCTAGCGACAATATCATTGTCTTGTATGTACGTATGATGCTTACGTACTGGAGTAATGAACAAGTCTAGCATCTTATATGGCATGATACCAATTAGTTTTTCTCCATATGTAGCCTTGATTTGTTTTAACATTTTTTTAGCTCTATACTGCAAGGATATATCATAGCAAGCAACTCTCATTGGGTCAGAATCAAATATCGGTGCATGATATTTTTCCCTAAAACAGAAATCTAATTTGATCTTCTGCTTAACAGCCTCTTCTAAAACGTTCTCAAAGACAGCTGGATCGGCAATTGATGATATATCATATACACCATCTACAATATTTGGACCATCAAAGTATTCAAATATGTTTGAGAAGTATTCAATGATTTGTTCATTATCGGAGTACATAGCAATAAAACCGGTTTCAATAGGATTGCTTTCACACGAAGCTGCCTTAAAATGCCCCAAATTAATATGCTCAACGTTATACTTCATTTGATTGAATAAACATCTTCTATAAACTGCTTGTATGAATATACCAGTTTCCATGATATCAATAATATTCATTCCAATTGTTATCTGTGGCCGATAATGTTCTGGTATATCTTCTGTAGGAACTCGACTATGGGGACACTTGAATTCGAATAATGTCAAGAAGTTATCATGCGTTTCATCCAATTGAAGATCATCTATTTGAAAGAATCGTTTGAGAGCTTCTTTAGATACAACACCTAACCCATCAGGGCTATATGATAGATAACCTTCATGGTATGGAATACTCCCAGTCTCTTGGATGTTGCAGTTAAATAACTCTTGCGTATGAAGTCTAATGAGTTCTTCAAATACGTTACCCCAATATGTAATTACATTTCCAGTGAAGACATCAAAGCCTAGTTTCTCCATAATAAGTTTGTTGATTGTCTTGTTCTTGTTTTGCTTAAGAATAGTAGAGACCTCACTACCACCAATTCGCCCTATTCGTTGTAGCTTCCAAGTATCTGAACCTTGTGGGGGTAAATGGCTACATGAGTCAACGAATTGCTTCAATAGAGTAGTCTTATTCATCGTTACCTGAAATGTCTGCTGATATATATCTGTGCGTTGTATGTCAATTTTTATTGATTTTTGTTTCATAAAAAATTGATAAATATCCAATCAAACATATGACTACTATGGCTAATAACTCATGCTCAAAACGCTCAAGCTCAACTTCTAGATCTTCTAGTAGCAAGCGTGTGCGACTACCTGGTGGAGATTCTATTGAATTGGTTTCCGAAACTAATATGCTATCGACGTGTATGCATCACTCAACCCCTTCGGTGTGGCGTTTATTTGAGCATGCTACATCAGTAGACCCAACTGTGGTTTCGTTGATGATAGAATCTAATAAGAATATTCGGTCATTGAGTTCTCTAAATAATCTACTATCATTGAAGCTGCATGATACTTGGGTTTCGACCATAAGTGATTGCAATATGCTTGCTCATTTGGTTATTGTATCAAATGACAAGATTAAATCAATCGAAAGCCTTCCGAAATTGCAAGAATTAGAATGTCGGAGTTGCCCACACTTACGTACGATAGTTGTTCCGAAAGTTGAAGAAGTCAAGATAGTTAATTGCAATATTCAACGTTTGAGTGCAAGCATGGCTAACAGTATTATACTACAAGATTGCTACTCAATCCATAACTTGTATTTGGGGCGATTCTTGCGCTACTTGGAGATAAACAATTGCATCTATTTGGATTCACTATTGAACTTATCTCATCTTGAATTGGATACACTCCATCTATCTAATTGTCCCTTTCTTAGTTTGGAAGATACTTATATCAAGGCCAAGTTTATGATACTGTATCGATGCAACAAGATAGAGAAGATTGATAAGGGGATTGAGTCTGAAAGACTTGTCATTGATGCATGTACAAGCTTAACCAGTATCACTAATTTGAAAGTAAATATGTGCGAGATATCTCGTTGCTCATTGCTACGCACTATTAGTAATAATACTATCAAGGTATGCCGAGTAGAATATTGTAACTCATTGGTCTTATTCGACACATTAAATATATCACAGTTAACATTACAATGGTGTTTCAGTATTGTTCGGATAATTATCTCTCAACAAGTTAAATTGATTAGTATCATTGATTGCGTTTCTATGCGATATATCCGTACACAGCTAACAGAACAAGATGAGAATATCCATCAATCATTAATGATCAAAGGTCGATCTGCCATAACTAAGTTACAGGATTTATGTTTATCTTCCATTACTTTGCAGTCTTGTAGCAAGATAAAGGAGATTCAAACTATGCAAGGTATCAATGATTTGGTGATAGAAGATTGCGAAGACTTGGAATCTATTTGTAACTTCATAGTTAGCAACTCCTTCTATGTGAAGAACTGCCACAGTCTTATTCGAATTAGCGACATCGTTGCACCGAAAAGTATTATATTGCTGAATCTGGGTGACTTGGAAGTAGTCCAATTCTTGTTTGCTCCTGTCACAACATTGAATATAGATGGATGCGAGTCTATCAAGTCATGTAAGATTGATGGTAAATGGCTAGAGTCTTTAATCTTAGTTGATACCGGAATAATTAATATTAAGCATCTGAACCCAAGCTCCTCTGTAGTGATCAATAATTCAAAGTACTTGGAAGATATTGAATCAGATTATGCTACATCATTAATTGCAAAATTAGAGGAACGATCCTTTGCTATATACAAGATTATTTCAAAGATTAGACGCCATTGTATTCGGAAATTAAGAAACAGAATCAGAGATGCTATTAACGAACACGAATGTAGCATTTGCTTGCAAGAGATAGAAATCCAAAATAGATTCATTACAAAGTGTTTTCATAGTTTCCATATAAACTGCATCTACACTTGGTGTTCTAGATATGCCAATGATTGTCCAATGTGCAAGCAAACGAGTATCATTATCGGATTTAATCCAAATACATATAACTTGACGAGTGCGTAGAAGATTGATAATGAAACATGTATGAGATAACTCATTTTTTTTAATCACAAAGAATACCAATATATCTGATGTTTTTTAAAACGTTCAACAAATTTAACGCATATTTGCTAATCCACCCACAGCGCTACAATCTCGATGAATATATAACATTGTCGCAACAGGTAGGTTTTTATCCTGTTTATAACTCTGATGCAGTACGCATGACTAGTATCATATTGTTTATGAATGATATCATCCACAGAGATAGCTCCTGCTCTAACTTCGTGATCCTTATTTCTGAACTTGAACGAATTGGTTTCTTTATTAAGCGATCTATTAGTAATCGTGTGCGATCCTTCTTTAAGATACCTAAGGATAACCTAAAAGATGAAGAAGCTTTCATAAAAAACTACAAACTTATAGCAAATATTGATTACGAAATGGGTAACAATAGAATATCTGAATTTGGAGTAAATGTTGAGTATGGATACTGCATCACACCAATGGCATTTTATAAGATCCTTTATAAAAGCTACGACGATGTATTCATGGGAATGCTTATGTTAAGACTTGCCCAGATTAAGCACTATTATGATTTATATATGAGAACCCATATGGAGCAGACTATTGAAAGGCTTCAATCTACCAATAAAGGGTTAGTCGAAGATATTAATCAATTGACAACAGAGTACCCAAACATAAAACGAAGCAAGATATTTTCATCTAAGGATAACCTAAACGGCTCATATGATAACCATGATATAGGATATGGCTCCGCTCTATCTAACTTCAAGGATAACATAATAGGTTCAGCTAGTGCATCCCCAATAGATATCATGTTAGAAGATCCATTAGAGGAGAAACGAGATACCATGTATTCAGCACATTTAACCGATATGAATAATAAACTATTAGAATGTATCAATAGCCCTCATAATAGTTCGCTTAAGCGTAAGATACAAAGAAAACTAATCTATAAAGATTCAGATTCTGAACTGGATTCATCTGATCTTTCTATGGTGTCCGATAGTAGTAATAGTGTTGGCAATATGATCGATGGTATGGTCGAAAAAGATTTGATAGATGGGAGCTCCAAACAAAGGCATCATTCAATGCGATCGATTTCGACTGATCACATCGTTAGTTTAAAGAAAACATTTTCGTCACAAATAGATAACGGCTCAGACAAAAAAAGGAGCCGATTGGCGCCATGGAGTATAAGCTCCCATCAATGATTGAAATCTAATTATTTTTTTGATTAAGATCTATTAAGATTCTAATTGAAAATTTTGGGTTACCAATCAATGTAATGTATCCATGTGGCTAAAATATAGTTCAAGGCTTAGGATGATTGAGAATACTCTGGATCATGGTTCGAATATTTCTGGCATTAGTTTGCTCCTAAACGTAGAGAAGATATCGAATGATATCGATGTTGATGATATGGAACGTAAAGTCAAGAACATGTTCATTGAGGATATCATCGATGAAACTGAAGAGGTCGATGACGAACAAGAAGTAATCAAAGAGTATGAAGATGCTATCGAAGAAATAGATACTGTCATTGGCGGCGATGATGACGAGGACGAAGATGAGGACGAAGATGAAGATGAGGACGAAGATGAAGATGATGAAGATACCAAACCGGCCTACAGTGGCGGAGACTTTTTGTATGCACAGAAGACCAAAGAGGAACAACTCCAAACTCATATTTCAAATGCTTTATCAACGGTACCAAAGATGAATATTGATTTGGAGCAAGAGATCGAAGATGAAAGAAAGAACCATTTATTAGAACAAATTGAAGGCCTTAAAGACGATCTTGATGAACTTGGCGTTTCGATTGAAAGAATTCCTTACGTATCTTATGACTCTCCATTAAAGACAATCGATGAGGTACATAAGCGGTTGATGTTCAAATATAATAAGCTCAAATACAATTCTATTGCCGAAGAAGGATTGGTTGCTGGGGCTTCTATCTTAGAAATGATGTTTAATGGTAAGCATGAATACTTTGGATGCCGACCTGATATCACAGGATACTCTGATGTAGTCAAGTCCAAGTTGAAACGAATTAGGTTCGAAACAAGTTCAGCTGTGAACAGATTTGTAACCAATAATAATATCGGAGGCGCAACTATGATCATGATGGAGTTACTCCCATCTCTCATCACGCAATCGCAACGACGGAAGCTACAAGTTCATGACACTATCAATGCCAATATTAATAAAGAAAGTATTAGAACCCATATTAGTGATTTGAATAATATGATCGATTCTAAGCAATATGATTGATTCAAGATATGTGATAAATAAAATGCTAGACCAAATATAATAACCAATATTGGTAGCCATGGCCGCGTACATACCCTATATGAATAATATAATTAGGCAAGCACCGATTTCGCAATTTGCTCAATCGTTTAATCAACCACAACCAGTACCAACATCACCTATTAATATACCATTACCTGCGCCCATGAATATGTTACGATCGATGCCTCGACAGATAGCTAATCCATTTAAATCTTTCAGATCTTTTGGAACTCCTGATTCATCTAGTTCTTTTGGGTTTAGATTATTGTTTAAGAATCCATATGTATTGGGCGGTCTATTTCTTTCTCTCATGGGTGCACTTATAGTTCTAATTTACTTTGGACAATCATATGCACAATCTTCCCCAACTGCATATTGGCTTGGGTTCTCAACTCCAATTTGTAGTTACATCTTATTCAAAATATTGGTGATGGCCAAACGCGCTATTATAGGATAATTATTAGTCTTGCTATCTTTTTTTGTATGATTATGTATGTCTAATATAGAAGCGATGGTCTTACCAGTAATAAAACTTGATGAATATTACACAATATAAAAACAAATGGAGATCCCAACCCGCAATACTATCTTCCTTCAAGGTGTGTTCTTTGATGAAATTAAGACAATCGAAGAACGCATGGTAGATGATTCCGTTATACCAGAGGTAGAAACTAGTAGTTTCTTAATGCCAGCAGTGACGATTCCAAAGAAGTTTAAGAGCATCATTGTTTGGAAAGAAAAGACTAAGAATATCCAGCTTAAATGTTGGAACTGTGATCTTTCTTTCTTTGGAGTCCCATGTTTCATCCCAAAGCATATTAAAAACTCACCAACTGGTAAGGAGTTTGATACAGAAGGATGGTTCTGTGGTTTCGCATGCGCATACGCTTATCTAAAAAACACAGCTGAGTATCATATCAACAAAACCTTCTTTGATCGGCTCAATATGTTGAAGATACTGTTCACGCATTTCTATAAAAGAAAGGTTAGGGAGTTCTACGAAGCACCAAAGAAGTATTTATTGTATATCTATGGTGGATACATCGAACCTTCAGAGTACAAAGAGCAACTCAAGCAAGTAAATAAAAAAATTATCCAAGACTCTACACCAATTGATATATAAATATAGTGCAACTCATTATGAATACTCCAACCGTAATCACATCCAATGATACTTTGAATATGTGTACCAATCATATGCTCAACGACAGTATCTCTGGGTATAATAGTCTGGTGACTGAGCTAAACATATTATTGAAACATAATACATACTTACAATCTCGGATACAGTATTTAGAAGATTCGCTCAAGGATGTTCTCTTGAATCTTAACTAAAAAAAGATTCATTTTTTTGATTTATTATGGTAGGCTATACATTGCATAAAGGTATCTGCGATATCATCATGGTTCTTTGATTTGATCCCACGTAGTAGTTGTCTATGGCCAAACAAACAAATGAAATAATAAAAGTTATACTTACAATGTTTCTTGTTGGCGCTATAATTGGTTGCGGCTTCTCCTATAAACCTTGATAGTTTCAGATCTGGATGCAAGTAAATAGAGTTCTTCAAAGATGGAAATACAGTCTTTACTTCAGCTAGTCCCGCGAAGTGATACACCAACATGTTGAATACAGCGTTGCTCATATGATTCGCATTCATTTGGTACTCGATGAGTACGGTTATAGGAGCACGCGGTTCCTCAAACAAGAAATCATATTCTCGCAACACTGCCTTCAACGCAATAGCCTTATCATGTATAGGGACTTCTTTCGCGGTGAGCTTTCCGCTCAAATCATATACACCAAGCTTGACTACTTCAATGATCGCATCAAGCATCGATTCTTCAGGCAACTCCTCTGACGTAACTTTGGTATCACCAATACGGTACACGCCTATGGCTAAAGATTTGGTTGCAACATCGATGCTCAAATAAGTCGAACTCATACTATCGTCCTTATAACTTTCCAATTATTTTTATATTTAGCTCATTCGAACCTACATTTGATAACAATGATATTACCATTATATAATCGAGAAATGAATATTACATATAGGATGTCTAATTTCGATACATTAGTAGAAGCTCATATCCGTCAAGGAGTTGCACTCTCAGTTTCAGCTGTAAAGGTTGGTGCTAGGTGGATTGAGTTCAATAAGAGTACCACTGGAAAGATATTGTTGTACAAACATTTGAGTACCTTGGATGGTGTGACCAAAGTTAAAGGAGTCTTTCATGGGATGGAACTGATTGAAGAAGAAACAAAACCAGTGATGCACGTCAATAATGATTCTACTGAATTCAAACCAAGCACGTTTGCGGAGTTTATGGAACTTGAAAGACTCAAACAAGATATGGATAAGTTTAACAAGGAACTTGAAGCTACCAAAGAGATGAAGGACAAGGAACTTGAGATGAAGGATAAGGAACTTGACATGAAAGTTAGAAAGATTGAATCCAATGAGAAGATGCAGACAGAACGACTCATGCATGAGAAGGAGGAGAATACTCGCAAGTTTCAGTTCATGTCGATAGAGAACAATAAGAATCGTATGATGTTTGATAGAACAAATGAACATTATCATGATGTGTTAGACTTACAAGCATGGGGTACCTCAAGTGTTCAATACATCACAGCTGAATCAATTGCCAAGAACATTGGCGCCAACATCGGTATCCATGATTGCTATCTTGGTATGGATGCCAAAGAAACAAGAAGAGAAAGTCTAAAGCGAATCATGAATGTAGCTGTCCAAACTACTAAGAAGTTTATGTCTCAAGTCCCACTTGAAACCAAACTAGGAGTATCTACTCCAACTAATTGTATTGACATTGAACAAGTACCTTGCCTTGTGACTGATGTGGTACAAACATGTAAGGATGATGGGCTACTCATAGACAGCGATGATCATTGGAAAGATGTATTGGTAGAGAAGTGCAAGAACATCGAATTGATTAGCAAGAGCAATTCATTCAACAAGAACTATCCAACTCACTTTGAAACTATCAAACAACTAACCAAATGTTCGCTACAGAACTTGCGTGAGAAGAAGAAATACTGTAAGACTCGCAACAAGAGAAGAGTCAAGCAGAACAAGGACTATATCAACTGCTACACTTGCAATCGCGAGATAGAAATGGATACCAAAGACACACAACGCTGTCATAATATTCCTGATAGCAAGGATGGATCGGCACATGAACACAACATATACCTTGCATGTTCTGGTTGTAATCAAGTAATGGGAACAATGATGTTAGAATCGTATGCCCTTGTCAAGATTCTTGAAGAGATGCCGGAGTGGATGGAGTGCGTGGCTCTACTAAAGGAGATTCCAATAGATATTAATCTATAAAAACACTGGATTTGGGTCTCTAGATGTTTTCCGTTTCAAATTGAGAAATCGACATAACATATAGGATGAGTCAATTCAATACATTCATAGCATCGCACGTACGCGTTGGCGCAGAACTATCAGTAGCTTCTGCTAAGGTAGGCATTCGATGGGGAGAATTCAATAATAGCACTACTGGTAAGGTATTGCTGTTCAAGCACTTACTAACCTTAGAGGGCGTGACCAAACATAATGGAAAGTTTCAAGGAATGGAATTGATTGATAAGAATGTCAAGCCAGATAAGGAGACTATCATACAACCAATCATTGAGACTACCAAAGAAACTATTGAATTCAAGCCCACTACATTCGCAGAGTTTATGGAACTTGAAAGGCTCAAACAAGATAGTGAAAGGCTCAAACAAGACACTACTAATTTCAATAAGAACCTTGAAGCTACCAAAGAAATGAAGTACAAGGAAATTGAGGCAACCAAAGAGATGAAGTACAAGGAACTTGAAACAGCCAAACAATTGCAGACAGAGCGTC
>JACCEA012012933.1_pt1 | contig 10222 bp, 6 predicted proteins | sample 7449851 | NCBI WGS metagenome assembly JACCEA01 (sample SAMN15323453, study PRJNA562643) | freshwater metagenome | isolation source: river surface water | place: USA:Blue River Watershed | collected 2017-08-18 | reverse complement strand
TGCCAACAGGTGCCGACGACGCCGGCGTTGAAACCCTATCCCCGATCAGTTCAGGTGGGGGAGTTTGAGGTGGCCATAAGTGGGGGAGTTTGGGTGGCCATCAGGGCAGCCCATCAACACCCAGCTGCCCACCGAGCCCCCGGGCGCGCACAGCAGCAATGTGCGCGTGATCCTTGTGCACGATGCAGGCCCGCGCGCGCAAGGCCTCACGCGGGTCTATGTGCCCCGCGATGTGCTCGGTGCGCAAACCGGCTTCAGCTTCCTGGTGGCCTTGCCGCCGACCGACGAGGCCGCCACGGCCTCACTGCGCGACGGTTCGGCCCTCCCGGCCTGGCTGGCTTTTGATGGGCGGGCGCTGCGCTTCACGGCCAGCCGGGTGCCCAGCAACGGCCTGCCGCTGCTGGTGCGTGTGCAGCGCGGCCCGCTGGTGATGGAAGTCGACTTGTTTGAATCCATGCACCCCTGATTCATCTGGGCTGGCCCGCGAGCCCCGCTGGTGCCGGGCTCGCGCTCACAATGCCACCCATGCGCCCTCTCCACCGTTCGCAAGTGGCCGCCCTGGTGTTCAGCCTGGCCTTGCATGCCCTGGTTTATGCCGTGGCCACTGGCCACCGCTTTCGCTGGAGCGCGCCGGTGCCGCAGGCCAAGGAGCGGGTCATCTACCTGCAGGCGATCGTGCCGCCACCGCAGCGCCAGCCGGACCCAGCGCCGCCGCCCACACCGCTGCAGACCCTGACCCCAAGCGCCGCCGTGCTGGCCGAGCGCCCGCGGGCCACGCAGGCCGCGCCCCCGGCGCCCAGCGCCGAAGAGTGGGCCTTTGCCGCCCGCTACACACTCAAAAACAGCAAGGGCTATCGCCACAGCTGGGGCCAGCAAGTGCGCAGCATGATGGGCACCGCCGTCGAGGGGCCGGACCAAGGTGTGGTGCGCTTTCGGGTCGAGATCGCGCCCGATGGTCAGCTCGCCAGCCTGCACACGCTGTGGTCCACCTCCAGCGTGGCCGAGCGCCTGGCGCGCCAGGCCATCGAAAGCCTGCCGCCTTTGCCGCCCACACCGACCGGCCAGCCCCTGGTCTTTGAGCGGACCATCGCGTTCACGCCCCACGCCTCAGACGGCCCGCCGCTCTACCAGGACGATTGCCAGCCCGACCTGCCGGCGTTTCGCAACCCTTTTGTCTGGGACGGGCGCTCTGCCCAGGTGCGCAGCACCCCGGAGGTCGCGCAGAAGCTGGACCCGCAAGCGCTGGAAGAATGCCTGAGACAACTGCCCCGCGACTCGCTGGAGGCCGAGCTGGCGCGCGATCGGCGCCTCATGGAGCGCTGGGGCGCTGCGAAGTGAAGGCTGGTGGCGTGGCCTGAGGAGCAGAACTTTCGGGGGTGCCGACCGAAAATGTAGACGTGAGCAAAGACTTGCCGGTCAGACCTTGAGGGTTCAAGGACTTGCGCACCATCTTCCGTCAAAGATTTTCCGAAATTTGAAGCAAAGATTTGCCGAAATCGGGAATCGGAAATCTAAGTATTGCCGGAGCATTTTTTGGCGTTTTATGAACCTCTTTATTGTACAAAGACTTCTGGGAAGTGTCCAGAAATCGGGGGTAAAACATGGGCAACCTTCGCTGCAGAGTGCTGAAAAGCAGCGATTGCTGCCAGCGACGAAGTGAACAATAAGGGGCGATGAAGGTCCTATCTATCCAGTCATTGACGACACTTGAGCAGCGACGGCCCGCGTGAGCGAGACATAGCATGGTTCTCTCTAGGGGTGCATGCTCAACCGGAAATCATGCGAGATGGAGGTCGCAGCAGCAGCTCAAGACTACGATCGTGCGCCGTCGATTTACCCGTGGAATTAGAGGAAGCCAATACTTATCGGTCAATTGTTCCGAGGTTCGGCGACTCATCGGCCAGCGGTTCTCTCAGTCCAAGGCGGTCGAGCTCTGCAACGATGATAGGGCTCAACTTGTTGGTTACAACGTCGAGTGTACGAAGCGCTTGGCGCGCTTCGGCTACTGACATGCTGGAGCTCGGAAAAAGGTTCTCCAGCGCAGATGCGGCAATCCGCGACAAGCCCAGTTCGACAAACGAAGTTCCGGTGTCGGTAGAGACACCTAACTCCAGTGCGAGCGCGAAGTCGTAGACCTCGGCTATGCGCTCATCCATGCCTGCCTCGCGAAGAGCATGTACGAGAAGGTCACGATACGCTTTGCCGAGCTGTACAAAGCGAAAGCGCACGACATCTTCGATGAGGTCGAATGCCTCCCGGATGAGGGCATCGACGCTCCGCGGCTTACGCCGTAATCTCGTCTTGTCTTCTGATGAAGTGGACTCAGCAGCCTTTTTTTCCATGCGTTCTTCAGACGCTCGGGAACGTTTCACCCAGTTGCTCAAAATGACCGGATATGGCGTTCCCTTCATCCACTGAATCGCAAGTCCCGCTACGAGTGCTCCGAAGTTGTTATCTAGTTGGTCGACAGCCTTGAGTATCCGGTTGAAGATTCCCTGATAGAGACCATCCGGTGCCTCACGCGGGTTCAAAGGGATGATGTCAGCAAGCTCGCCGGCATTGATCTTTTCCATCAACCTGTCATATAACCGCCGAAGTCCGTAGGGGTCGATGGTCCAGTTGGCATATAAGAGGTCTGCAGGCAAGCTAATGGCAGCCACAGCCTCTTTGGCGCTCTCCGCCACGTCGTCAATGACATCTGCACGGCTTGGAGGCAGCACCGCGCTCAAAAACGCGTGGGATGCGCCAGTGGCAGCTTTAGCCACCAGAAGCCCAGCACATGCCCGTACGCGTGCTCCCTCCGTATTCCAGGGGAGCGCGTTGGGCATCTCTCCCTGAATCGCCCCCATGACTTTGTCGAACTGGCCCTCCAGCGTCGCCGTGATGGCCGATGTCACCTCGAAAGGGACGAACTTATCCATCGGCTTGCTCTCCCAGTCGTCGTAGTCAAGCAAGAAAACGTTGCCGACAACATCCTGACTCAACCTTCCCGCGCGACCGGCGAAGTTCCACAACAACGCTGGATCGAGGTTCTCGCCCCGTCCGCGCTTAGGAGTATTGATAAAGACGCTTCGAGCCGGGAGGTTTATGCCCTGTGCAAGCGTCGTTGTGCAGACCAGGTACTTGAGCCCAGTCGCCTCCTGCTTAAACGATGCCTCCAGAGCCTCGCGCAGGAGACTGGGCATACGCCCGTAGTGATAGGCCACTCCATGAACGACCATGCCGGCAAGCTGGTACTCGGGGTGAATGTGGTCCTTGATAAAACTCGACAGCTCGTGCAGAGAGGTGTCCTTCGGGTCAGGGTCTCGCCGCGTCAACTCGTTCATCAGCTGGAGCGCTGTATTCTCCGCGCGAGTCGGTCCGGTCTCATAGATCAGCGAACCGTCCCCACCGCCCAGTTCCAGTGCAACTGCCGCAAGCCTTGTCGTCTTGTTGTCCAGACCGATGTCGGTGACGACAATACCAAGTTCGACGCGCTCGTTGGGGCCACGAAGCAGCTGGAGTTTCATCTCCTTGGGTCTGCCCTTGACCTTGCTGACGACGATGCGGTTTTGCAGCACCGGCGAGACGCCGGTGAGCTCAGGCTGTAGGGATGGCACTCCAATGGCTTTGGCGACCTCCGGGAGTCCGACCGCGCCAGGGGCAAGCATGATGAGTTGGGTCTTGTCGCTCCGAGACATCACACTCTGCAAGCAGTCCTGCAGAATCATCCCCCGCGCGGCGTCGGAGAGGTTCTGCGCTTCGTCAACGACCACCAAATCAAACCTCGCATCCCATGTAGATAGCAAAACCTGCAGACGCTCCTGCGTAAGGATGAAGACCTGATGAGTTCGATGCAGTGGGTCCAGGGATGGCACTGTAGAGACGCGTATGTCTTCGCGGTACTTGAGGCGCCTTTGGACTTTATGCTGCACCTCCGAAAGAAGCGCTCTCGTGGGCGCAATGTAGACAGCGAAGAATGCGTCGCGCTCCTCGGCTTGCCTGCACATGTGCTCGATGACAACGTAAGATTTTCCCGCGGAAGTCGGTGCAGATATAGCAAGCGCCTTGGTAGTCGGCAACCGGTCCCAAACCTGCTTCTGGTAATCGGTTAAAGCGACGGGGCTTCCGTCGATAGGCACAGTGTTCAGTGCCTGCGAGACCATCCGATTCATGCGACCCATGAGACTTTCGTTGCCTGTGCCGTACTTTCGCTCCGCGTAGGACAAGCCTGGAAAGTTGCCCAACTCGGTGAGGATATGAAGACTGCGCTCCCGCAGTTCTGCGTCCTCGTGCAGTAGCAGTGTGTTAAGTACGATGGTCTGCGCAAGACGCTTGAGCTCATCCTCGTCTGTTTGCACGAAGACCGATGCGCAGTAAAGCAACTTCAAAACTTCCGGAACAGCAAGCGAAGGCGTCCCCATCTGCTTGGCCAAGGTGCGAGCTGCACCCGCACCTTGCAGTTGCCCGAGGTAGTTCCAGAACGATGCATGTCCGGTAAGACGTTGCGCTAGGTCCTGAGCGAAGGTGTTCACTTGACCCCCTCTGGCGTGTAGCCCATGCGCATGTAGAAGAGCTCCCGAAGCTTATCGACGTCGGGAACTGCAACAAAATACACGTGGCACTTGTTGGCGTCGACGGCGTTGTTCCCGAGGTGCTTCATGGCTGCTTTCTGGTGGTGATCGAGCTCCTTCTTATAGCGACCACAGAACTCTTCTTCGTGGAAGCCCACTTTCTGGTCTGGCTGGACGGGCGACAGCTTCTCGAATAGCGACTCCTTGTACAGGATCACACCGACCGACCGCTCGCGCCTCTCCACTGCGTCTGGACTCTCAAGGACATCAAAACATGAAAGGGCGAGTTCACGCTCTTTCCCGGTGAGGGAGTCGAGGTTTCCTAGATCCTTGACCATGGCGTACTCGAGCAGATACTGTTTCACGCTGCTTCCGAAGCCGGCAACCGATTCGGCGTACTCCTTGACGCCATCGTTTGCGCTCTGGCTTAGCTTCGACTCGAGAAAAAATATGTAGAGCGCACCGCCTTCGACCTTGGCGTGGATGCCGTCCAGGCCGTGAACAGGCATGTTGCCTGATGTCTTCAGCGACATCTTCGCTGCGACTTGGGCGGCCCCAAGTTGGCTGACCGCGATGCAATAGGCGAGAACTTCACCAACCTCGCTGGCCCTGCTGGGATAGTCCTTGTGGAACTCGATGAAGGCGTTGCGGGCAGCGTTCACCGGTCCACCGATGTCGCTGATGTCTCCATCGGGCGCGTCTGCAACCTTCGCCCTTACCTGGTCTCGCCGCTTGCGAGTCAGGGCGTAGTTGAGCGCCTGGTTCCAGAGGAAGTCAGCCAGCGCAAGCGAGTTGCCCTGGTTCTCCTTAAACCCCACGTGGAGCAGGCTCGTGGCCGGAGCAGATGGAGGCGTCGACTGAACAGCGACCTTGACGAACTTCTCGAGCGGAGACTTGTCAAGCAGCTTTTCCATTGCTGCTTTGACTATCTCCGCATTAGTCTTTTCGTCGTCTGCCATTAAATTCGTCCCCCTTAGGCGCCCCAATTTATTGGACGTGCACAGCGAATATCGCCAGCCCTTAGGGCTTACGCCGAAGCATAACCGAGGATGTGTTGCAAGCCACTACCTTGCAAACGGTCTAGTCCCAGGGATGACCTCCTACCACGCTGCAAGCCAAGGACCATCCCTACGCAGCCGTTACGACAGCTCGCGCAGATAGCGGTCGATCTCCTCACTGGCGCCAACGACTGCAATCAGCCTTTGCCAGACCATCAAAAATAACATCACCGGCGATTTTGGCGGTTGACATAGATGCGCCGGACCGAGTATCAGGTAATGTGTCGGTGGACGTACACCCCCCGCCGGAAGCAGATATCCGTGACAGGCAGCTTTGCGAGTATTCAGTGTTCAGGTGAAGTCGAAGCAGGTAGCGTGTGTGAGATCTATGGTTTGCAGGAATCAAGACCAGGCGTGGGATTCGACCGACTTACACGGAACAAATCACGTAAAGTCGCTGCGTAAACTGTAGAACGCCTCGAAGCACAGGCTCCCGAAACCAGTAGCCAGTGCGTTACGAAGCTCCGTTGTCCTCGACTTTCTTTTGAAAGACCTCCCGTGACCAGCCTCCATGATCTCAGCTTGGCGTATCGAAAGGCCAAAGTGGATTTGTACTACTCGTCGCATCCCTCGTTGGAGGCGATTGCTGACTACGAGGAGACTCTTCACGCCAACCTCAGCGCATTGCTGGAGAAAATCCACAGCGCTGATGAGAGCTGGGTCATACAGCCTGAGTTTGTCGGCGGTTGGACCTTGGCTACCAAGACTGTGGAAATGTCATGTTGGAAGCAGTACCGCGAGAAGCACGGCAATGGTCTGATCTTTTCCTCCCCAGCCGAAGAATGGGCGCACGCTTGCGGCCTACTCAGTGAAGGCGACATGCCGCAGAAGCCCAAAGCCGAATTCCGGGTGATGGCCCAGTGCAGCCTAGACTTTCATGTACTGTCCACCTTGTGGATTCTTGAGGTGGGCCACCTCTTCGATGCCAAGCTGACGCCCTGCGCCTATGGCAACCGCCTACGCCGCACGCAGGATGGCAAGGGCATCAACGCACTTTCACTCGGCTCCTTCGAGCCTTACCTGAAACCCTTCCGCGATTGGCGTGACAATGGCATCAAGGCCATGCGTACCGCGCTTGAGTCCAACAAAAAAATTGTGGCACTCACGGCGGATGTCAGTTCGTTCTATCACGAGCTGAATCCCAGCTTCATGCTGGACCCTGCTTTTGTGGTCGATGTGATGGGGCTGGAACTGACGCCCACCCAGGCCAAGCTTCACCGCTTGTTCATCCAGGCATTGCGCGCCTGGGCCGTAGCCACGCCGCTCAAGAAGGGCCTGCCCGTAGGCCTGCCAGCCTCGGCTCTGGTGGCCAACGTGGCGCTTGCAGAATTGGACCGCATCGTTGAACAGCAACTAGCGCCGCTGTACTACGGTCGCTATGTGGACGACATCCTGCTGGTTATGGAAGATGGCGCCAACTTCCGCTCCACCGCCGAACTGTGGAACTGGGTGTTCGCGCGGGCTGGGGGGAAGCTGGGCTGGGTGGATCAGTGGCATAAGCAGATCGGGTTCCACCCCGTATACCTGAGCGATAGCCAGATACGCTTTGCCAACACCAAGAACAAGGTGTTCATGCTGTCGGGCGAACCTGGCAGGACCCTCGTGGATGCTATTGCTCACCAGATTCACGAACGGGCCAGCGAATGGCGCGCCATGCCGCGCCTGCCACGGTCAGCCAGCCATGTGGGCACCGACCTCCTCGCCGCCACGCAAAGTGATGGCGAGGCAGCGGACAACCTGCGTAAGGCAGATGCCCTTACCATGCGCCGCGCCGGCTTTGCAATCAAGTTGCGCGACTTCGAAGCCTACGAGCGAGACCTGCTGCCAGATGCCTGGCGGGCACACCGCCAATCCTTCTTCCGAGCCTTTGTGCAGCATGTGTTGGTGCTGCCGCAGTTCTTCGACCTGGCGGTTTACCTGCCCCGCGTCATCCGCCTGGCCACAGCATGCGAAGACTTTGAGGCCCTGCGCAATATTCTGCGGGGGCTGGAGCGGCTAAGCATCCAGCTGGCCGAGCATTGCGAGCTGGGCATCAAGGCCTGCCCGAGTGAAAACGTGCCACCTCCTGCCGAGCTCCTGGCGCGCTGGCAGAAGCAGGTTTACACCACGTTACGCGAGAGCATCAGCGCGGCCTTCCCCCCCCGGCTGTCGAAGGAAGGCAAGGCCGCCTGGCAGGCGCACATGGACGACTACCTGCCCATGCTGGATGTCAGCGCGCTGCTGGATTGGTATCAGTCGCCCAAGGATTTCCAGGCCCAGCAGGCACGCTTTTTCTCCTTTGACCTGGCACACATGCCCTTCCGCTTCCTAGGCTTGCCGCAGGAGATGGTTGCGCAGCGCGGCATCCCCGCCAAGAAGACAGTGGCTTTCTGCGCCCATGTGGTGGAACTGCTTCCAGGAAGTGTGCTCGATGGCACGTGGCACCTGACCCAGTGGATTCGCCTCAAAAACCTTCCGCACGGCCTGCTATTCGCCACCCGGCCCTACAACTTGCCCGAGCTATTTATCCTCAACAAGGCGGCCTACGACGCGTCTCAGCGGTCAGTCATGCAGGCAGTCGTACTCGCAGTGCGCGGCTTCACACTCGGTGATGCGGCACCGTTGTGCGACAAGCACGGCGTACTGCAGATTCGAGATGGCCAGCCCCAGCGCCGATACGGTATTGCCGTCTCTAGTTGGAAGTCGCAGATGGAGAGTTGGACGGCCTCCGTCATGCGCATGCCCGATCCGGACGTCGAGCGCTACGCTCGACTGTGCCGTTTGCTCGATGGCCTGATCGCCCAGCCGCAGCACAGCCGCTACTTGGTGCTGCCTGAGCTGGCCTTGCCCGCGCACTGGTTCATTCGCATCGCCCGGAAGCTGCAGGGACGCGGTATATCACTGATCACCGGTATCGAATACCTGCACGCCAGCAAGGGGAGGGTACGCAACCAAGTGTGGGTCGCGCTTTCACATGACGGCTTAGGCTTCCCCTCGCTGATGATTTACAGGCAGGACAAACAGCGTCCGGCCTTTCATGAAGAGCAGGAACTGGAGCGCCTGGCCGGGCTGAAACTGCAGCCGGACAAGGTCTGGAAGACACCGCCCATCCTGCAACACGGCGACCTGCGCTTTGCCCTGCTGGTTTGCAGCGAGCTGACCAACATCAGCTACCGTGCAGCCCTGCGAGGCAAGGTGGATGCGCTGTTTGTCCCGGAGTGGAACCAGGACACCGAAACCTTTAACGCTCTGGTGGAGTCCGCTGCTCTGGACATGCACGCTTACATCGTCCAATGCAACGACCGCCAATACGGCGACAGCCGCATCCGTGCGCCGTTCAAGGAAAGCTGGCAGCGCGACCTGCTGCGGGTCAAGGGCGGTATCACCGATTATTGCGTGATCGGCGAGATCGACGTGCAAGCGCTGCGCGCCTTTCAGAGCAGCTACCGCTCACCGGCGAAGCCGTTCAAGCCGGTTCCCGATGGATTTGAAATTGATTTCGGTCGCAAGGTATTGCCGAGGGGATAGGGGTGAGCGCCAGAGGCTTAGTACGCGGCTACGTTACTTAGTTCAATGGAGACTTCATGTGGCAGTGGATACTGATTCCTACACCTGAATCTCCGGATGACCGCTTCAAGGCTGGTAACTCTGTTGTAGGTTGTCACTGTCCGGTCAAAGCAGGTTAAGCGAAGGTCGGCATTCAGCCGATTTCTGAGCTAATTCGACACTTACAGTTGAATAGCAGTGCTGCTGTAATGCCTTTATTCAGATGGAATCGTGGGCAAGAAGATCAATAGTCCCATAGTGCTATTTGTTGGTCAGTACCTCGCGCCAGCCACCCACCTTCGGCTCAGAAAATCCTATGCTTTTTAATAGCTTTATTGCCGAGACGATGTCTTTCACCGCGTAACCCTGAGCATCAAGATCCGGGACGCCAATCTCTGGCGGCAGAGCTGTATCCCAACCCGGAAAAGCTGGCCAAGGCACGAGCTTTTGAGATCCGTCTTGGTGCTGCACGCGAACCCATACCTTGCCGTCTGGTGCAGTGAATACACCTATGGAGGTGTTACGAGACGATTGCCAAGGCCAAGGTGAATTGGTCGGTCTGTGGATTGGCGTGCGCTGCGTAGGGGTGGTCGCTTGTTTGTATCTTGCAAGCTGTAGCTGAGCCTCGCGCTCGGCAATGGCTTTTTGTTCTGCGAGGCGCAGCATCTCTTTGGCGAGCCGGGCTTGTTCTTCTTGTTCAAACTGGGAGATCAGGGCGGCTGTATTGGATTCAAGCAGGGCGCGCTCAGCATCAGTGAGTTTTCTCGGAGTCCCGCCTCCATACCCAGCACTCCCTAGTGCCATGAGGCCTCCGTATAGTTCTGCGAAGCAAGAAGACCCCAAGACTAGATACCGACCATCATCTTGAACGACATGAACGGCTGCATAAACCCGGTGGCCGCAGCCAGGCTTCTGGCAGCGTACTGCCTTTTCAAAATCGACAGCAATGATGGCGAGCAAACGCGCAGAGGTAAGTTCACTCATAGACAGATGATCTGGTGCAATTCGTCACGACTAGGTGCATTTTGTGAAGCCATTGCGTGCAACTAAAGCACGCGACAGATGCATCCGGTCAATCAGACGCCG
>JACCEA010459781.1_pt1 | contig 10222 bp, 4 predicted proteins | sample 7449851 | NCBI WGS metagenome assembly JACCEA01 (sample SAMN15323453, study PRJNA562643) | freshwater metagenome | isolation source: river surface water | place: USA:Blue River Watershed | collected 2017-08-18 | reverse complement strand
GTTATCATAAATCGAAATTCTGCACTGTAAGGGACATCGCTAGCGCCCAAACGTAACAATAATTGCCCAGACCGGTTGAAAACTTGTTTCAACAAAACAGGTTCTAGCGAAGGATCAAGCTCGTGTCCGACATTCTCTAACAAAACTGGGGCACCATAACGAATTCCATTTTCCAAGGTGCGTAAAAAATCTTTTTCTGTCAATTTGATGATTTGCAAATTCTTGGATGCATACATGTTACGTAACCAACGATTTGCTTGACCCTGCGGATCAATCATTAGCGGCCATCGTCGACCCATTGTCGTCAGCAAACCATTTTCACAACTGAAATCATCAGCAGGTAGTCCGTCAATTTGCCAGCCTCTCACTACAACAGGGACTGCCAATGAATTGATCAAAGAAAATTCACCACAAGGAATATTTAGACTCTTGCACACAGAGATCCAAGTATTTACAATTCTTCGACGATATTGAGCAGTGAATGGGCCAAGGTACGCTAAACAACCTGCTGCGAGGCACATATCACCAACAAGATTTACAAGTGACTTTTTCAACGACGAGGCACTTTCAATCCAACGAACTTTCTCACCTCCCAAACCACCGATTAATTGACCAGCACGTTCTAATTGCTTCTTGGCCTTCTGCGCTTGGGCCTCTAAATCGGCCTTCTTCTGCTCAGTTTCGCGAAGTGTCCTTTGCAAATGAGCAACTCGATCCAACACTTGCTGAAGAGCGGCCTTCTTAGCATTTAATTGCGCCATTGTTGCAGCTAAAGAATCTTCTGCTTCTTTCAAAGCAGCTTTCTTGGGCTCTATACTTTTAGCCACTCTATCATACACAACCATTGCTCTGACCCACATACATAAACACATGGCAGCTGATGACTGTTTCTTAATTTCATCAGGGACAAAGCGAGGATCTTTGAAGTATTTCTCAACTTTTTTAATTACTTTTGGGTTTATATTATCCTTATCGTAATTTTTTAATGTGTCCATAAAATCCATTTGTGACAACAACTTCTTGGCTTCACCCCAATCGGGTTTCACATCAAGAAGAATACAAACCGCTTCCAGAGTAAACTTCACCATCTCCGGGGGGTTGTTGAAAGCTTTCATTTCTTGGACAGACTTCTTATCAAGCGTTGCAAGCGCTTTAACAGCAGACTCGTATGCAGGCATTGCTTCGTCGAGATCAGCTTGGCAATCGTCTTTGATGCGCTGGACATCAGCAGCGACTTTGTTAGCTTCCCGTACATCAACTTCAACTATTGCAGCTTGCTCGTCTGCATCCTTTTGGTCTTTAGTGACTTGAGTCAATAGCGTTGCAGTTTCCACTGCCGCTTTCTCTAAAACAGGCTGCATCGCAGTTAATTGTGCTTCGAGGTTCGCGACGATATCCTCCGTTTCCTTAAGTTTGTCCAACCCAACACGATAACGACGTTCATTGGCACTAATCTTTTCTTGCTGCTTTTTCAAAACATCGACGTAGAGCTTCACTAACTCCAAATAACTGGTTGGGGTTGTATAGTTGTAACGCTTCAACTCTGAAAAATAATTGGCAGTCTCCACTTCCACAGTTCTATGCATTTTATTGCACATTTGTGATAAAGAATCAATATAATCACCAATTCCCAGCTCCTTCTGTGATTCAAACATACGTTGCGCAACAGAGTATAAAGCATCCTCAGGCCACGCGTTAAACCAGTCAATGGTACAACAGTTCACAAGAGATGGGAACATACGACAACGCGTTCTAAAACCAGCCCCAATAGGGGACATACAGAGTACAATGTGCAAATTTTCTCTAACCAAATGTGTGTAGTACTGAAGAATTGCATCTCTCGTTTCCAACTTACCAGCAGCTTTGGCTAATGGTCGCACCATGCTCACGATCTTTTCCAATTCATCAGTTTCATACAAGTTTGGAACTTCACCACTGTTAAGCACGTTGTTAATATCTTCCAAAAATGTTTCCGTAACGATTTGTGTGTCAGAAAACAAGAAAACGGTTGGGGAGTTCTTGCCTCCTGCATTCATCAGGATCTCCTTCAAATTTTCATGCCATTCATTAATGCCATAACCACGAGTAATTTCAATTTGGCGACATTTGTAATCAGCCATGAAGGCAGCCATACGAGTAAGGGATTGTCGACCTGATCCACCCACACCAACCAATAAAGCATTTCCGCGAGGTTGGGCAAGAACTCTGGCAATTCTTGCGACATGATTCACTGCATCCCGGAAAAATACTAATTCCATACGAGATGAGAATGAAATGTTATACTCTTCCAAATATTCAATCAGTAAGTCTCCAACTTTGTTGCGATCTTTTAATTCTTGATATTCCTTCCCCGTCCTTGTCAGAAATTCTCCATACAATACATCAACAAAGTGATCTAACTGCCATTGGGGAGCACTTAATGTGTTGTGTAATTGGTCGAGAACTGCATCATTGAACCAAGTACGATCATCATCGTTAATCAAACGATCACGAAAAACACGAGCACTCTCATGGCACCATAAACGAATCAACGAATCCATATCCGTCAAATGCTTGGCCTTTACCATCAAAATACCCTGAAAAACTTTGGACAAGTCACGCAGGTTAAAAGTGTAATGGGAACGCGTTGGAGTGGGCAGGAGCTCTTTTTGGATGCGGATATAAATATTAACCGAGCTCTTCACAAGAGGCTCAACAATTTTCTGGTAATCAGGCACGCTGTTGTTCACAAATCCACCTAAAATACTGACAAAAATACGACACATTGACTCCTGCGAAAGATTACACAACCAGATCATATTGAAATGTCGAAGCAATCTGGGACTGACTTCATTTCTACCGCCACCGGGTGGTGCGCAGGCCGCAAGGCATATCATGTCTTGGACATTTTTGAAAAACAATTTTTGGACATCGTAAAATCCCCCTTGGTCAATGACTTGGCGAAGTAATTCGTTCGGTGGTTGAGCACCATATTTTTCTAAAGCGGGCATGTTCAAATCATCAATAAACATATACATTTTTTTACCAGCAGGCGGACCCAATAAGTTCTTGCGTTTTTTCTCCAATTTAGTTTCAAGAACATCGCGTAAATTGGCAGGTTTCGTTTGAGCAGAGTATCCCATAATGTATGATACAATTTTCCCCTCAGCATTCATTTCATTCAAAAACGAACCGATAATGACAGATTTTCCGACGCCAGTCTCAGCCATAAAAAGAACATTATGTCCTGCTGATGTCAACTTTTGTAATACATATCGATACCGAGTAGTATCCATTGTAGGAACCAATATGCCAAAGTAAGGTGCAGCTGGATCATATTTGAAATCTGGGATCAGACTCTTCCAGGTCTTGAGTTCCCGCGATCCCAAATCAACGTATACATTGTAGACATCTTGTAATAATTCGCTGTACTTACTAGACAGTGCTGTTTGAAATCGCTGGCGCATAAAATCATTAAACTTTGAGCGACTGGAATCAATAATATTTGCCCCCACTGACCATGCAATACACCATACAATGAGAGCATGAATTAAATCAGTATCTTGCGCAAGCAATTTCGGTTCTTCTTCTCCTTGTAACATAGCGGCGATGAGATTGATTAAAGAAGCAGCCAATTGATTGTTACTGGTTGCAACCTTCTCTGTGCACTCAAAGCGTAGAAATTCAATACATGCATCCAAGTGGGATTCAATGAAAGAGACAATTGATTTCCCATGTTTAAGCCCAACCAAATTCTTACATGTGGTTTGTCCCCAAGTACGGACCAGAGATAACATACCAACATGGACTTGCTCCATATAAACCATGCCACAGCGCGAGACAGTTGCAGGTGATGCAACTTTCAAATCTTGCACTTCGAAAAGCATATGAAGGGTTGATGGCAATTTGATGCGCTCAGAATTTGCCAAACAGAGCGTTTTGTTATCGTCTAAAACTGTATTCATGTTTTCAATCCAAACGGCATCAACTGGTCCATCGAAAATAATCCACTTGCGATGTTCTGAACCTTCATTTAAAGCGTTGACGCAATCACGAACTAGCTTTGGTACGATACCATCTTTCCACTCATTGGTCATGAGATTAAACTCGCCATATAGCTCTCCAGCTGTGATTGACTTCGGATTTAAAATTAGTCTATCCACGGGTTTGTAGAATCCATCCTTATCGATAATTTTTTCCTCATACAGGGAGCCAAGGGCCTGAGCTAAAACTTTTACATTCATTGTTTTACCACTTCCAGATTCACCAACTACCATCATACCATGGCGAACTAACTGAGTTTCGTGAACTTGAATGACTTTCGTGATGAAAGTAGGGACGCGTTGAAGATGCATCGCGTCCAAAGATTTTTCAATTGCAAGCTGCAGTTTTCCGTAGTCAACAAATGGAACCTTAATACCAGGGAATAAATCAGATAATATACCACCGAATAAAGGTAAATCTTGCTCCAAAAACTTGGGCACATTTGAATCACGCATAGCACGAATCAACAAAATATCTTCATTTGTTTCCGGCTCTTTACGCTTCAATTGACCTGCGGCAACAAGCACTGACTTAACTGCTCTCATACCAAAATCTACAAAGGTATTGGAATTACTATAGAAAAGAAAACCGCAAGCAAAGCATACCATAGTGGGATTGCTTCGATAATTGTTCTGAACTGAGCGCATATAGCTGAGCCATTTTGTTTGAAAGAGGTAATGCATTAGCAAACCCTTCAGCAAATAACATAATTTCCGCAATTAAACGATAGTCAGGAACCATCATTGCGACAGGGCGGAAAAGAGATTTCAAGTTGTCTGGAAGCTCAGTTCTTCCCGCATAACCAGGATTCATGGTGATGAAAACGCCAAATGCATAGTTCAGAGGGATAACTTGACCTTCAAAATCGAACTCTTTGACGTGCTTGCAAATAGCTTGTTGTATGCACAAGATTTGCTGAGCAATCACGGATAAAACTTCAATATCGATGCGGTTAAACTCGTCAAAACATGCCCATGCACCTTGTTGGGCAAGACCGGAGAAAAAACGACCCATAATCTTATAATCCAATCCATCAGAACAGTTGAAAACAACACAATATACAGCAAGAGCTTTCGCTAAATCTAGTGATTTCCCCCAAATAATGCAACCTTTCTTAATTCATTAATCAATGAAAACCTACCTTTTGTTGTTTCTGTCTTTCCAGTTCCAGCTGGGCCAGCGGGAGCTCCACCCAGACGCATGTGCAAAGCACCCGTCAAAGTCCTAACCATGTTGATTTATCAGAGGATTAACTGGGAAAGTTTTGAAACTTACATATAACAAGTATCCGTGAGAGGAGTGATAACTAATCTGGGTCCGTTCCCTAAATATTCGTACCCATAACGAAATGAGCTGTTTGTCTGTTTCGCAAAAACATCATCTTCTTCTTTCTCCCAATAGTAACGGAGTTGCTTGGTCCACTCAAATTCGGACAGATTACTAATTTCTTTGGCAACCATAGCCCGAATAACATCTCTGGCGTGAACATCAATGGTCAATAAAGCACCTAGTAATGTGCGCTGTTGCCGATCCAACGGTGCACGAACCAAATCTACCATAGCATCAATTTGCTTGAGGGAAAAATTTAAAAACTGCTTCATGGCTTTCGGATTTTTAGGACGATCCTCGCTCCCTTCCATATCCATCAATGCTTTCGTCGTATTCCAGGTCCACAACACTTGGTCAATAGCAATTACCACTTGAGCAGGATATGTCCATAACCACTCTTTTCTATTGATACTACCCTCATCTGTATCAGGATAGCCAATATAAGCAGCTTTACATTGGTCATACAACGTTTGGCGCATCGCCGTCTCAAAAGTAAGCAACCAAATCTCTACAGGGCCTTCAGCCTTCACATGTTCCGACAAAGGCACATATTCTCCTCCAGGATCCAAAAATCCCAAAATATCTCTTGCATGTTTTCCCTCACCAAATTTGATTCGCTTAATCGCATCGAAGCATTTCGACATATGCGGCTGCACAGCATGAGGATCTCTAGTTTGAGAAAGAATTTCTAGGAGCTCATCATTCGATAAGAAGTAAAATCTTGGAAATGCCATTCTCTTTGTTTCCAGATACTCTTCAAGGCTTTTTTGAATGCTCTCGAGTGCCGTGTTATTCATAAGAAAAGTGTCCAGCAAAGCAGTCCCATTGTCAAGAGGATTCAGCGCCGACAAAACCCTAGGATCGCTATTTGTACGATTCATAATCACTTTCCACGAACGGTCAACCACTAAAAACTTTTGTGATTCAGCAGGCAACTGCTTTTGAATATCTTCAGCACCAAATATATTTTCCAAATACATCCAAGTTCTCTGACAAACCAGCCATTCATCTAATGTTTCAGACAAGGTAGCCAATTTTTTCTCCCATTCATCTACTCTATCTTGCACACCTCGAATATATCTGCTTCCAAGCATGGTCTGCAAAGTGACTTGATTGTCCTCTAACAAAGTAAAAATCTCTTCAAGTGGACCTAATATAAAGAGACCGTGTTGGTCACGGTGGTTCAAAACCACGAAGCTTTGCTTCTCCCAATCGGTACGAATCTTATCCAAGGATGCTTCAAGTTGGGCCTCACCAGATGCAGCAGCAGAGACTTCTTGCACAGCTTCTTTATGATTCATAATACCCCCTTTAAGCAAAAACGATAAAGCAAATGGCATATCATTGTAATAATTCTCATTGATCAATCGGAAGATCTTTTCGAAGTGTCTCGGACGCATGTTCGGATTGCCCAAATCCAAAATATTCGGCATAATTGCCTTAAATTCGGAAATTTTATCCTTTAACATCTCACTCGCCTTGCTACTCAACTTTTTGTGCAAAGCAAAGCTATCTTTGAAAAATTGTTGAACTTCCTTGTCAATTTCTTCCACTTGCAGTTCCGTGAACTGAGATTCAAGCCAGTGCTTGTGCTTATCAGACCAGGATTTAATTGTTTCCCATAGAAGCTTTAGACTCTCAAACTTTTCTTTTGCGCTCTCCAATTCTTTTTGTGGAGTTTGATTAGTATTGAACAGCTTTTGATAACCGGCGTAAGTTTTTGCCAATTGGTCAGCACTATCCAAACGGGATCCAAGTTGCGTCAGTTCTTCCAAAACGCGCTCAGAATCCCCAAAAAATTCCGTCTCCACAAACATGTTATCTTCGAGTTTTAAGGCTAATGCAGTAATCTGATCTTGAAGCTTCACAATGTTGGTATCAACTGCCACAATCATCTCGGGGAGTTTACTATCACGGTAACTTTGAGCAACATCAATCTCCTTTCGATATTCCTGCTGACGTTCATGTAAATCTTCATGAAGTACTAAATCTTCGGACGGAACCTTCACTTCGTAAACCTGCAGGAGATTGTACATTTGGTCAACTTGAGAAGTAGCCTTGAAAAGACTCTTTTCATCTTCTCTCATGGCAGTAATAATTTGAACTTGATTTGCAAAATCTTTCAAATAAGATGGTTTAGCATTGAGCTTGGTCAAAGATTCTTTATAATGCTCCAATAATTGAGCGCAGCGAATTCTAATAGCGATGGCAATAAACAAATGATCAGTACAGGATTATAATAAATTTAAGAAAGATTCACACCTTGCAATATCTTTGATGTATTCCTTTATTTCCTGTAATCTAGCTTCTCGAAGTGGATTCAATTCACTCTTCAATCTCTTACTATCCACTTCAAGAATACCGATTGGCTTGTTTCTGAGCTTCTCTAATTCCTTATTCCAGTTTCCGATCAGCTCCATCATACCTTTCAAGCTACTCATATCATGTTGCTGCTGACGATAGGCTTCGAAATCCCATGTTGCATTGAAGTCATAGATAGGACGCACAGAATCATATGTTTGAGCATGCTCTTCAGCTTTTTCAAAATCACTGATCACACGTTGCTGAATATTATAAAAGGTCTCCTTAAATTGTTTGTTTTCGCGAATGATCAGTTGGATATTGGGTCCAGTGGAAGAAGCTCCTTTCGTATTGTTGAGGTAGTTGACACGACTCACATTTCCGACCGCATTGATCGTGTTGTCAAGTAGCTTTTCAAGCATATCTTTGATTTCTTGACATGTAGGAGAAAATGTCGTTCCTGCGCTACTGAATCGCACCATTGTCTCAAAAACACCAACTTTTCGAGACTTTATCAACTCCTCATAAAATGTTGTGCATGAATTGACCGCAAGGTTTGCTAAATATTCAACAGCAATATAATCCACCAATCGAATAAATTCCGGAAGAGTACTATGTTCTAATTTGGCACGCTGGCGTAGTAATTTTTTCTCCGCCTTCTCCTGTTTTATTTTTACCAACGATTTAGCTTTCTCTGCGGAAGTATCGGAATACGACAGTGGATTCGCTCCACTATCTTGCTTTGAAACTTGATATAGATTAGTAACGTCCATCATATAATTCTGAACTTCAGTGCACATCATTCCCATTGAGCTATCAAATTTGCTGTTGGCCTTATTGTTTTGGGCAGTTTGTTGATCAAAAAACGCATCTTTGTCTGATGTTTTTGAATCAATCATCAACAATTTCACACCGTTTAGATCGATGATACATTTCTTCGAAGACAAGATAGTATCGCAAGAATTTTTTCTTGCATAGAATAATCTGTCGACCAACTTCTTGCGTTGCTTCGAAAATTGTAAAAAGCGGACATTTTCTTTCCAAATGGTGAATGCTTTCCGATGCAAATAGTACTTGTAGAAAGGAATGTTCCTTAAAATCTTAAAATTCATTCCTTGTCTCATCCATGCTGATAGAGGAGTACATTCGGATGGTTGTCCAGGGCAAACGTGAACGATACCAGCTGATGACATGGTATAATGCTCAACAGTAGAGTCATGGAGGTTGGTGACCTTCAATTCATACGGACTGTAAATTTTAGGATCTTTTTCCTCAATTAAGTGAACAAATTTAACAGGTGTTTCTGATCCAAATCTGGCAAAGAAATTGATAGCATCATCACTGGTTTTAATACCTGCCATAATGACAGATACTTCATCCACATCAGAGCTCTTCCCATTGTTTTTGGTGGAAACCTTATGAGAGTGAGTTGCTTCAGCAGAGCCGCCCAAATTGGAAGGTAGAGTCTTCGACATGTAACCAATATGACCCAAAGCATTTGGTAAAAACGAATATTCCCCTTGCTGGTGATTAGGTGAGGACGAAGCATCATTAGAATCCTTAGTAATTTCTAATGTTCGTCCTTTCTTTAACTTATCTTTTTTCTTCAAATCTTTTGGCAAGATAGTAGCATTTGGCTGTCTCTTTGGAAGAGAATAAGAATCAAGTTCATCAGTATTAATTTTGAACATTGTGTCCTGCATGTGATTTGATTTTTCCATGTTGGACCTAAAAGTTTGGCTTGATGCCAAATAACTTTGAAAATCTAATATTTAGAAAATGATCCAGCCTGAACCACGATTGCGTATAAGAGTTTGAACGTAGATCAAAATAATGATGCAAAAGTGAATTGATTATCTTGAATGACGTATTTTATAATCATGATCGATCTTCATGATTCCAGATTGGACTCGACGCTGTTCGCCGTGGCAATGTCGGCCGTTACGCTTTTTTCATGGCGGCAAGATAACGGGCAGATTACATATATACATAATATAAGAGTAAATAAAATCCATTTTCTATATAAATCATATCATCCATCCAACTCATCTTGGCATTTGAATTCCTTGATAAGGTCATTCTCCAAGTACAAAGACTCACAAGAAATTATGTCTGGTTACAATACGGCAGTTAATGGGCAATCGGTTCGAATCGGAAATTGGTTTGAAGAGCAACGTTTGAAGGAAGAAACAGGGGTTCGCTATTATCCTTCACCAAATGATCGCGCTTCTGCACTTCTAACCAAATCTCGTTGCATTACCCACACCGATCAAATATTACCCAAAGATTATACAACGGTTACGCGATCCACAGTAATCGATCCAAAAACACATCCTGAATATGGTAACTACAAACCGAAGTTGGGACCAAGACAGCAACGTTTGGAAAGCTCTTTGAAACAAATGGTTGAAGAGGAAGTGGAAAAGAAGGCAACTCAAGAATTCAAAGAAAGCCGCAAATTTGCATATGGTACCTTGACACACGAATCATTTTCCAAGGATAACTTTGTTCCAACTTTAAGATTGAATGATCGGACCGTACGACATCCCACTAAAAATGCCAGCTATTC
>JACCEA010924091.1_pt1 | contig 10227 bp, 8 predicted proteins | sample 7449851 | NCBI WGS metagenome assembly JACCEA01 (sample SAMN15323453, study PRJNA562643) | freshwater metagenome | isolation source: river surface water | place: USA:Blue River Watershed | collected 2017-08-18 | reverse complement strand
ATTGCTCTACGAGCAATGGGTGCAACCTACAAATCATTTGAACGCGGTGTACCCACGGGGATCAATCCTTTTCAGTGGCAAAACACGCAGGAAACGCGTGACTTTTGTCGCAAATTAGTCACTCAGATCCTCACACAAGGCAAAGAGCAGCTGACGGCGGAAGAGAATGTATTGGTATCCACGGCGATCGAACGCGTTTTTGGCATGAGCCAACCATTGCGTCGATTGGCCCTTGTGGCGCAGCAGTTGCCGCCAACGGAGCTGCATGGCCGCAGTTCATTGCAAGCCAAGATACGAAGATGGGTCAATGACGGGGATTTGGCATGGGTGCTGGATAACCCGCAAGACACCCTCAAGCTCGACTCAAACACCAAATTTGGCTTTGATTATTCAACGTTCATTGATGACAAAGAAATCTGCCCACCTTTTGTCATGTGCCTGTTGCACATCAGCGAAACATTGATAGATGGAACACCCTTCGCATTGTTCATGGAGGAGTTTTGGAAGCCATTGCAGAATCCCGCGTTCTCTGAATTCGTTCGCGACAAGCTCAAAACGATTCGAAAGCAGTCGGGCTTTGTTTGTTTGACAACACAGCAACCAGATGACGTGCTAGACCATGAGCTAGCTAAGACGGCCGTTCAGCAATCGGTGACAGGTATTTATTTGCCCAACCCCAATGCCATCAAAAAAGACTATGTAGAAGGGTTCAAAGTCACACCTCAAGAGTTTGAAATCATCCGTTCGTTACCAGCAGCTTCGCGTGCTTTTTTGGTCAAACAGGATGGCAAAAGTGCAGTCGTGCGATTTGATCTTGGTGGGCTTGATGATGTGATCACGATCTTGAGTGGCAGTCAAGACAACATTGAATTGCTTGATGAGATTCGTAAAGAAGTAGGAGACGAACCGGAAATATGGGCGCCTAGATTGATCGATCAGGTGAACGCGCGCCGAGAAGATCGCAAAACGGAAAGGGCAGCAGCATGAAAGTCCTAACCGTATTGGAGGCTAAGGTTGATGAAGTATTGGCGCTCTATGTCAATGGCACTAGTGCCGCAGTATCTGGGTACGCCGGCGGAATTGCTGCAGTCGGACTAACCATTTATTTTGTCTACATGAGCTACGCCGCTGCGCGTGGCGATTTGACAGAACCATTTTCTAAGCTCACAAAAGACTTGATGAAGATTGCCCTAGTGCTAACAGTTGCATTAGGTGGTGGAGCCTACCAACAATATGTCATCGGATTTGCACATGGAATCATCAGTGATTTAACAAGTGTCGTGACATTGGGTGAGGCAAAAACTGTTGGTGCAGCGATTGACTATGCAAATTCCGGATGCGTCGTGATACCGGGCAAGCCAGAGTGCATTTCTTACGAAGGTGTTTTTTTAAATTTGGCAGTCGGGAAAGCAAACTGGATGGGCATACCTGACCCTTTGTACACGATATGCTTTTTTGCCGTTGTCTTAGCCCAGCTAACAATTTCAGTACTTTGCATATTGCCAGTTCTGTTAGCAAAGATTGGTCTGGCGGTAATGCTTGGAATAGGTCCGATTTTCGTATTACTTGCGTTGTTTCCAATAACAACCAAATATTTCGAATCCTGGCTGGCGGCCCTCATCGGATTCGTATTAACCCAAGTGATCGTTGCAGCAATTTGCAGCGTCATACCAATGATATTCAAAGGTCTTCTAGATACCGCAATTCAGGAGGGTATCAAAGGTGACGTTTCTGTTTTGAGCGATGCATTGGCGGTGTTGATCGCAGCGATCGGCCTAGGACTCACAGCAATGCACGCTTCACAAAAGGGCGCACAACTGGCCGGCGGTGGAGTGTCAATGGATAGCAAGGGTTTGGGTGGAATGGCGGCGCAATCGTTCTTGAATCGAATAATTCAAGGACGCGTCGGAGGTAACCCAGCAGGAGTGGCTGCGGTCGCATCTCAAAAGCCTCAAAACTCAGCATCTTCAGAACCTGGTAGTGGATATGCAACGGGCCATGCCGCCGGCAGAGCTCCCTATAACGCTGGGCGCGTGGTGGGAAATATCTTGAGCGCGCTGGATAAGAAAAGGGGGAAATGAAATGAAACTTAAACGCATTATTTGTGTCGTAATTTTTGTTGTATCTGCACCTTCATTTGGTCAAGGGATACCTGTGTATGACAACGCTAGCGTGCTTACTGCTATTCAGCAGTTACTTGCGTGGGAGAAGCAGTATCAACAGATGTATCAGCAATATATGAATCAAATTCAGCAGATACAACAGCAACAGCAACAAATTACAAACATGAGCGGCACTCGCAATTTGGGACTCATCAACAACAACATTACAAACCCAGTCATTAGCGGCGATATACAGAAACAACTCAACACCGCAACCAATAAACAAGCACTGATTCAAGCCACATCACAACAATTAAACCTCTTACTTCAAGCAAGTCAAGGACGCAGTGCACAAATTCAGTCCCTGATGTCAAACATCAATCAAACGAATGATTCAAAAGGGATTGCTGAGTTGGCAGCCCGTATTCAAGCCGAGCAGGTGATGGCAACGAATGAGGGCAGAGAGGCACAACTACTGAACCAGTTAAGCGCTTTGCAGCGTCAACAACAGGACGAAGAGTTAAGAAACCAAAGCTTAAGAAATTTAAGTAAACCGTCGGGTGCGATCGGACGGTAGATCGTATCGCTAACGAAACACATAAGAGCAAACAGGCATGTCAAACAAAACGGACTTGAGCAAAACGCCGGGCAAATCGTTCGAAGCAATTCTGTCGTATCGTGCTTACAAGAGCGAGAGACGCGCATGGATCGTCGCTGGAACGTCTGCCATCATCGCCACCATTGCAGTAACGGCTGTAGCTGTAATGGTGCCGCTCAAGCAAGTTGTACCGCATTTGATTTATGTTGACAAAGAAACTGGCGCCACACAGGTGGTCAGCGTTGTTGACAGTCGCACCGTCGGAAACGATGAAATCAATGCCCGTTATTGGCTTGCTCGTTATGTCAAAGCCCGTGAAAGCTACCTCTATAAGCTGCTGCAGGAAGACTACGACCTCACCATGGCGTTAAGTGCACCCAACGTGGGGGCTGATTATTCTGCTATCTACGAGGGAACCAATAACAAATCTACACGCTTGGTAGATGCAGTCGAAGAGCGTGTACACATCATCAGTGCAGAGCCAACACCCGGTGTCACCGGCCGCGGAACAGTTCGGTTCGAAAAAACAACTTGGCGCGTTGGACTACGCCAAGCAGAGAAAACAGAGACATACCAAGCAGATATTGCATTCGAATGGAAGCCCATCACGGGTTGGAGTGTGAATGATCTTTTGAAGAATCCTCTGGGCTTCGCAGTTACCGCATATCGATCAACCCCTGAAATTGTGGGGCCCCGATGAAGATCATCACGATTTTCATACTTTCATTTGGCGCGTTGACTGCATACGCCGATTTGGTGCCTGTGAGAAGCCCATTCGACCCCCGAGTTCGGTATGCAGATTACCGGCCTGACGATGTGGTGATGATTGCCACAGCCAGGGGTGTGATGACACGTGTGATTTTGAATTCAGACGAAACCATCGTGAAGTCTGAGCCTGGTTTCCCGAGCAACTGTGACAAAGGCGGTCAGGAGTGGTGCATCAAAGCCGAGCAGGGGACGAATCAAATATGGGTCAATCCCCGAACAGGCGCCACTATCAACAACCTTGAAATTCAGACAACAAAGCGAGACTACAGCCTACGTTTTATTGTCATGGATGGAGCAGAAAAGGCCTCGGCGGTTTACTACCGTGTGATGTTCCGCTATCCATTACCACCGACGCCCATGCGTGTTGTTGCCAAAGACGTACCAGAGAACACGCGGTCTGAAGAAGAGGTGACAGATAGTCAAGCACAAGAATTTGCAGAACCAATGGTTAGGAACGCAAATTACTCAAGACAAACCACTCCCGAGTCTGAAGAAATTGCTCCTAGTGTTGTTTTTGACGATGGCCGTTTCACTTATTTTCGATACCCTAAAAATCGTGAAATTCCAGCGATCTTCGCAATTGGACCTGCAGGTGAAGAAATACGCGTGAACACGCACGCAGCGCGTTTGAGTGCTGATCCTGAAAATCCAAAAGCACGTGTCACAAATGATTACTTGGTGGTTCAACGCCTGTCCAAAAAATTCATTCTTCGTCTTGGGACAGCGGTGGTGAACATCATCAATGAAGATTTCGATTCAAATGGAATTGAGACTTGGAATGGAACGACCACACCAAAATTAATCCGCCAAAACAAGTCAACGGAGTTGAAATGAACGAAGTTGACAACATAGTGGAAGGGCCAAATCCAGACATCAATGCGATCGGTGCGCAGCCACGCAAAGTGTCTTGGAAAGTGATTGCATTCGGCGTCCTTTGCTTAATCCTTTTTGTGCTGGCATTGGTCTTTGCATTGCGAATGATGGGCCAAAAAGCGGTATCGCTTGTTGAGCCTCAGAAAAAAACAGTCATAGCTCCTCCGCCCCCTAAGGGAGCGGCGAGCTTTGCTGCTGAACCATATAGCGCTTCGACGGATGTAGGGGCTGGGGCTCAGGGTATTCCGTCTGTAACGACCGGGAAGAAATGTGAAGACTCCGTGCTGATTGATAAAAGCACAGGACGTCCCGTCAAAGATGCGAATGGCACAACCATCATGGTCAATTGTCAGGGCGTCGTGATCGGAGCCAAAATCCCGGCCCCTATCGACACCAACCAACAAGACCCACGTCGATTCGATGGCAACCAATCAAAACCATTTGATAGATATGGTGGCGATATCACATTGACAAATAGTTCGGGTCAAGGTGCAGCGTCAAAAGTTCCAGGCGGCCTTGGTTTCCCGGCGGGGTTTCCATTGCCCCCCACGGACTCTACTAAGACCATCATGGAGCAATTGCAACGTCTGCAAAACCCAACAGCAGTGGCTGGCACCGCACTGCAAGGTGCTGGCCAGCAAGGCGCTTCAGCAAATGCTCAAGGCCCAGTTGGGAACAACTTGTCGGGCGCAAATACACCTAAAGCCATCGCAGCAAAAACAATCGATGAAAACCGTGTCATCGGGAAGGGTGCACAAATTGACTGCGCGTTAACTACACGGGTGGTGACCGATATCAGTGGTTTTGCATCTTGCATCGTGACAGCAAACGTTTACTCGGCCAACGGGCGCACGTTGTTGATCGAACGAATGTCAGAGGTTCAAGGGGAATACGGTGCTGCGGGACAGCCTGGCCAGCGACGCGTGTTTGTGCTGTGGACTCGCATTCGCATGCCAGGTGGCGTAACGATTGATCTGAATAGTCCATCAACCGATTCTCTAGGCGCTGCTGGCATGGACGGCATCATTGATAACCGTTGGTGGGAGCGCATCGGCTCTGCTTACATGCTGTCTTTTTACAAAGACATCATGGCCTACGAAATTGCAAGAAATACGAACACCAACACTTCTGGTGGAGCTACGGTATTGCAAAACACTTCGCAAACTTCTTCCAGTTTGGCTGAGAAGGTTTTGTCTCAAAGCATCAATATCAAGCCAACTCTGTACGCGAACCAAGGTGACCGTGTGGCCATTTATGTTGCTCGTGATTTGGAGTTCAGGGAAATCTATGACGTCGTCAAATCAAAACGTGAACAGTGAAGCGCTGAGCCGTGACACGTCAGTGATTGAACTGATGCGTCCGATTTCAGGCTTGATCGCAGCACACCCCGGTGTGACTGAAATCACTATGTATGACCCTGGTCATTTCTTCTTGTCAATTCATGGACAGTGGATTCGACAACATTTGCCCAGCATGAATTTCAAACAGTGCTTGGCGCTGGCTGAGAGTGTGGCGTATCGATCAGATCAAGTCATTGGCGCTAAGACCCCCTTGTTATCAGCGACCTTACCCAATGGGGAGCGCATTCAAATCGTAGTGCCTCCCGCTGTTGAGCCTGGCAAGATTTCGTTTTCGATTCGCATCCCTTCCAGCGAAATTCGGTCTTTGGCGCAGTATGAAGCTGATGGTGTATTTGATCGGTTTGTCTGGGTTGAGTCGCAAGCGTTGCGAAGCCAGCCAGATGGCATCGATATCACGGACAAGCGTCTTTGCTCTCTGTTAGCCGAGCGAAAGTTAAAGGAGTTTTTAATCGCGGCAGTGTTGGCCAAAAAGAACATTGCCGTGGTCGGCGACACGGGGTCTGGCAAAACAACCCTTATGAAATCGATGTGTGAGCTCATACCAGCAGCAGAGCGGTTGGTCACCATCGAAGACGTGCACGAGTTGTTTTTACCAAAGCATGACAACAAGGTGCATTTGTTCTACAGCAAGGGCGGGCAGGGCGTTGCAAGCATCACACCTGCAGACTTAATCTCTGCCAATATGAGGATGAAACCAGATAGGGTTTTGCTCGCAGAGTTGCGAGGTGGTGAGGCATTTGACTTTTTGAAGCTTTTAACAACCGGCCACGCAGGATCAATCACGAGTTATCACGCAGAGAGTTGCGCCTTGGCCTACGAGCGGTATGTATTCATGGCCAAAGAACACCCCGATGCGGCCATCTTCACCGATGTTTCATTAAAGCGATTGGTTTCACTCACCATTGCCGTGGTGATACATGTGACTTGCAAGACGGTCTATGACGCAAATGGCGAAATTACAGGTGTCGAGCGTTTTGTAACAGAGGTTGATTTCGATCCCGCGCGCAAACTGGCTTTACAAGTTGGGGAAGGAACGCTTCACCATGCGTAATTACAAACGCCATCAGCATGTTATGGCGGCCCTTGTCGTAGGGGTGCTCGTGTTGGCGCTGCCTTACGCAACGGTGTTTGGATTCAGCCTGTTTGATGCTTCAGTCTTTACAAAATCCCCAAGCATAATTTTTGAATATTTCACTTATCACGGAATTTCTAATCGAGGTTTCAATCTAGCCTTCCAACTATCGATTGCCATACTTTTCGTAATCGGTTTAGTTGCCTTGATCGCAATTTACAAAGACCATCGAGCGCTCCATGGTGATGCGCGGTTTGCCAGCACCAATGAAGTGGAGGATGCTGGTTTATTTGGCCAGAAAGGCATCATCCTAGGCAAGCGCAAGGGCAAATATTTGGTATTTGATGGCCAGCAATTTGTCTTATTGGCTGCACCCACTCGATCTGGAAAGGGTATTGGTGTTGTGATCCCGAACTTGCTGAATTGGCAGGACTCTGTCGTCGTATTGGATGTGAAGCTTGAGAACTGGCAATTGACTAGCCGGTTTCGAAAGGAAACTCTTGGACAGGAGACATTTCTCTTCAATCCTTTTGCCTCGGATCGTAAGAGTCACCGTTGGAATCCATTGGATAGCGTAAGCCGTGACCCCTTTGTTACCTCTGGGGATGTGTTGCAAATTGCTCAGATCTTTTACCCCAGCAGAGAGTCTGATAAAAACAGATTCTTCAATGACCAAGCCCAAAACTTGTTCTTGGCAATCACGTTGTATCTCATCGAAACCAGGCACCCACGTTGTTCGTTGGGAGAAGTGTTTCGGCAAGGCTCTGGATATGACAAATCGTTACCCAAGCACTTACGAGACATCCTAGAAAAACATCCATCACTGAGTCGTCAATGTCGTGATGCTTTGAATCGGGCATTGTCTAACCCTGAGGAGACGTTCGGCAATATCAAAGCTAGTTTTGATGCGCCTCTCTTGATGTTTGCGAACCCAATGGTGGATGCTGCGACAAGTGCCAGTGACTTCAGCTTGTCAGATGTGCGGCGCAAGCGGATCTCAATTTATTTTGGCATTTCTCCTAATCGGTTAGAAACCGCCGCCCGACTGATTAATTTATTTTTTACACAAGCCATTAGCTTGAATACAGGTGTGTTACCTGAGGCAGACAAAACGCTTAAGCATCAATGTTTGATGATGCTGGATGAGTTCACGGCATTCGGTCGCGTAGGAATTTTGACCAAAGCGGTGTCGTATATCGCAGGCTACAACTTGCGCTTAATTACCATTATTCAAAGCAAGTCACAACTCGAAGGCGACGGCTTGTATTCCAAGGCAGATGCACGCAACATGATCGTGAATCATGAGGTGCGTATTGTTTTCCCGCCCGGTGACGACCATGAAGCCAAGGACGCCTCAGAAATGTTGGGGTACTACACCACCAAAGCAACTTCGGTCTCTTCAAACCACAGCGGACATTTGTTAGCTGTCACAGGTAACTCTTCCGGAGGTACGAGCATCAGCGATCAAAGACGTGCGCTGATGATGCCGCAAGAGCTCAAGCAAATGTCACCTTTGAAATCAATCATTGATAAGCAGGGGTCTCCACCGGTGCTTTGTGACAAGGTTCGTTACTTTGAAGACAGAGTTTTCGTTGATCGATTGAAGGATGTTTCACCCATGCTTAAAAAGTTGGGTCGCAAGATGCCTACACGCGATCAATTGGATGCAGCACGTGTTGCGGGCGAGTTATCGGCACCAGTACCAACTGTTTCAGCTATCAGCTACGAAGACCCTTTATCAGACCCTCAGGAGGACGCCGACATGTTTGCCAATATGACTGAAGCCGAAATAGAGGCAGCAGCTGTCGCTCTTGCTGCCAAGCTCCCCGACTACGCCGCCCTTGACACCCATGCGGACTTTGCAGAGGTTGTGAAGGAAGAGTTTTTCAAAATGTTTTTTCATTCTGAAGGTGTTAATCATGCGCGCATCTGACCTTAAAACTAATTTCCCAGAAATTGGCCCAGGTGCTTCGGAAGCTCCGCAGCCGAATCGGTCAAAACCCTCGCTACCGAATTTCGCTGGCGGAGAAGATATTGCTGATTCAGGGTTTGATGAAGCCGAGCTCAGCGCGAATCCATCGGATTCGACGGACGCTGCAGCTGAAAGCGAAGGTGAACATCATGGCCACTGAACAACAACGCCGAGATGTGCGTCAAGAACTGACGGATGAACTGATACGCATGGTGGAGGCTGGGACGGCGCCATGGCAAAAACCGTGGGACGCTACAGCGGCCGCAACTGCACTGCAAATGCCACAAAACCCGGTGACAGGCAAACCATATCGAGGCGGAAACTCAATTCAATTATTGATTGCAGCCACAAAAATGGGAGAAGGTGATGATCCTAGGTGGTGTACATACAAACAGGCCCAAGCCGAGGGATGGCAAATCAAAAAAGGATCCAAAGCACAAACCATTCAATATTGGAAATGGGACGATGATGAGAAGCGCTCAAATCCAGTAACCGGTGCGACAGACACGGTCAAAATTAAGCGCGATGTTCCGTCTGCGTTTTATGCCTCGGTATTTCATGCATCGCAAATAGACGGGATTCCTGAGTACCAACCTCCGGCGACAGCCCGTGAAGAATGGCAAGCGGTGGAGCTCGCAGAGAAGATCATTGCCCAGAGCGGCGCACGGATTGTGCACGATCAACTTGACAGGGCCTTTTACTCACCTAATAAAGACGACATTCACATTCCGCCACGGGCAGCATTTGCAACCAGCCTTGATTACTACGAAGTGGTGTTGCATGAAATCGGTCATTGGTCCGGGCATGAAACACGGCTTAATCGTGATTTAAGTGGCGGTTTTGGCAGTGCATCTTATGCACGAGAAGAGCTTCGCGCGCAGCTAGCGAGTCTGTTCATGAGTGCTGAGCTCGGTGTGCCATTCAATCCGCAGCGCCATGCCGCATATCAGGCGAGTTGGATCGCTGCTTTAAAAGAAGACAAAAACGAAATTTACCAAGCGGCATCGCAGGCACATCAAATTGCTGAGTTTGTCATAGGGCTGAGCCAGTCTCCCATACAAGAGCAACCACAAGAGGCCAATTCGGAACTCTCGCCTGCAGTCGAATCTCAAACACTTGGATATGGCACACCTCCCCAAGTTGATCGACCCAGTGGCAAAGCTAGTTTTGACAGAATCACCTACGAAAGAACCGCTGAGGCCCTGAGCTTTATCTCTCCCAACCTTGGTCGTGATGACTGGGCCAAGATTGGCATGGCCATCAAAAGCGAGTTTCCCAGCGATGATGGTCTCTCACTGTTTGATAGTTGGAGCCAAGGAGGGGAGAGTTACAAAGCATCTTCAGTGGTATCCACATGGAGAAGCATCAAAGCTGAAGGTGGCGTCACTATTGCCACACTTCTCAAAGAAGCGGTGAATGGTGGCTGGAAGCCAGACCAACAAACGCAAGAGCGTATGAGTCGGCCAGCACCAGCACCAAGT
>JACCEA010797496.1_pt1 | contig 10227 bp, 10 predicted proteins | sample 7449851 | NCBI WGS metagenome assembly JACCEA01 (sample SAMN15323453, study PRJNA562643) | freshwater metagenome | isolation source: river surface water | place: USA:Blue River Watershed | collected 2017-08-18 | reverse complement strand
ATGGGCATGGGAGATACCTATTTAAGAGCAACACAGGATAAAGCCCTGGCAGAAGAGTTTAAAACTTTTGCAAAATCATTTTATAATAAATTTAGAGCAAGTCAAATCGAACAAGGTGCGAAATAAGCTCGCCCTTCAATTAAAATAAAAATTATGAGTTTAGAATTAGATGTCATGTCTTTGATGAAAGACGCGATGAAAAATAAAGATGAAGCCTTGTTAAGAGGGCTTCGTGCAATAAAAGCAGAAATTATTAAAGCAAAAACTGAACCAGGTGCAAATGGTGCTATTTCAGAAGATGCTGAAATCAAATTATTGCAAAAATTAGTGAAGCAAAGAAAGGATTCTTTGGCAATATTCCAGGAGCAAAATCGTGCAGACTTAGCACAAAAAGAAGCAGAAGAAATTGCTGTGATCGAAAAATTCTTGCCTGCACAAATGTCAGAAGAAGCCGTGAAAGTCGCAATAGATGCAATTATCAAAGAAGTGGGTGCTACTGGTCCACAAGATTTAGGCAAAGTAATGGGTGTTGCTTCAAAACAATTAGCAGGAAAAGCGGACGGTAAATTAATTGCTACTGCTGCTAAAAATGCGTTGTCGAACTAATGAATTGGTTAGACTTATTAGCTGGCACTGTTTTAATCATTGCAATTTTGCAAGGGTACCGTAATGGTTTGATAAAAGCCCTTATCTCTTTTTTCTCCTTGATGATTGGAGTGGTCCTTGCTTTTCAATTTGCTGGATTTGTATCTGGTCTTTTAAAGGAGTACACAAAAATTACCTCCTATTGGCTTCCGTTTATTTCCTTTTTATTGGTTTTATTGGTGGTCATGATCGCTTTGAGGTGGATCACTAGATTGCTTCAACAAACTGCTGATTGGTTAATGCTTGGATGGTTGAATAAATTACTTGGTATGGTGCTTTACACTTTAATATATGGCACTATGTTAAGTAGTTTTATCTATTTCATGCAACTTTTAGGTGTAGTAGAACAATCCAAAATGGACGGTTCAATCAGTTACAGTTACCTGGCAAAATGGTGGCCTTATTTTATGGAAAAACTGAGTGATTTTTTGCCTTTTATTAAACAAACATTGGGGCATTTTACTTCTCAATTACAAGAAAAGGCATAAACAGGGCATTTAATTTGAATTAAGTATCTTTATAGCAACCACTTAATTGTTAAACATTTATGGAATACGAAATACAGAAAGAGGGCAAATTTGAATATGTTGAGGTTGGAACTGGGGAGCCCTTAATGCTTTTACATGGTTTATTTGGGGCACTTAGTAATTTCTCTGACCTCATAGAAAAATTCCGACATACCCATAAAGTGGTGGTGCCTTTATTGCCTTTATTTGATTTAGATCTATTACATACTAGTGTAAAAGGTTTAGCAAAATATGTACAACAATTCATAGATCATAAGGGGTATGATCAAATACATTTATTAGGGAACTCATTAGGGGGTCATGTAGGCTTAGTGTATATATTAAATCATCCAGAAAAAATTAAAACTTTAACACTCACTGGAAGTAGTGGCTTGTTCGAAAATGCAATGGGCGATTCTTATCCAAAAAGAGGAGACTATGAGTATATTAAAGCAAAGACTGCGGCTACTTTTTATGACCCAGCTGTTGCCACAAAGGAATTGGTGGACGAAGTTTTTGAAATCACCAACAATAGAATTAAGGTAATTAAAATCATCGCATTAGCTAAGAGTGCGATTAGACATAATCTTGGAGAAGAACTTGGACAAATTAAAGTGCCAACGCTTTTGATCTGGGGTAAAAATGATAATGTAACACCACCATTTGTAGGGGAAGAGTTTCATAAATTAATTCCGAATAGCGAATTGGCATTCATTGATAAATGTGGTCATGCACCTATGATGGAAGTGCCAAACGAATTCAACGAGATCTTAGAAAAGTTTTTAAAAGCAAACGCTTAATTTAATACAATGTTAGCTGCTTCTATTACCGCACAAGGATTTCCTTTACTTCACTTAGAAGACAAAGTGAGCTTTGCATTGCAGTGCATGGAAGATTTTGATATACAAGAATTAGCAGTTGTAAAAGACGATTATTTTTTAGGCTTAGTGCAAAAATCAGCTCTTTTAGATGCAGATGAATCTGCAAATTTGATCGTCTTGTCCGAGCAGTTTAAAAAAATAATGATTGCAGATACCGCACATTTTTTGACTGCATTAGATTTATTTTCTAAACATCAATTAAGCATCTTGCCAGTTTTGAATGAACAACAAGAATGCATTGGAATGATTCCACAAAAAAGCTTGAATGATGCGTTGGCAAAATTCTTGGGTGTGGATTTGCCAGGGGCTATTTTAGTATTATCTGTTGCACCTTATCAATATTCTTTGGCCGAAATGTCAAGACTAGTTGAGTCCAATAACGCACAAATTCTGCAATTGAATAGTTATTTTGACGAAAAGAATGGTGCGATGATCATCACCTTGAAGATTAATAAAGACGAGGCGCAAGCAATCATTGCGACTTTTCAACGATACGACTATCAATTGGTACAGTATTTTGGTAAAACGCCTTTACACAATGATATTGAAGCCCATTACCACCATTTAATGAATTATTTAGATGTTTAAATCCATTGGCTTCAAATGCCTATTATTTTCTTTACTATGCATTAGTCAATTAGGTTATGCTCAAATAAGAATTACAGGTATTGAAATAAAAGGCAATAAAAAAACCAGGGATTATATCATCAAAAGAGAGCTACCATATAAAGTGGGTGATGTGCTTTCTATAGATTCCTTATCCTTGCTTAATACTATTGCACAACAACAATTATTTAATACGGCGCTATTTTTAGAGTCTAATGTGCGTGCAGAACAGTTGGATAGTGTAAATGTGAAAATTATTATACAACTGAAAGAAAGATGGTATTTTTTTCCGCTGCCTTATTTTAGATGGGTGGATAGGAATTTTAGTCAATGGTGGAATGAACAAAATAGAAGTCTTGATCGGGTGAACTACGGGATTAACTTAAGACAAGGAAATGTAACTGGCAATAATGATAAGTTGACCGTTGGCTATATCACAGGCTATACACATCAAGCGACAGTGCGGTATCAAATGCCTTTTATTGACAAACAATTAAAATTCGGACTAGGCTTGGGTTGGGCACAATTCAATCAAAAGGAAATCAATTACAAAACCGATCAGAATAAACAAATTTTTTTAAAAACAGAAGACGTAATTCGGAAAGGTTATAGAGCGAATTTAAATCTATCTTATCGTCCTAATTTATTCGAAAGGGTTAATTTACAAGTAGGGCAGGGCAATGAATCTATTTCTGATTCTGCCTATGCGATTGCCCCTAATTTTTTACCGAACCATAAAAAAAATTATTCTTTCTTTGACCTTAATCTGGCCTATTCAAAAGTGCGTTTCGATTACAATGCTTATCCAACAAAAGGAGCTAGCACAGACATTGCCCTTTTTCAAAGATTCTCAAAAGAGAGTAATTTAACTGCATTGCAATTTAGACAGGTCGTAGCTAAACCAATCACTCCTTCTAGATTCCTTCTTGCCGAATCATTGACTATTGGAAGAATCATGCAACAGTCAAATTATTCTGATCGAAAAATTATGGGTTATGGTTTAATGCAAATGAATGGTTTAGAATATTATGTGGTGGATGGGAATGCAGCTACTTTATTCAAAGGCTCCTTTCATCAAAGACTTGGATCATATACAGCTGTAAATCCTGTTACAAAAAAATTCTTACCTTCTGTTAAATATACTTTGTATCTAAAAGCATTTACGCATTTAGGTTATGTGTATAGTCAAGAAGTTAACAAAGCGAATCCATTGGCTAATAGTTTGTTAAGGACTGCCGGTATTGGATTAGACGTTATAAGTATCTATGACTTTGTGTTAAATATGGAGTATAGTATCAATCAAATGGGGGACAAAGGTTTATATTTGCACGGCGGTATTAATTTTTAACTTTGATTCATGAATGTAGCCATTTATAGTAGAGGGGTAGATTTGGATCAGCAACAATCTTTAATCGATTTGATTGCTGAATTAGATCAATATGGCATTACCATTCATATTTATGCAGATTTAGTTAAAAAATTCAATTTAACAAGTTTGGTTTCTACGCCAATGATTGCTTTTGAATCTTCATTGGATTTAAACAATCATATTGATTGCTTGATTTCATTAGGTGGCGATGGTACAGTATTAGACGCCATTACCTTAGTAGGCGATACTTTAATTCCAATATTAGGCATTAATTATGGACGTTTGGGCTTCTTGGCAACCATTTCAAAGGACGAATTATCCGTTATGGTGGAAGCTTTAGTAAACAGGTCTTACGTCATTGATAAAAGAACTTTGTTACATATTGACAGTAGTATTCCTGTTTTTAATAGCACACCTTTTGCGTTAAATGAGTTTGCTATTCATAAACGTGATACCTCTCCAATGATCAAAATTCACACTTATTTAAATGGTGAATTTTTAAACTCTTATTGGGCAGATGGATTAATCATTGCAACACCAACTGGCTCTACTGGTTACAATATGAGCTGTAATGGGCCTATTTTATTTCCTGAATCTTCCAGCTTTGTGATTACGCCAGTAGCGCCTCATAATTTAAATGTACGCTCGGTCGTTGTTCCGGATAGTTCTGTAATCTCATTTGAAATAGAAGGCAGGACAGATGAATTAATTTGTGCATTAGATGCTAGAAAAGAAATTGTTCCAATCAATATTCAAATTGCAGTGAAGAAAGAAAATTTCTGCGCGCATTTTATAAGATTAAATGAAAATAGTTATTTGACTACCTTAAGAACAAAGTTGACTTGGGGTTTAGATAAAAGAAATTAAGCATGTTAAAAAAAATATTCTTTCTTGCTGGTTTTGTTGTCCTTGCTTTTACGGTGCATGGACAACATTTGCAATTACTTGAAAATAGAGGGGAGGTTGGTGTATTTGGTGGCATGTCAAGCTTCAGAGGTGATCTTGCACCAGATATTTTTACTTACAAATATGTCGGCGGCTTGTATTATAAAAAACAATACAATGACTATGCAGGAATTAGATTTAATTATGAAAGACTACAGGCAGGATCGAATGATACCTTATCTTACAATATATATGCTAAAAGAAGAGGGATGCGTTTTTCTCGCGATTTGCATGATATTAGTTTGATGGGGGAATTTAATTTTGCCAGGTACTTGCCAGGCAATAAACGTTTTCGTTTCACGCCTTATTTAGGATTTGGGGTTGGGTTTATGTTGCCAACTTCGGATGGCATTAAACAGTTTGTTTATTCTACTGTTACGCCGCCATTGATTGATTCTGTAAGTTTACCTGAGGTAAAGAAGACGAAAGGATTTTTACATTTTCCAGTTCAATTTGGTTTTAAGTATAATTTATCTCAAAGGTGGAACTTTTTTGCAGAAGGCATGTATCGCTTTGTAAACGCTGATGATGTAGATTTTTTATCGGATGGTTCAATACTTGTTCAAACACAAAAAGCTGCTTCCGTAGCAACAGGGGCAACGCCGGTTAAACACCATTATCAAGGAAGCAGATCGGGTAAGGACCAATTATTTTCATTCAAAGCAGGCTTATCGTATAATTTGATAAAAATTTATGGAGAAGAGAAGTGGAAACCAGGTAAAAGGTCAAAATTGGCAAGCTTAAAAGAAAAAGAATCAAGTCAAAATAAGCCAGGATTCTTTAGCAGACTTAAATTTAAGCGTAATTAACCTGCTGATTTTCTTATTTTTACATCATGGAAAATTTGGATTTAAATAGGCTTCCAAAACATGTCGCCATCATTATGGATGGAAATGGGAGGTGGGCAGAGGAGCAAGGTAAGGACCGCCTATATGGTCATTATCATGGGGTGATCAGTGTTCGCAAAGTTGTGGAAGCAGCTACAGAGATGGGTATTCAGTACCTTACTTTATATGCGTTTAGTACCGAAAATTGGGATCGACCTCAAACCGAAGTACTTGGATTAATGTCTTTATTTGTGGATACAATCAGTAAAGAAGTACCTGATTTACATAAAAATAATATTCGACTTCATTTTATCGGCAATCTAGATCTTCTACCAATAGAGGCGAGAGAAGCCCTTGCAAATGCGACTACAAAAACTGCACAAAATACTGGTTTACAATTAGTTATTGCATTAAGTTATAGCAGTCGATGGGAAATCATTCATGCTGCACAAAGCCTGGCTAAACAAGTACAGGATGGCCAGTTAAATCCTAATCAAATTGATGAGGCACAATTTGTACAAGCCTTATCTACCAAGGATTTCCCAGATCCTGAATTGATGATTAGAACAAGTGGAGAGCATAGAATCAGTAATTTTCTACTTTTCCAGCTTGCTTATGCGGAACTTTATTTCACAGAAACCCGCTGGCCGGATTTTGGCAAAGAAGCATTTATTGCTGCCTTATTGGATTATCAGTCCAGAGAACGCCGTTTTGGCAAAACAAGCGCTCAAATCAACTTAAATAGTTAAAATTATTAATGTGTTTTTTTGGCTTTTTAACAAAGACTTTGAAATATTACGAGTAATTTGCACCTCTTATAAATTATATATACTTAGCCCCACCAGCAGATGCAGAAATTGACCCAGTTTACTATAGGAATTCTATCCTTTCTTATCTTATCCACCTCTAGTTTTGCCCAAGACCAAAAAGCGCAAGACTCTGTTAGCCAGATCAATGTCAAGTTGCTGGGTATTTTAAATCAAAAAACACCTACTAAATATAAGATTCGATCTATTAAAGTAGTTGGTAATCAATTTTTTGACGAAAATTTATTGTTGTCTTTATCTACTCTAAACGAGGGGGATGAAGTTGCCTTACCAGGAGGTGATAATTTTGCGAAAGCGATTCGTAAGTTAATGGATCAAAATTACTTCAGTGATGTGAGTGTGTATTTGACAGATGTCAAAGGAAATGAAATTGATGTTGAAATCAATGTGGTTGAACGACCAAGATTAGCTCGATTTAATTTCACTGGAATTAAAAAATCTGAAACAGATGAACTTTCTGGTAAAACAGGGTTAACACCTAATAGAGTGGTGACAGACAACATGCGCATTACTGCGATAGAGGGTATCAAAAAATTCTATGCAGAAAAAGGTTTTCAAGATGCGTCTGTTAGAATTAGAGAAACAAAAGACACCATTCGAAAAAATCAATTAGTACTAGATTTTATTGTAACCAAAGGTCCTAAAGTTAGAATCAATAATATCAATTTTGGGGGCAACCTGATTGATGAAACGAAACTGAAGAAAAGTTTAAAAGAGATTCATGAAAAATCTCGTTTAACCTTATTCCCAGTGAATGATAAGCCAGCTATTGTTAAAACTACGCCATATACATTTGATCAATATTTAAAAGAGCGTGGTTATTTGACATTCTCAAAGACGAAAAAGATTTTGAATCCATATGCAAGAATTGGCTTCTCTTCTTCTAAATACGATATCAAAAAATACGATGAGAGTAAGGATAACTTATTGAATTATTATAACTCTTTGGGCTTTAGAGATGCAGTCATTGAAAATGATACTGTCTACCATAATGCGGTTGGACATTTAAATATTGACATGCAAATCAAAGAAGGACGAAAGTATTTCTTTGGTAATATTACTTGGAGAGGTAATACAAAATATCCAGATTCTGTTTTAGCAAGTATTTTGAATATTAAAAAAGGAGACATCTATAACAGAGAAATCTTTTTTAATAAATTAGGAAAAACACCAACAGCAGAAGGTGGGGATATTAGTGGTTTATACCAAGATGACGGCTATTTATTTTTTAGCATTAATCCAATTGAAACTGCAGTTTATAATGACACGATCGATTTTGAAGTGAGAATGCAGGAAGGTCCTCAAGCAACGATCAAAACAATTCGAATTGCAGGAAATGATAAAACGAAAGATTTTGTCATTCGTCGTGAAATAAGAACTGTTCCTGGAGATAAATTTAGTCGTACTTTATTGATACGTTCTCAACGTGAAATTTCACAGTTGAATTATTTTGACCAAGAAAAAATTAAAATTGATCCAATTCCAAATCCAGAAGACGGAACGGTTGATATCAATTATGGGGTAGAAGAAAAATCAAGTGACCAATTGGAATTAAGTGCAGGATGGGGTGGTTATATTGGATTAACTGGAACATTGGGTGTGACGTTTAACAACTTCTCATCTAAAAATATTTTTAATAAGAAAGCATGGGATCCATTGCCAATGGGAGATGGTCAAAAATTAAGCTTACGTTTTCAAAGTAATGGTAAAGCATTTAGATCGACCAACTTCTCTTTTACAGAACCATGGTTTGGAGGAATCAAGCGTAATACCTTAACAGTAAGTGTGTACAATACTAAATTTGGTCAAACCTTTGATCAATTAACTGGAATGTTCGATCCTAACGCTGCTGATTCAAGGTATATTTCTACGACAGGTGCTACGTTATCATTTGGTCGTCAATTGGCATGGCCTGATGACTATTTCTCTTTGAGTATGGGTGTGAACTATACGCGTTATACATTAAAGAACTATGCGATTGATCCATTCAATCTTCCAAATTTTGACAATGGTATTGTAAACAATCTAAACCTTAGAATTGCTTTACAAAGAACTTCTGTAGACCAACCATTGTTCCCAAGAACAGGTTCTACATTTATGCTGAGTGGTCAGTTAACGCCTCCTTATTCATTGTTTGATCCAAACTTTGCGACTAAGCAAAATCCATATGAATTATTGGAATACCATAAATGGCGTTTCAATGGCGAATGGTATGTGCCTTTAGGTAAACCAGCAGGAGAAGATCGAAACAAACAATTTGTTTTGAAATTTGCCGCTAAATACGGTTTTGTAGGAAGGTATAATCAAGATTTAACTGTGTCCCCTTTCGAGCGTTTCCAAGTGGGTGACGCCGGCTTGAGTAATCAGTTTGCCTTATTAGGTTATGATATCATTGCGCAAAGAGGTTATCCTGTGTATGAATCATCTAATCCTAAAATCAATCCTGACCAACAATCCTCTAGACAGAAGTTTACAATTTTCAACAAGTATGCGGTTGAAGTTAGATATCCACTAAGCTTAGCTGCTAGTAGTACTATTTATGCATTGGGCTTTTTTGAAGCAGCCAATGGTTGGTATAGCATGAAAGAATACAATCCATTTAAATTAAGAAGGTCTGTGGGTGTGGGTATGCGTTTCTACTTACCGATGTTTGGTTTACTTGGATTTGACTATGGTATTGGTTTGGATCGTTTAGATGGCACCAATGCTTTAAAAGATGCAGCTAGATTCACCTTCATGTTAGGATTTGAACCTGAATAAAACGAACGTTTAAATACAAGAATTATGAAATTGCAAAAACTGTTTTTACTGACTGTATTGATAATGAGTTTGTCATTTACTGCAAAAGCACAATCAAAATATGCAGTCATCAATACCAAGTATATTTTAGATCGCATACCTGAATACAAGGAAGCGGATAAGAAATTAAAAGCATTAGGGGATCAATGGCAACAAGAAATAGATGAGAAGCAAATGGTCTTAGACAAAATGTATAAGAACTATGAAGCGGAGCAATTCATGTTATCTGAGGACCTAAGAAAGAAGCGTGAAGATGAGTTGTTTATGAAAGAGAAGGAATTGAGAGATTTACAAAAGAAGCGTTTTGGTTACGAAGGAGATTTGTTCAAAGAACGCCAAAAATTAGTTAAACCTATCCAAGATAGAGTGTACAATGCCGCTCAAAAAATGGCTACCGCACGTTCGTATGACTTCATTTTGGATAAAAGTGAAGGAATTACCATTATATTTGCAGACCCGAAGTTGGATAAAAGCGACGATATTTTAAAAGATCTTGGGGTCATCAATAATTAAACAAACAAACAAAAAATAGACAATGAAGAAAGTTTTATTTGCAGCCATCTTGTTAGTGGCATGTTCTTTCGGTAACAGTGCAACAGCACAAACTAAGATTGGTTACTTTGATGACCAAAGCGTAATCGCTCTATTTCCAGGTATCCAAGAAAAATTAGATACGGTATTAAATTCTTATGCTAAAGATTCTTTACAAGATGAGTACAACTACACTTTAAAGGATTACCAAGTAAAAGATAGCATCTACAGAAGAGATTCTGCTGATTTGTCTAAAAGACCAAAGGCTTTACAAATGGCGACTGACGATTT
>JACCEA011106911.1_pt1 | contig 10229 bp, 8 predicted proteins | sample 7449851 | NCBI WGS metagenome assembly JACCEA01 (sample SAMN15323453, study PRJNA562643) | freshwater metagenome | isolation source: river surface water | place: USA:Blue River Watershed | collected 2017-08-18 | reverse complement strand
GATCGTCGCCACCAGCGACTTCAACATTGGCGCCATGGAAAACAAGGGCCTGCACATCTTCAACACCAAGTACGTGCTGGCCAACCCGAACACCGCCACCGACATGGATTTCGGCGGCATCGAAAGCGTGGTCGGCCACGAATACTTCCACAACTGGACGGGCAACCGCATCACCTGCCGCGACTGGTTCCAGCTCTCGCTCAAGGAAGGCCTCACGGTCTTCCGCGACCAGGAGTTCAGCCAGGACATGGCGCACGAGGCCAGTGCCCGCGCTGTCAAGCGCATCGAAGACGTGCGCGTGCTGCGCACCGTTCAGTTCGCCGAAGACGCCGGCCCCATGGCGCACCCGGTGCGTCCCGACCAGTACGTCGAGATCAACAACTTCTATACCGTCACGATTTACGAGAAGGGTGCCGAAGTCGTTCGCATGATGCAAACGCTGGTGGGCAGGGACGGTTTTGCCCGCGGCATGAAACTCTACTTTGAGCGCCACGACGGCCAGGCCGTGACCTGTGACGATTTTGCGCAGTCGGTGGCCGACGCCAACCCTGACAGCGCACTGGCACAGCACCTGTCGCAGTTCAAACGCTGGTACAGCCAGGCCGGCACTCCGCGCCTGCAGGCGCGCGGCAGCTACAACGCAGCCGAACGCAGCTACACGTTGACGCTGAGCCAGAGTTGCCCGGCCACACCTGGACAGCCGGACAAAGAACCTTTCGTGGTCCCGGTCACCCTGGGCCTGCTCGCACAAGACGGCCGCGCCCTGCCCCTGCAGCTGGCGGACAGCCACGACACCGCAAAGCAGACCACACTGGTACTGACCGAAACCAGCGCCAGCTGGACTTTCGTGAACCTGGACAGCGAACCTGTGCCTTCGCTGCTGCGCGGCTTCAGCGCCCCCGTGGTACTGGACGATGGCCTGGACACCGAGGCGCTGATGGGCCTGCTGGCGCACGACAGCGACGCCTTCAACCGCTGGGATGCCGGCCAGCGCCTGATGCTGCAGGCTGCTCTCGAAGCCCTGCACCACGAGCGCGATGGCGCGCAGGCGCTCTCGCCCGCGCTGATCGAGGCCTTGCGCGCCGTGCTGCGCCACCCGCAGCTGGACGCCGCCTTCAAGGAACTGGCACTCACCCTGCCCTCCGAAAACTACATTGCCGACCACCTGGACATCGTGGACCCGCAGCGCGTGCACGCGGTGCGAGAAGGCATGCGCCTGCAGCTGGCCATCGCCCTGCACAACGACTGGCAGTGGGCACTCGATGCGCACCGCAGCAGCGGCGCCTACAGCCCAGACGCCACATCCAGCGGCCGCCGTGCGCTCAGTGGCCTGGCCATGACCATGCTGTGCATCGCTGCCGTGGCCCAGGGCGATGAGGTGCTGCCCGGCAAGGTCTACCAGCAGTTCAAGGACGCGGGCAACATGACCGACCGCTTCAACGCGCTGTCGGCCCTGGTCATCAGCGCCCACCCGCTGGCCACAGCCGCACTTGAACGCTTCCACAAGCTGTTCAAGGATGAGGCGCTGGTCATCGACAAATGGTTTGCCCTGCAGGCCGGCGCCCCCGACCGCGCTGGCGACGTACTGCCCAAGGTGCGTCAGCTCATGCAGCATGCCGATTTCAACCTGCGCAACCCCAACCGGGCACGCAGCCTGATCTTCAGCTACTGCAGCGCCAACCCGGCCGCCTTCCACCGCGCCGATGCGGCAGGTTATGTGTACTGGAGCGAGCAGGTGCTGGCGCTGGACGCCATCAACCCGCAGGTGGCGGCGCGCCTGGCGCGCGCCATGGACCGCTGGAGCCGTCTGGCTGAACCCTTCCGCAGCGCCGCCAAAGTGGCCATCGAGCGCGTGGCCGCCAAGGCTGACCTGAGCAACGACGTGCGCGAGGTGGTCAGCCGCGCGCTGGACAACTGATTTGAAAGGACGGCCATGAGCAGCCGCATTTCCCTCTCCCGCTACCTGGTTGAGCAGCAGCGCAGCAAGGGCCACATCCCGGCCGACCTGCGCCTCCTGCTCGAAGTGGTGGCCCGCGCCTGCAAAGGCATCAGCCAGGCCGTCAACAAGGGCGCCCTGGGCGGTGTGCTGGGCAGCGCCGACAGCGAAAACGTGCAAGGCGAAGTCCAGAAAAAGCTGGACATCATCGCCAACGAAGTGCTGCTCGAAGCCAACGAATGGGGCGGCCATCTGGCGGCCATGGCCTCTGAAGAGATGGACAGCATCTACCTGGTGCCCAACCGCTACCCCCAGGGCGAATACCTACTGCTGTTCGATCCGCTCGATGGCTCGTCCAACATCGACGTGAACGTCAGCATCGGCACCATCTTCAGCGTGCTCAAGAAAACCGAAGGCAGCCAGGGTGTGACCGAGCAGGACTTCCTGCAGCCGGGCAAGCAGCAGGTGGCGGCCGGCTACTGCATCTACGGCCCGCAAACCACGCTGGTACTCACCGTGGGCGACGGCGTGGCCATGTTCACGCTCGACCGCGAACAAGGCTCCTTCGTGCTGACGCAAGAGAATGTCCAGATCCCGGCCGACACCAAAGAGTTCGCGATCAACATGAGCAACATGCGACACTGGGCCGAGCCAGTGCGCCGCTACATCGACGAATGCCTGCAGGGCAAGGAAGGCCCGCGCGGCAAGGACTTCAACATGCGCTGGATCGCCAGCATGGTGGCCGATGTGCATCGCATCCTGACCCGTGGCGGCGTCTTCATGTACCCCTGGGATAAGCGCGAACCGCACAAACCAGGCAAGCTGCGCCTGATGTACGAGGCCAACCCCATGGGCTGGCTGGTCGAACAGGCCGGTGGCGCAGCCACCAATGGCAAGGACCGCATCCTCGACATTCAGCCCGGTCAGTTGCACGAACGCGTGAGCGTGATCCTGGGCAGCAAGAACGAGGTTGAGCGCGTGACCAGCTATCACGCCACGCTATAATTCGAGCTTCGCCGATATAGCTCAGTTGGTAGAGCAACGCATTCGTAACGCGTAGGTCACCAGTTCGATTCCGGTTATCGGCACCAAACTGAAATCCGCACTTGTCTCAGACAGTGCGGATTTTTTATTTGGGGCTCAGGAATCCTCCAACTCAGACTGCGTAGCTGCTTTCGTTGCTGACGGTACGTGCTGCGGCGCAGGCGAGTTGCAATCGGCGCACAGCGGCCAAGGCGCGGCCAGCGGCACGCTCAAGCGCAGCAGGGTCGTCGCTGGTATGGCGAAGATGCCAGAGCGCCATGCTCAGGGAGTTTTCGGCGAACGCCTGGTGGGCAATCTGATCGGCTTCGGTGATGGTGGTGACGGTAGCGGTCATGGTTCATTCTCCTGTACGAGTTTTTGAGAACCACCCGCTGCGTTTTCAGCGCAACGGATAGGAGGGATGTGAAAAACACGCGCAAAGCCGTGCGGCCATCCTTACGGGTAGACCCATCCCGCCCTAAACCGGACCCGGTGCACCAGGCGCCGGGCAATGTTCTGGACGTGAAAAAACCTCATTGACGGGGAGGTTGCACCGCTTTGCGAAAGGTGTTTTTCAGGCACCGGCCTCTCTCGAGGTTGACCGAAGTATACACAATCATAGAGTCATATAGTTTTCTTTTTATTTTTTATAGAACCATAAGATGGAATTTTAAAAAAATTTAAGAGCTCTTATGTTGACGATACGAGTGCAGATCACACTTGAGCAAACCTGGCCATGGCTTTGCGGAGCAAATCGACCATGACCTGCGCTGCTGGCGAGAGGCTTCTGCCGCGCAGTGTGACCAGGCCAATGGGGCGACGCAGGTCCGGATGGCCCAGGGAGCGACGCACAATGCCTTCGTCCGGACCCACGTTGGCGGCCAGCTCCGGCAATGCGGCTACCCCCAGGCCCGCTGCGACCAATGCCTTGATGCTGGCTAGGTGCTCCAGTTCAAATTGCGGGGCAAAACGGATACGGTGCTCCAGCAAGGCCGCATCGGCGTATTGCCGCACGCTCGACGGCAGTGGCATAGAGATGTGTGGCAGCCCAGCCACCTCAGACCACGACAGGGGCTTGCGCGACTTGGCCAGCGCATGGTCTTTCGGGATCAGCAACACAAAGCCATCCGAAGCCAGCGGCATGTAATCCAGATCGGCATACGCGGGGTTGGCCGCAGTCAGCGCGAAATCCACCTTGCCCGCGCGCACCAGCTCGAACGCCGGGCCCGACAGCGTGTCCATGACCTGCAAGCGCACACCTGGGTGGGCTTGGCGAAAGTGCGCCACCGCCTGCGGCACCACGGTGGCAGCCAGCGAGGGCATTGCCGCCATGGCCACCTGCCCGACCTGAAGCGTGGCCACATCACGCACTGCGCGGACTGCCTCTTCGCCCATGTGGCGCAGGCGACGGGCCTGCTCCAGAAAAACCTGGCCGGGCCCGGTCAACTGCACTTGCCGTGTAGTGCGGTCAAACAGCCGCACCTGCAGGGCTTGCTCCAAACGGGCAATGACACCGGTGACGGCCGGCTGCGACAGATGAACTCTTTCTGCGGTACGCCGAAAACTCAAGGTCTCGGCCAACACCAAGAATACATCGATTTCACGAGAGGACCAATTGATCAGCATAACGAATCAGTTTATAGAAAAATTCATTTGGACGAAGCAATGAGCCCAACCTAGACTGCTTGGCATGACTTGTCCTGATCCCAGCTTTCTCTTACCCGCTCAGCCCCGCAACGTGCATGCCGTGGTGGTCGGAGGCGGCACCATGGGCGCCGACGTGGCCATTGTGCTGGCCCGTGGTGGCTGCATCGTGAGTGTGGTCGAACCCCAATCGGTTCAGTGCGAGGCCTTGCTGCAACGTGTGCGAGCAGGCCTGGCGGATCTCGAATTGGCGCACCGTGCCGAACGGGTTCGGACGGTACCAGCCCTGAGCGACGTTGATTGGCACGACGTGCGTCTGGTGGTGGAGTGCATTCCCGAAAAACTCGAACTCAAGCAGACGCTGTTCGCGCAATTGGTCCAACTGGCGCCGGCAAACGCCGTATTGACCAGCAACAGCTCCAGCTTCCCGATCAGCGCCATCGCGAAAGGCCTGCCCACGCAAGAACGCATGCTGGGCCTGCACTTCTTCATGCCAGCCCATCTGGTGCCGCTGGTGGAGGTGGTGCTGGGACCGCAGACGCAGCCCGAAACGGCCGAGGCCCTGAGCGTCTTCATGCGCGGCTGCGGCAGCGTGCCGGTGCTGGTGCGCAAGGACAAGCCCGGTTTTCTGGCCAACCGCCTGCAGCATGCGCTCTCGCGTGAGGCCTTTGCCATGATCGACGAAGGCGTGGCCACACCCGAAGACGTGGACGCAGCGGTGCGCTTCGGCTTCGGCTTCCGCTACCTGGCCGCCGGCCCGGTCATGCAACGCGACCATGCCGGACTGGACGTGCACTGCGCCGCTGCCGCCACCATGTACCCCAGCCTGTCTAATACAGCCGAGCCCTCGCGCGCCCTGAGTGAACGGGTGGCCGCCGGCCGCATCGGCATGAAGGCTGGCGCCGGTTTTTACGACTGGACACCCGAGACGCGGCAGGCCGAGCGCGATCGCTACGATCACCTGCTGCGCCAGGGCCTGCAACTGCTGGCCTCTGAACTGCCCCCCATCGACAAAAGTTTTTGAAGGCGCACCTGCGCACACGCCCCCATGACCGATTTCTACAGCCAGCCCCTGATCATCACCAGCGCACCCAACGGCGCCTACAAACTCGCCAGTGACCACCCGCAGGTGCCACTCACCGCCGACAGCCTGGGGAAGACGGCCAAGGCCTGTCTCGACGCCGGTGCCAGCATGCTGCACCTGCACATACGCGATACGCAAGGCCGCCACAGCCTGGACGTGGCCGGCTACCGCGACGCCCTGCAGGCCGTGCGCGCGGCCGTGGGCGACGCCATGGTGCTTCAGGTCACCAGCGAAGCGGCCAAGGTGTACGAGGCCCCCGCCCAGATTTCCATGGTGCGTCAACTGCGCCCGGAAGCGGTGTCGGTGGGCCTGCGCGAGGTGGATCAGCCCGCCATTGGCGAGGCCGGCCTGAGCGACTTCTTTGGCTGGCTGGCGCGCGAGAAGGTGATGACCCAGGTGATCTTCTACGACACGGCCGACCTGCGCCGCTGGCAGGACCTTCGCCAGCGCGGCGTGGTGCCCGAGGCACCGTGGTTTTTGCTGTTCGTGCTGGGCCGCTACACCGCAGGCCAAACCTCCAACCCCACCGATGTGGTGCCCTTTGTGCACGCCCACACCGGCGGCGAGCCCTGGGCGGTGTGTGCCTTCGGCAAAACCGAGCACGCCTGCGTGACCGCAGCCGCTTCGCTCGGTGGCCATGTGCGTGTGGGTTTTGAAAACAACCTGTACCTGAAAAACGGCGATGTGGCCCCCGACAACGCGGCCCTGGTGGCGCAGGCCGCCGAAGCCGCGCGCAGCCTGGGCCGGCCCGTGGCCACGGCGGCAGACATCCGCGAACGCTTCGGCGCCTGATCACCCCCACCAAAGAGGAGACATCCATGCAACGCAGAACCCTGTTGACCACCACCCTGATCGCTGCCCTGGGCACCACTGGCCTGTCTGCCCCTGTCTTTGCACAGGACAACTGGCCCAACAAGACCATCCGCTTTGTCGTGCCCTACCCGCCCGGCGGCCCCACCGACCTGATGGCGCGCCTGCTGCAGGGCGAACTCTCCAAACGCCTTGGCGTGGCCGTGGTGGTGGACAACAAGGGCGGCGCGGGCGGCAACCTGGGCAGCGCAGAAGTGGCCAAACAGGCGCCCGCCGACGGCTACACCCTGCTGCTGGCGGCCAGCGGCCCGATGGCCGTGAACCCGACGCTCTACCGCAGCATGCCCTTCAACCCGCTGACCGACCTGGCCCCGGTGATCCAGATTTCATCTTTCCCGCTGGTGCTCGAAGTCAACCCCAACCTGGGCGTGAAAAGCGTCAAAGAGCTGATCGCGCTGGCCAAACAGTCCAAATCCCTGAGCTTTGCCTCGGCGGGCAATGGCACGCCGCAGCACCTGGCCGGTGAACTGTTCAACACGCAGATGGGCACCGACATCGCACACATTCCCTACAAGGGCGCGGGGCCGGCACTCAACGACGTGATCGGCGGTCAGGTGGGCGTGATGTTCGACATCCTGGGCAGCTCGCTGCCGCACATTCAGTCGGGCAAGCTGGTGCCGCTGGCCGTGACCTCGGCCAAACGCACGCCGCAGCTGCCCAATGTGCCAACCATGGCCGAGGCCGGTGTGACGGGCTACGAATTCACGGGCTGGCATGGCATCGCGGTGCGCGCGGGCACACCGCAACCCGTCATTGACAAGCTCAACAGCACGCTGAACGCGATCTTCAGGGAGCCAGAGTTCCGCACCAGGTGGGAAGCCATCGGCACCCCGGTGGTGGCCGGCAGCGCCACGGCGTTCGGCGAACTGATCCGCCGCGACACCGTGCGGCTGGGCAAGGTGGTCAAGGACTCGGGCGCCACCGTCGACTGAGCGGCCCCCTCTCCAAACAAAAAAGCCCCATGTTTTCACATGGGGCTTTTTGTTGCGCTGTGCAGCTCACTCGTCGCTGTCGGGCGGGAAGCCGGCAGTGGCTGGCGGTGGCTCCTGCTGGCCCATCACCTCGTTGCGCAGGGTCTCGCGCAGCATTTTCTTTTCAGGCAGGCTGAGGGCCCGAGCCAGACGCTGGCGCATGCGCAGCAGCAACTGGCGGTCCACTTCCTGCGGAATGCCACGGCTGATCTGCAGTGCATCGCGCAGGTCTTCGCGCAGGTCTTCGGGTTCTTCGGCCCACCAGGCCGCCACGATTTCCTGCATCGATTTGCGCAGCTCTTCCACATCTTCGACCGACAGGCCCATGCCTGTGGGCACCTTGCCCTGCAGCATGTCGGCCAGCGCCTGCGAGTTGACGATGACGCGGCGGTCGGCCTGCGACAGCAGACGGGCCCAGCCCGGATCGCTGCGCACCATCTGCGGCATGTTGCGGGCCGACTCGTCGGCCAGCAGGTGCACGCTCAGGCCGCTGAGCTGGGCTTCGTCGATGGCGCTCAGGAAACGCTCGTCGTCGCTGGCCACCAGCACATGGTCGCAGGCATGGTGTTCGGCCAGTTGTTTGAGGTCATGGCCCAGCGAGCGCAGCAGCGAGGCGCCGCCGTCGGCGTCGTGGGTCTGCACCAGACGCACGATCTGGTCGTCGATCACCAGACCGTCGGCGCGATCGGTGTACCAGTAGATGCGGCGCAGGTCCACGTCGAGCCCGCTGTGGGCCAGCGCCTGCGACAGCAGGGCCAGCAGGCCCTGGCGGTTGACGGATTCACCGGTGGTGCCCACAGCGCCCTGCTGCGCCATCCAGATCAGAAATCGCCCATCGATGAGGGCCATGCAGGTGCCACTGCGTTGCTCGCCGGAGCGGCGTTCGTGACGGAGTCCGGAATGGAAATATTCGCGTTTCATGGATAAGCCTGTAAGAAGTAGCCAGAGCTAAGAGAACTAATTGCCGTGCGATCGGCACGGCTGGCTGCATTCTAGCGGGCTTGTGGCGGGACCGGGCAAGGCCCCCACCCTCGCTCAGGCCTGGCGCAGGGCCTGCATCTGTTCGCGGGTCAGGCGGTTACCATGCTGCGACACCACGGCTGCGGCAGCACGGTTGGCCAGGGCAGCGGCCTGGGCCTGCGCCATGCCGTGCGTGACACCATACAGGAAGGCTCCGGCAAACATGTCACCTGCGCCGTTGGTATCCACCGCTTTCGTCGGCACCGCCGGCACATCGGCCCTGACCGTCCCCTGCAGGACGATGCAGCCTTTGGGACCACGCGTCAGGCACACGGTGCGGGCGAGCTGCTGCAGCTGCGCCAGGATGACTTCCAGATCGGTGCTGCCACACCAGACCTGGGCTTCTTCCTCGTTGGCAAACAGGTAGTCCAGACCGTCACCGACCATGGCCTCCAGCCCGGCGCGGCAGAAGTTGATCATGCTCACGTCGCTGAGCGTGAGCGCCGTCTGCACGCCATGTGCCCTGGCGATCTTCAGGCCTTCGAGCGCGGCTTCGAGCCCGGTGGGCGAAGCGGCCAGATAGCCCTCCATGTAGTAGACCTTGGACTTGGCGATGTCCTGCGGGTGCAGGGCCTGGCGATCGAGCTGCGAGGTGGCGCCCAGAAAGGTGCACATGGTGCGCTCGGCATCGGGCGTGACCAGCACCATGCAGCTGCCGGTCTGGCCAGGGTGGGCCTGGGTGTGCGTGAGGTTGGTGGCCACACCGTTGGCCTGCAGGTCCCGGGTGTAGAAGGCGCCCAGCTCGTCGTCGGCCACGCGGCACGAATAAAACGCACTGCCGCCTAGCTGCGCCAGCGCCACCACCGTATTGCCGGCCGAGCCGCCACCGGTACGGCGGGCGTGCAGACCTTCCACATGTTTGTGCAGGGCCGTGCGCTGTTCGGCGTCAATCAGCGTCATGTGGCGCTTGCTCACGCCCATGGCGGCCAGCAGCGCGTCGGAAACTTCGTATTCGGTGTCGACCAGCGCATTGCCGATCGCATACAGGTGGTAGTGGGACATGGGTATACGTCAAAAAAAGGCCACCGCACACGGTGGCCTGGGTTGCATCACTTGAGGGCCTTGTAACGCACGCGCTTGGGCTTGGCGCCTTCTTCGCCCAGACGCTTCTTCTTGTCGGCTTCGTATTCCTGGTAGTTGCCGTCAAAGAACACCCACTGGCTGTCGCCTTCGGCGGCCAGGATGTGGGTAGCGATGCGGTCCAGGAACCAGCGGTCGTGGCTGATGACCATGACCGAGCCGGCAAATTCGAGCAGCGCGTCTTCCAGGGCACGCAGGGTTTCCACGTCGAGGTCGTTGGAAGGTTCGTCCAGCAGCAGCACGTTGCCGCCCTGCATCAGGGTCTTGGCCAGGTGCAGGCGGCCGCGCTCACCACCGGAGAGCATGCCGACTTTCTTTTGCTGGTCGCCACCGCCGAAGTTGAAGCGGCCGCAGTAGGCGCGGCTGGGCATCTGGAACTTGCCCACGGTGATGATGTCCAGACCGCCCGAGATGTCTTCCCAGACGGTCTTGTCGTTGGCCAGATCGTCGCGGTTCTGGTCGACGAAAGCCATTTTCACGGTCTGACCGATGTGCACTTCGCCGCTGTCGGGCGTTTCCTTGCCCGAGATCAGCTTGAACAGCGTGGACTTGCCGGCACCGTTGGGGCCGATGATGCCGACGATGGCGCCGGCAGGTACCT
>JACCEA012526306.1_pt1 | contig 10231 bp, 5 predicted proteins | sample 7449851 | NCBI WGS metagenome assembly JACCEA01 (sample SAMN15323453, study PRJNA562643) | freshwater metagenome | isolation source: river surface water | place: USA:Blue River Watershed | collected 2017-08-18 | reverse complement strand
GACCCCCTTATACCCATCTTGTTTTGTCGCAACAAGTTCTGGTAAAACAACTTCTAATTCATCAGCGATAACACCAATATCATTTTTTCTGATAAAATAACCATCTTCACCGCCATTTTTCTCAATATATTCTGCGGTCCAATCAAATCTCACGCCACGCATGGAATTTACCATATTTAGTGCAGAAGGAATGGTAACAACATTTTCTTTTAAACGAGCATCAGAAGAATAAAAGGCAGTAATGTTACCAGTTGCTCTAATATCACCCGCAGAACCAGCCGCAGGAGTTCCAACACCTATACCAGCAACTTGATAATAATTATCTGCCACAAGTGCTAACGCAGTCCCTGCACTACCAGTAACGCTAATAGAATATGTCCCCCAATTATTCTTCACTATTTCTTGTGTATCTACGTTTCCAACATATATTCTACCATTTGCTCTATTGTAGTGAATTATAGAACCACCAGCAACTGAATATAGACCCCAGGCGGAAGTATTACTATAAAGATATGCAGAATCATATCCCGGAACATAAGCAATTATGTGAGCGTCGGTAGTATTTGAAACCACCAATGACCCAGTTAAAGTCCCCCCAGTGATAGGTAGTGCATCAGTAATGCCATATCCGCCTAATGTAGTTGGGTTTGAACCACCAATGACTCTACCCTTAGCATCAACTGTAACATATCTATAAGCACCTGCACCAACACCACTATTTGCAAGAGTTGCGGTTATGTTTGCGTTAGAAGACCCATCGAATGAAACGCTGCCAGTAATGTCACCCGAAACAGATAATGTTCTTGCTGTAGTTAGTTTTGTTGCTGATAGAACATTTCTGCTTGAGTCGGCAACGTTATCTACACTACCAAGGCCAACATCTGCTTTAGTCAGTGTTACAACCCCAGTTTTACCATTTACAGAGTCAACCGCACCAGAAGTGATAAAGACATAAACTGACCCAGACCAACGATATGTTTTGTTGGTATCCTTGGCAACATAAATCTTACCAGATTCACCAGTTGCGGGGAATGCAGCAAGTGAGGCATACTCAACTACATCATCGACATATGATGGTAGCTGAACTACTGGTATAGTGCCACCTACCAAAGTTGCTACAGTAACGCCAAGTGCGCTGGTTGGTACTTTAGCATCTACGGCAGTTTGTAGTGCATTTACGGCAGCAACTCGAGAAGTGACCTCTGCGTTTATGTTATTTTGTAATACAGTATCAGCAGCTTGTCTTGAGGTTACTTCGGATGCAATAGATGACTGTAATGTGGTATCAGCAGCAGCACGGGTAGATGCTTCTGCATCAATAGCATATTGTGGGTTTGATTTAAATGAACTTAGTAAGCTTGACATTTAATATTTCCTTTTAGATTACAATCCAGCCAAGGGTTGCATTATATTGTAGGTAAAAAGTAATTGGTGGGTTATCGACGGTCATAATTCCATTACTACCATTTATTTTAAGAGCACCTGGGTCTATAGTGAAAACAGACTTTGCCACAAAAGTGATAGAATCATCAATTGATGGGGTGGCGGGTAGATTGATAACAACGTTACTCATTACGTAGTATGTTTTACCTACGGTAGCATTTGTGTTATTTGTTATTATCTGTATAGGTGATGTTAGATTAATAACATTACTTTGTAAATTAGCAATACTTGATGATGCTGCTATTAGTTCTGAATTGAGTGCGATAAAGTTACCATCAACTTCGTTATTAGTTAATGGTGTGCCTTTCTGGTTCCGCAGAATTAGAATTGCCATCGTGAAAATCCTTTATTAAATTTTTATTTATTTCCAATATTTATCTACATGGAAATTGTCATTTTTAGATATTCTTCGAGCTGGGCAACTTTCTTTTCAAGTTCAGCAACCCTATTCTCAAGCGTCTGTTGTTTCTTTCTTTTGTTTATATGATGTTGAAAGGCAGAGATATCATTTGCTAAAATTGCATTTGATTCTTTAACCTTTACAACATCATCTCTATTCTCAATGTATAAAATAGTCATTTATGCTAAGGCGATCACTCTTATATCAGAAAGCACGGGAACCTTTGATGAATTTGTAGAATGCATAACAACTTTCACTTCAAACTGGTTGAAGTTAGCAAATCCATTATAGGTATAATCATAAACACTCCATGTATCTTCTACATATTGGTCTGTTTGTGACGTATTTCCTCCGTTACTTTCCTGTGTTAATAGAACCCATTCTTTATCGGAAATTGTGTTGGTATCAAACTCATTTTTGAATCTTGCATAAACTTCAATAGTGCTACCAGCGGGTCTATTTATATTTAAATGTGTTACCAATGAGGTGGCACTAAACCCATCATTGAGTGTTACTGTTCTGGTAACATATTTTGCCTTAGCACTACCAAGACGCTTATCAGTTTCTGGAATGGTTAGATCTGCTTTAGCGTCAATGATGTTTTCGACACAAATCATACTGACTCTCTCTAAGTCTATAACTGGACTAACATATGCGTCAGAGCTGTATAACACTGTATTGACTCTGGCAGAGCCAACCGCAATTAGGTTAAACTGTGCGGGCATTATTATGTCTTTATGCATAGGTATACTTCCAGAGAAAGTAGGTAGCACCACATTAGTAGTGATAGATGTCTTTGCTGGTTGCATATTCTGCAATAATAAGTTAATAATGTCTCCCTTTATACCAATTTCTTCATTATCTAACACAAGTGGAATATTACTATGTGATAAAAATTTGCATATTCTCATGGTAAAGCATAGGTCTTTAAACTGTTCAGCAGACCATGTGCTTGCGTTTTGACTCTCAAATAGGTTTCCCACATAAGGTTGGTCGCTGATAATGTTGTTGGTTCCTAACTGAACTGCATTCATTTCACTTATACAAACAGAATACTTATTGCTTGTTGTGTTAAGAACAATTGCATACTCACCCGGTGCAAGGTATATTGGGTCAGAGAAAGTAAATGTTGTTGGTATTACTCCATTAACATTCACGTTTACCTCTTCTGGGTATTTTACAACGGTGCTCATTGGTATAATAACATTGCTACTCGGGAAACCATTAACCAAAGGTCTTAGTTCGAGAGTAACTGGCATAGTTGGGTCTTTAGAAGCAAAGAAAATATCAAATTCTGAAACGAAACATCCATTTTGGAATTGTTCTGAGCTAATAACAAAACTTTGTGCCAATGGGTCTTTTACAGGACATCCAAAAGAAGACTCACCCTTTACGCGTGCAGATGCGGCGATAATTGATGTCAAATCAGTAATTTGAATATGACCAGTTTTGACTTGATGCACCCAGTATGCGGCACTCTTAGTATCTGGTAACCCTTTTTGATTACCAACGTTTCTGATAGGCGATCCGGCAGTATTTAGTGCATATGCAGAAACTACCACATCAAGTATTTCTTGAGTTTCTACGTCCTTAGTTATGGTGTCATAGTATGCAGACATACCATCATAAAACTCAGAAAGGCTTAATGGTTTTGCAGTATCAGAATCAATGCCAAAATATGTTGTATTTGGGTCTACTGAGGTATATAGTGACACTTGATCACCATAATTAACAACAGAAGTTATATCACGTGTGCTCACATCAGAAGAGGTGATATATTCGTTAACATTACTTGTGTTGATTAATGGGGAACGAGTGCTAACAACGTTTTCTTTTACTGTGCTAATATACCCTTCAGCAGAGTATATAACGTCTGCATAACTTGTTGCGTTTGCTCTTTCAAAAGTATCACTGAATACTATTCGATGTGTTCCAGAAGTGAATTTTAAGTTTTCGTCGTTAGGGAATAACAATTTACCTGAACAACTACCCCTAACGTCGGTGGTCATCATTGACCCCATTGCGGGTTGAGTTAAGCTTGAAGTTGCAGTTGCCCCAGACCCATCACCAGTAATTGTGATAACCGGGGGTGATGTGTAGTTAGTTCCTATATTTGTTACAACTATCCTTGAAACTTTACCATTCTCTACAAATGCTATGGCTTCAGCGCCGTTACCAGAACCTCCAGTGAAAGATACGTTAGCATAGGTATATCCACTACCTGTATCAATTATATCTATACTCTGAACTGTGTTACCTACCAAAGTATTAGTGTCAGGAGTCACATATGGGTTGACAAGGTGATCGTCAATCCATACAAAAACATGGGAATATGGAGTTAGTCCAGAAACCTTAAATTCTATTACTTTTTCACGGGCATATGGCTGGATTTCCTTAGAAACGACAACAGTGTTATCACTATTAGTTACCTGAACCTCAGCTATTACTTGCTGAGATTTAAACCTTTGTTGCTTAACATCAGCGGTGGTAGTTTGTCTATATCCACTTTGAGTTGTTGCTGGTGTTCCTGCCCAAATGTTACTCCATGCGCCCCAATTAGCATATTGATTTAGGGTAGATGCACTCTTCTGTGCTACTATAAATGCTTCAGTATTTTCATTTAATACGTTAATCACAGGAAGAGTGGATGTGTCAAACCAAAAATCACTTGATGGTGATATAGTAGCTATACCTATATTCCCAATAGTGTTAAATTGGTTTATGTTGACTGCACCAGATGCCTTTATATTTTTAATAAAGTCTTCTTTTGTGAATGGTAAAGTTACCAGATTGGTAGAAACGTTTGCTACAGTAAGTCCTGTGTTTACTGCTAATGCAGTTGCATTCATTTTAAACTGTGGTCTGCATATACCTTCGCCTGCACTTATACTGCATTTATATTCTGGGCTTGAAACATTACCAACATTGAAGTTGTCAAATGAATCAGTAAGGAACCCTGACTTGAATAGTTCAACCCCGGATGGGGAGTACTGAACGCTATTGATTACTTTGTTTTCAATGCTGTTTAGGCTGGTGTAATATTCAATATTTGTAACTCTTTGTTCTATTTTACCGATATCCTTCATGGTATATCGTTTGTTATTAGTAACATCAACTCGAATTTTAGTAACATCATCAGTATATGGAGGTATTACTAATGTTGCCAATGTCATTGCATCTGAGATGTCTGCGGGGGGCAACGGTGCGTTATAACTACTCACCCCAGATAAAGTGTAAAATGATCTATTATTAGACAGAACTATCTTGTCTATGCGTGATAGGTAATATGTTACCACATTACTTACCCCTTCATCATCGGCGATAGCAACAGAATCAAACGCTAATGTAGTAACGTCATCAACTCTACGTGGTCGTAGGTCGATACAGTCACGAAGACTAATACCGTTATATGATGGTATATTAGAGTATTCTACTGGATATGAGCTAACAACTATTGGACCACTACCAGTATGTTTAAAGTAGCTGAAAGCAACTGCAAGCTTGCTATAAGTAGCTGAAGTTGTTTTTACTGTTGCATGGTCATACCATAAATCCCGCTGTCCATTATCTACTACTATAGTAGATGAAACGTTAGGCGCTACTACCCATTCTGTGGTATTTGTTTCTGGTGCTTTATTCACATTAGACACATTTGAGATGTATATTACACCGTTATATGCAACCATATCGTTTGCATCATACGTGGTGGATGCTTTCCAATCCCCCTCAAATGTTTGTGTTGCTCCAATAACAGATGCATACTCAAGTTTATATAGGTCAGCTTTCTGTAATGACTTAGCAGTGGTGGAAATATTATCAACTTGGATTGAAGCATGATTCAACATCTTCACTCTACCCATATCATCATTCACGGTTATCTTAGCTACAATGTTACCTACCCCATTAAATGATGTATTATTTACAGATATTTCGCATTGGGCAAGAGTGCCATTCACTACAGTCTTAACATCTACTTTACTTAAGGTAGCACTACCAACATCAAAAACCCCATAATTCGCATTTGCGACAGACATTGAAATAACTCCACTACCACCCACAAATCTCTCATTTGTGTTGAATGCGGATATTACAGCTATACCATTTGTGAAAACTACACTCTTATATAAACGAGTCATTGTGTATGACATGTTTGTTATTGTCTTGATATATGTTTGTGGGGTCTTAAACACCAGAGACTTATATGCAGTATCAATGACACTTGCAGATACTGTAGCTTCAAACAACCCAGAAGAAACTTTAGTTGCTCCAGTGATGTCCCCGTTTATATTTGCGAGGTATAGACGTAACCCTGTAGGTGATGGTGACACCTGAAGAATTACTGCGGTTCCTACTGTAGAACTATTCTTAACAAAATTTATAGTGGTTCCCGATAGAGGTATTTGGTCCACCACATTACTTATAATAAAGTAATTTCCGAGATAAGTATCTATACCCAAATCAGTGGTAGTTTCTGTTTCCAGAGATTTGTTCACTTTGAGTGTATAAGGCGCAATAGTTTTAAACTCAAACCCGTTAATATATGCCTTACCGGGGTTAATTATTGCATTAAAAGTTGACGCATCACCTGTATCAGTCAAACGAATAATAAATGGATCTACTACATAGTTTCCACTTTGGTCATATGTTCTACGAGCGATAGCATTCATGATTTCTCCATAAGTAGAGTAATCATTTTGTCTAATTATAGTTCCGTTTTCAATACGAACCAATTCAATAAAACTTGGGTCTTTTGATGTAGAATCGTTGTAACTAACAAGATTCAAAGTAAATCTAAGTCTATCTGCACCGGGAGCATTAAAATTATATGAGCCTTGGGCTGGGTCGAGTAGAGTGAAATCTTCTTCACTTGTAACTATATCTTCCACCAGTACTAACCCTACTGATGTGGTAACCCATCTATTTGAATGGTCAGGGATAACTGATTGACTACCCAGTCGAGAAAAAACTCCATTTATATAGAATATACCATCACCAACACCAACCAGGAGAGTTGGGAAGCTTGATCTGTTCTGGACATCCAATGAAGATGAGTTAATACTGTAAGGAAGCACATTACTTAAAGTAAGTTTAGTTGATTGGATGGCTATAACATATAGCCCCAATTCTTGAATAAACGACCCTATCTTAACATCACTTATAGCAGTTACGGTAATAAAATTCTCACCTTTTTCCCCAGTAGCAACTACCTGAAAAGTTGTGCTTGGTGCGGTGATTACAGCATTACCAATTTGATTAGTGAGAGTTGCATCAGTATATGGTATAAGAGTTTCCCCACCATCAAAGACGAAACCGATTGAGCTATTCCCACGAGGGACGTAAGTTAGCTTGGTGGTAGAACTTTCTGTTGATATGTTAACAATCTCTGCAATAAGGCCATTAGTTTGCCCTTTAATGTATTGTCCTACTTTTAAAGAGGAAACACTTTGTCCATCTGTTAGGGTAACGCTATACACACTTGAGTTTACTGTAACTTTACCACCAGTCACCCGAGAACCGTTTGTGAAAATATTATCACCAAATCTACTTATTTGATTTTGTAAAATTGTTTGTATTTGGGTTAGTTCTCTTGCCTGCACAGGATAGCCGGGTTTAAAAAGAACCTGATGGAAATCCTTTAGTGCGTTATAGTCGTCGTAGTAGGGGTAAAGATTTAAGTTAGTTGTCATATTTACATCCATCAAAATTATGTTAGAATTATTTAGCTCAGAACTTTATGTTTGTTCTAAGACTAATAAATTGGTTGCTTGACTGAAAAATAGATGCTCTATTATCTATAAAAATCAAATCACCACTAAGTTTATTTACTGTTGGTAATTCTATTTGGTTTACGGTATAAGTTAGTGAGGAATTTGAACTATCAACCAAAATCATCCCTGAAGTAGGGGGAATGCCACCAAAGCTCTGAACCAATAGTTGATCTATATTGTTGGTGCCAACTACGGTAAATTTCTTTGTAAGGTCGTTATTAACTAAAAGCTCTTGGTCGGGAAATGTGCTTGTAGCATTATTTACCTTGATAGTATAACAAGCAGACCCAGAAAAATCCCTAAAAATATTACTTTTATTTATATATTCTGGATTTTTAATTATGCCAAACTGCCTAAAATCGTTGTTAGTTAATAGTGGTTGATTCTGATTAAATTTTATTGTAGAATATATGCTTATAGTATCAGCAAATAACTCATCAACTGCGTTATGTCCATGTCCCTTTATTGGGCTATAGATAGGTTTTGATTGTGCCCCAACACCATCACCAACAATATCAATTTTACACCATGTGTAATTTATACCTGGGTTTTCAATATCAAATCTAATAACTCTACCATTATACAAAACAGGTTTTACTAAAAGCCCATTTCCATCCCCACTGACTTCACATTTAGCATAAGAGTAATTGTTACCTGCATCAACAACATCAACAACATAAATTGAACCGGGTACTGCTAATAGTTCAACATCAGACTGAATAGATAGGATATCCCCGTTAGTTGAGCTTACTCCTATTTCCGCACCACTACCAGTTAGACTTTGTACATAGAGTGCTACGTTAGTATATCCAGAACCGGGAGACTCTATTATAACATCTGTGAGTTTTCCATCTTCAATAACAGGATATAAAACTGCCCCTTCACCGTTACCGAGAACCATTATATTTGTTTGTGAGTCTGTGCTATAATTTATACCCGGGTCAGAAATTGTTACAGTGTCCAACTTACCACCGATAAAATTTGGTATAAGCACTGCGGTAAGGTGACCATATTTACCAGAACCTTTCCCGTCCATACTCGTTATTTTAATTGCGCCTGATGTATATCCTGAACCTTGATTTGTTATAATTACATTAGCTATACTTCCACTTGATGGATTTATACTCAACTTTATCTCTGCGCCAACACCATCACCCATAACTTCGGCGAAAGTAGTTATGTTACCAGAATAACCATCACCAGATTTGTTTATGGTTACGGAATCTATACCAAATCCCTCATAATATCGTTTGTTGAGTGCTTGAACTACTGGCATATGTGTTTCTGTTAGGAACTTATATTGCAGAACAGGGGTAACTGAATACATAAACTTCCATATGTATCCATCATTCAATTGAATATTTTCGTATGATGTTCCTGATGGTTTAGAAGTAGACATCGCTCCATTATTATTGTTTATACATTTATATACATGCATTTCATCAGTAATAACATAAAATTTAGCCTGTTTTATGTTAGTAGCTCCCGTAGCAGACATGTTTGTAGGACTAATGTTAGCATCATACCTATCATATACTGTATTTGCTCTCCAGTTTATTCTTTCAGTAACTAAACAGACATCACTAATCCCTATCTTATTCATATATATAATGTGGTTACGAATATCTGCTTCTTCTGAGAATGTGTCTGGTATTTCAGGAGGAAGATCATTAATACCCCATGTTTGAGTTCTACCTAAAAAATAATAATATACGTTACGCTGACTCAGAACGTCATCGTAAAATGTTTTTGCTATGCTTGTGTGGATGTTATTTTTTAATAGAAATGACATTTAAGAAACCTTTATTTGACAATATACCAGAGTATTTAATAAAATAAAAATGGCGATAGACCATTAAGACTATCGCCATTATAATTTTGAAGTGTTACTTATTATTGTATGGTGATTGACCAAGTAATAGAAATGGAGTCATTTGCACCTTTGTTGACCACCGCAAATGTTGTATGTGATAGCATTGAGCCCGAAGCAACATCATTGAATATACCTGCTTCAGTTAACGCACCTGTTCCAACACCAGCAGGGAATAATGCAATGTAGGTAACTACGTTATCTGCACTTGTTGGGGTAGTAGACATAGCAACACGAGCAACTTCAGTTGTTAAACTATTGTCGGTGCTTGCTGGGGTGGTTGTCCCTGTGCCTATAGCCATATGGCTCATTAGAGGGGCGGATGCGTCTACCATGCGAGATGCTATGAACACCTTACCAGCCTGAACTACAAGGTTTTTAACTTCACGTGTTTCTACTTTTTGGCCAATCGCTTCATCAAATCTATCTATACGAAGTGTGCCAATTGCTTTAATGTTATCAGAGATCATTATTTTCCTCTCAGTTGAAAATGTTTTATACTTATATTTATACTTGTTTAATTACAAACCCATCTACGTTATCAACATAATACCCATCTAAAACGTAACTTGTTCCGGTGTATGATGCGACTTCTGCGGCGGATACTGAGTCAGTTAAAATAGGGAGATCTCTATCACTACCATATGTGTCGTTGACCGTAGTGGATGAGGTTAGCCCTAATATAACTTCGTTAGTAGTTTCCTCTGTAATTGAAACCTCCGAATTTACAGAATTATCTATAAACTTATT